>Ga0066656_10000061_pt1 | contig 28933 bp, 31 predicted proteins | sample GraSoiAngelo_105_FD_71411 | JGI IMG/M metagenome (GOLD analysis project Ga0066656, IMG submission 71411) | Grasslands soil microbial communities from the Angelo Coastal Reserve, California, USA - 14_0903_05_40cm | ecosystem: Environmental > Terrestrial > Soil > Grasslands | place: USA... | reverse complement strand
GGGGGGCCTCGGGAAACGTGGCCAGGGTGGAATTGTGCACCCACCTCGCATACCGAAAGGGCGAGGATGGTAACCCTCCACCTGTACACCGGCGCGCCCGAGCTCTATCCCAACAACCCACGTCCGAAGCTTGGGGGAAGCGAGAAACAAAAATCGGGACTATGTTTTGAAAAGCGGTGCCGTGCAGTCTGGCGAACCAGTTGATATTTATTCCGATTCGGAGATTCATTTCCGTTCACGAAGGATGGTCGCGAGCACGCGTGGGCGTCGGCGACCGTCGAGCACGGCGAGTACAAGGAGCGGCTCTTCGTCGGGTGCATAGGCGATAAGATAATTGTGTACCGTCTGAAAGCGCACTGGTCGTGAGGTGAGATCTCTGCGTTGGTGGCCTTGATGGGGAAGGGACGAGCCTGCGAATGGCTTCTAAAATGTCCTCACGGACACGCTTGGCGGCAAGAGGATTATCTTTGGCAATAAATTCCCAGATGCTGGTTATGTCCGACGCAGCGCCAGGGTGCAGCTCAAAACCCCGTTCGGCATTCATTTGGGATTGCGCTGATTGAGAAGTTCATCCTCACGCTGGCGCAGGCTGTCAAAGAAAGCCTCGCCGTCGATAGGCTTCACTCGACCGCTCTTAATGTCATCGTAGCGCCCATCAAGCATTTCGCGGACTTCTGCCACTTCTGTCAGATACCCAGCCAGGGCATCTTCCACGAGGTCGTCGGTCGCACGCCCACTCTTGGAGGCGAGCTCAGTCAGACGCGACTCTGTCTCAGGCTTAATGTGCACCTCCATGACTGTCAGTTTAGGGACGTGGATTGGTTCTGTCAAAGCAATTGCCGCGAGAAGGAGAGGCCACCCGTTTGTTTAGGAAGACGGCTTTTTTTCCAACCCACAACCCAACCCACAGAGTGCGATGTCTTGTACGACTTACGCGTAGTTTGGCAGTCCCCGCGTGTCTTGTAAGTCGTTGTAAAACCTAACCACGCTACGCTGTCACGGCAGAGGTCGCGAGTTCGAGTCTCGTCGTCCCCGCCATTTCCTCAGCGAACACGATTGGCGTTCCCAATGCAGGAGCGCGGCGTTCAGCCCGCTTATCGTCAGTTTCGCTTAACTAGACCAAGGGTTGACTACCGGAACCGAAAGATCCTCAAAATGCGATGTGTTTCGTGTTGCGAGCTTCGCGTGCGAAGCAAGCACGATGCCGGCGATCATTGTGTCGCGCAATTCGCCTGGACGTCCCTTCTTATGACGCACAGCCATCAGATCCCCAGCCTGTTGGGCGGCGGCTGTATCAAAAGGAGCGACTCGATTCTCGATCTTCTCAACAAGGACTCTCTCGAATGCCTGAAGTAGGGCCGAGCGTCGCTTCCCAATCGGCAGAATATGCAATCCGTAACGAATTTCAAGGATCGTGATGGAAGTTGTCCAAATGGATGTGCGAGGTTGCTTGTCGAGCCATTCGACAACACCCGTGTCAGGCGGGCGCCGCATGAGCGCAGAGAGAACGTTGGTATCGAGAACGATCATCGATCAAAGCGCGCAGGTTTGGTCTGGTATCCACGGAGTTCAGGGATGTCTTCTTCGAGTCCAACCTTGGCGAACAGCGAGGCGATCTCCGTGCCAAGACCTCCTGCAGCAGCATCTTGTTCATTTACAGCATTTCGGAGAATGTCCCGGACTTCTTCCTCCATGCTCCGTCCATGCCGCGCTGCGCGCCGCTGCAGCCGTACCTTAACGTCTTTCTCGATATTTCGTACGACAAACTGGGCCACATCTCCTCCTTCCCATGCGATATCATGATATCATCCTTGGTCGGGACTGAACAGCATTCTGAATCGGATTGCTCCGACGCCGTTGGCATAAAAATAAGAGCCCTATAACAAGGGCCGAGAATCGGCGAATCTGGGTGCAATTAGGGTGCAATAAGACTTCCCGAGGATTCCTTAGGGCGCCGAGAGTGGCGATCGGTGCCGTGAAATTACAACCAGTTACCTCTGGACGCTGGACTGTCACGGCAGAGGCCGCAGGTTTGCCGGATGTGATGTATCCGCGATGTTAGAGCAACCCCCCGGAAGGTTCGAAGAAAACCCGAGAACGAACCACTGACTCCTGCCAATCAAAAGGGCGGCTACACGAGCCGCCAAAACCACTTCGCGATGGAATCTTGGCCGTAGGTGGCGCTACTTCTTTTCTTCGGAAGGCGGTTGCGCAGGCGGAGTGGCCTGCGCCGGCGGCGGGGGCGTTTGCGACGAGCCGGACATGCCTTCCTTGAAGCTGCGGATGCCTTCCCCTAGGCCCTTCATCACTTCGGGAATGCGCCTGCCGCCAAAGAAAATCAATACAACGGCCAGAACAATCAGCCAATGAAAAATACTGAACTCACCCATGGAGCCTCCACGCGCCCCCCGACTGGGTCGGGACGCGCCCTATCAACCCTAGCGCAGTCTTTCGCGTGCGGCAAGACTGTCCTCGCGCGGGCAGCTATAGGATAACACGCTCGTCGCCCGCGCGGCGCGTGACCCGCTCGCGGTCCAGATATTCGAGCAAGGGTATGGCGTATTTCCGGGTGATCCCGGTCAGCTCCTTGAAGCTCGGCACGGAGATCCGCTCGCCCTTGGATTTTTTGTAGGTCGAAAGCTTTTCTTTCAGCTCGTCGAGCGCGCGGCGGTGAAAAATCAATTCCGGCGAGACCCGCACGAGATTTTTCTCGCGCAGCAGAATCTGCAGCAGCCGCTCCGCGCGTTTGGTTTCGATCGCCAGTTTAGCCAGCACTTCTTTCACGGAAGGAACGGCGAGCCCCGCCGCGGCAAAAGCCGCTTCGATTTGATCTTTGGCTTTCACTTCTTCCGGCTGCAGCGTGATTTCCGAGCCGGCCTTCTTGACCAATTCGCCGGGCGCCTCGAGCTTCCTTTCCCGGGTCAGCTCTTCCAGGGCGGCGCGAAAGGTTTCCGCCCGCACGCGCTTTCCGAGGCTCGTGCGCAAATCCTCTCGCAATATGCCCGGCAGGAGCGAGTTTTCCTTTTGAAATTTCTCGACCTTCTCCAAAATCTTGCTGCGCACTTCCGCAAAGAATTCCTCCGAAACCAATACCAGGGGGTCCCGGGAAACTGCTTTCACGCGGCCTTCGGCGGAAAGTTTCGCGGCTACCTCGCGGATTTCCTCATCCATCCACGCGGTGCGCGAGACGATTTCTTGGTAACCTAGGCCGAGAATCGCGCGTTTGGCGAGCGAGGCGAGAATGTCTTCGCGGCTCCCTCGCTCGAGTGTTGCGAGGTAGCTCGAGCGCCCCGTGTCGCGCAGCATCGGCCGCCGTGCCAGCGGATCGAGCACCACTCCGCCGCCCATCGTCACGACCGGCGAAAACTGCCGCACGATGAAGCGATCGCCTGGCAGCACCAGAATTTCGTCCTGCAATTTCAGATTCGCGAAGGCGCGCGAAGCCGGCTGCAATTCCTTCTGTCCGTGAAAGAAAACTTCCGCAACGGTCTCCCCCGTTCCCGCGTGAAAATGCACCCTGGCGCCCTGCTTCATTTTCCTTGCCGACCCGAGCAGCTCCAGGCGCGCATCGATGCGGCGCGTCTTGCGGAATTTTCCCGGTGTGGCGAGCACCATGCCGCGCCTTAGCGCGGTGTGCTCGATGCCCGCCAAATTGACGGCCGTGCGCTGCCCGGGCATGGCGCGTTCGACCGCTTTCCCGCCGGATTCGACGCCGCGCACGCGAAGCCGGTTGCCGGCGGGAAGCAATGCGACTTCATCGCCCGCGCCGACGGTCCCCGAAACGAGCGTGCCCGTCACCACCGATCCAAATCCCTTCATCGCGAACGCGCGGTCGATCGGCAAGCGAAAATACCCGGACCCGTCCCGCATCGCGACGCTCGACGCGGCATGGCGCAAAGCCTTCTTCAAATCGTCGAGCCCGGCGCGGGTTTTGGCGCTTACCGCGATCATCGGCGCATCTTCGAGAAACGATCCGCGCAAATACTCTTGGGCTTCGAGCCGCACCAACTCGAGCGTGTCGGTATCGACCAGATCGCTCTTGGTCAGCGCCACAACGCCGCGCTTGACGCCCAGCAGGCGGCAGATCTCGAAGTGCTCGCGCGTTTGCGGCTTGATGGATTCGTCCGCGGCAACGACCAGCAGCAGCACGTCGATTCCCGCCGCGCCCGCCAGCATGTTGCTAACAAACCGCTCGTGCCCCGGCACATCCACAAAGCCGAAGCGCACGCCATGCTCTTCGAGGAAAGCAAACCCCAAATCGATGGTGATGCCGCGGCGCTTCTCTTCTTCGAGCCGGTCGGGATGCGTTCCGGTGAGCGCCTCGACGAGCGCAGACTTGCCGTGGTCGATATGCCCGGCCGTGCCGACGATGACGCTTTTCGTTGCCGCCGGCTTCATTGCCGTAGCCATGGTGATCTTCCGGCGAAAATTCCCTTCCGCTCTCCGATGCTACTGGAGGGGAGATTCCGGCGTCAAACGGGGGTGCTACTTGGCTGCTACTTGGCGGCGGCAATTTCGTCGACGATCGACTGCGCCGCGACGCGCGGCTCGGCGGAGGCGAGAATCGGCCGGCCGACGACGACGAAATCGGCGCCCGCGCGAATGGCCTCCCGGGGCGACGCCTTGCGTGATTGATCGTCGGCGGAAGGTCGGAGCTCGGAATCGGGCGGACGCACGCCGGGAGTGACGATCAGAAAACCGTCCCCGCAGGCCTTGCGAATGGCCCTAGCTTCCTGGACCGAAGCGACCACGCCGTCTACCCCGGATTCTTTGGCAAGCAGCGCGAGTTTCACGACGCGCGACTTGGGCGTGCCGCCCACACCCACCTCCTTCATGGCTTTCTGGTCCATGCTGGTGAGCATGGTGACGGCTAACAGGCGCGGCCGGTCCGCGCCCATGGGCACCCCGGCACTCACGGCCTGCGCCGCGGCTTCCATCATGGCTTTGCCGCCGAGCGCGTGGACGTTGAGCAGCTCGACACCGGCCATCCCCGCCGCGGAGAGCACCGCTCCGGCAACAGTGTTCGGAATGTCGTGATACTTCAGGTCGAGGAAGACGCCTCGACCGAGCGCCGAGATTTCCTTGACGGCGGCGGGACCGGCAGCGGTAAAAAGCTGGTTCCCGATCTTGAACATGCCCACAAGATCGGCAAGCTGCGTGGCAAACTTGACCGCGGAGGATAAGGAGTCGAAGTCGAGTGCGACAATCAGGCTGCTGCGGGGATGGGCGTCGAAGGTGGTCTGGGTCATAGGTGACCCCGACCTCCTTCGGGGTCAGCGCTTCTCAGGCAATTGCATGAGCTCGAGCCGGACCTGGCTCACTCCCGCATGGATCAAATCGAGGCTGCGGGCCACACGGTAGGATACATCAATTTCACGCCCTTCTTGGTAAGGCCCGCGGTCATTGATACGTACAAGTACAAACTTGCCGTTGCGGGGATTGACGAGGCGAACCAGGGAACCAAAAGGAAGGTTGGGGTGGGCGGCCGTCAAGGCTTCCGTGGAGAAGATCTCGCCGTTGGCGGTTTTGCGCCCGTTGAAGCCCGGACCGTACCAACTGGCGTTGCCCGCCCAGGTCTTAATCGGCTTTGCTGGCTGACTTAGGTGCGCTACCAGAGGCGCTTCCATCACCGGAGCGATGAGGAACATGAGAAGCACCCACCGAAACGCAGCCCAGATCATGAAGAGTCGATGTCTCATAGTGTGTGTTTTGTGCTACGAAACTACCAAAAACTGTAGCAGAAAAACCTCATTATGTCAACGGCTTTCTGCGATGGGTCGATCGCGTAACTCATTGACACTTAGTATTTTAGCTTCCATAAGCACGTTTGGAAGGGCATCGACCAACCTCTCACTGACCCGCGGGTCAGCAAAACTGGCCGTCCCAACCTGTACAGCCGACGCGCCTACCGAAAGGTACTCGAGCACGTCTTCGGCCGTCTCGACTCCTCCCAGACCTATAATTGGTGATCTGACGGTCTTCTTCGTTTCCCATACGAGCCTCAAGGTAATGGGTTTAATGGCAGGGCCAGAGAGTCCCCCGGTGGCGGAGCCAAGCCGGGACATTCCGGTGCGGAAGTCGAGCGCCATTGCGGGATAAGTATTTGCCACGGTCAGGGCATCGGCGCCGGCTTGCTCGGCCGCGCGGGCAATAAGTCCAATGTCTGTAACAAGCGGGGAGAGTTTGACCCATAGGGGCCGTTTGGCGGCCGCCTTCCGGGCGGCCCCCACCACTTCAGAGGCCAGGGAGGGGTCGCTGCCGAACTGCATGCCTCCCCTTTTGACGTTGGGGCAAGAGATGTTGAGCTCATATCCTGCCAGCCCCTCGGCACTTTCAAGGACACGAATCACCTCGACATAGTCTTCGAGGGTGTAGCCGAAGACGTTGGCAATCACGAGGGTATCGTAGTTCCGCAGTGCCGGCAGTTTCTCGGCCACAAAGGCGCGAACCCCTACGTTCTGGAGGCCGACGGCATTGAGCATTCCGGAAGGGGTGGGGTAAAGGCGGGGCGGGAGCGCGCCCTCAATGGGTTCCCGGGAAAGGCCCTTGGTCACGAAGCCGCCGAGGCGGTTCAGGTTGACGAGATGGGCAAACTCGAGGCCGTAACCGAAGGTGCCGCTGGCGGCGAGAATAGGATTCCGCAGACGCAAAGCGCCAATTTGCACGCTTAGATCAACGGCGCGGGCGGGAGTCACCTCGGGGAGGATAACACGGGTCGCGAGTTTAGGTCACCTGACGCGAGAACCCGCGACTAGTGAGGGGTGGATGAAGCCCGCGCCGCTTTGCTTGATTTGGCCGCGGGTTCTCGTTTCTTGAGGGCTTCGTAGAGGATATGGCCTTCCAGGGGGGCGAGCGTGACGCCGCAAAGGGCGGCCAAGGTGGGGGCGATATCGGCCGGCGTCGCGGACTCGAAGTATTCCCCGGGCTGAATGCCATAACCCATAAAAAGCACAGGCACGCGCTGATCGTAGGCATAAGGACTGCCGTGCGTGGTGCCGTAGGTGCGGATCGCGCCGGGCGCGGAAGAATCCCAGGGCCAGTACGGTTTGGGGACAAGGAGGAGGTCTCCGCTGCGGGCCGGGAAGAAGCTATTCGCTTGGGCTGTTCGGAGAGGACTCCGGGTCGCGGGGGAATCCTCGAGTTCTTCCCCCCGATAAACGGCGAAGACCCCGGGAACCGCTTCGATGGCCTTGAGCACGGCGTCAAGTGCGGCGGGATCCGACTTCAATTTGTCGTAGACTCCGGGAGCAAAATATACGTCGGTCGCGGAAATTTCCGAGATAATCGGCTTTGGGAAATGAAACGGCTCGAGAGCCGTTTCGATGTGCGCCTGCACCCCGGCGAGATTCAGCCAGCCGGCTTCCCGGCCCGACTTTACGAGATCGTCGGGAATGGGCACGACGCCGTGGTCCGCGCTGAAGGCCACAACATAGTTGCCCTTTCCGACGGCACCGTCGAGGTGGGAAAAAAGGGCGCCCAGATCCCGGTCGAGCCGCGCAAGAATGTCCTGGATTTCCCAGCTGCGCGGGCCGAAGGCGTGTCCCACATAATCTACAGAAGAAAAACTAACGGCGAGGAAGTCGGTGACCTCATGCTTTCCCAGTGCGAGCTTATCGACAGCGGTTTTGGCCAGCTCGGCAAGGTAGGTGTCGGCATAGGGGCTGGCCTGCCATTGCGAGTAAAAAAGCGGGTCGGCCTTGGTGCTGTCCGCTTTGCCACGGAGCGGGTGCGGAAAAGTTCGGCTGTAGTCGGCCGGGGGAACTGCGCCGATGGCCGCTTGCGCGTAGAGATACGATGAACTCGGCAGCAGCGGGGCCCATGTTTTTCCATAATCGCCCGAGACCGGATGGGCCTTGGCATACTCTTCGACAAACGGGGCGGCTGGAAAGGCGGTGGAAGTTGTCCAGGCGCCGACCGACGGGTCGAACCAGGTAACGGCGTCGGCGGTGCGGCCGCCCATGGTAATCGAGGCACGGGCTTTGAGGGAAAAAGTCACAACCCGGCTGCCGCCGCCCCATTGAAATTTCAATTCGTCGGCAAAGGCGGGCAGCAACATTTTGACCGCGCTATCGCCGCCGATCACCGTGGCCCCGGCATATCCCACGTTTTTCACGTTCGGATCGGCAGTGCAGGTCACGCTTTTCCCCAGACCGCGATCCCACCATTCATTGGAAATCATGCCGTGGGTCGTGGGAAGCGCTCCGGTCGAGATCGTGGCGTGGCCGACGCAGGTTTCCGTGGCGGCATAGGGATAGGCGGCGTTGCGGAACCAAGCGCCTTCGTCGACCAAGCGCTTGAGGCCGCCCGTCCACGCCAAGCGGAACTTGTCGACGTAGTCGGCGCGCATTTGATCGACCACCAAGAGCACCACCAGCTTGGGTTTCGGAAACGGCTTCACCGCGCGGGAGGGAGCCCGAGCCTGCCCGGCGCGGGAGGGCGGCATGAGCGTGCCCAGGAGCGCAAGCAGCAGGGCGGCGATTCGTTTGCGATGGTTCCCAGAATTCTTAGTGCGCGCCATGAACAATTCTGCCTCCCAAAACAGCGTTCGCGAAGTCTATCACGTCGAGTCGAGCCGCTGTTTCGGGAACGGATTCGCCCCGCGGCGGCCACCAGTGATACGATTACCCGACCCATGCGCATCGTCGAAAAAGGACAATTGATGTCGGCGGAGGAAATCGACCGCACGCTGCAGCGGCTGGCGCACGAAATCGTGGAAAAGAGCGGTGGAACCAAGCACCTGGCGCTCATCGGCATCGTGCGACGCGGCGTGCCGCTGGCACAGCGGATTGCCCAGGCCATGCGCGGGATCGATGGCGTGAACGTGCCGGTGGGGATCCTGGACATCACGCTGTACCGCGACGACCTTTCGAGGGTGGCTCCGCAAGCGGTGCTGCGCTCTTCCGATGTGCCGTTTGGCGTCGACAATATGGACCTGGTGCTGGTGGACGATGTGTTGTATACCGGACGGACGATTCGCGCGGCAATGAACGGCTTATTCGACCTCGGCAGGCCAAAGCGCGTGAGGCTATGCGTGCTCATCGACCGCGGGCATCGCGAGATGCCCATCGAAGCGCAGTACACCGGGCGGCAGGTGCAGACCAGCGACACCGAAATCATCGAAGTGCGCTTGCGGGAGGTTGACAAGGAAGAGCGCGTGATGCTGGTCGACCGCGTGGAATAGTTTTTGCCGTTTTCTTCCGGGCTATGAGTCACGACTTTAAGGCGATTGTCGGCGGCAACAACAAGGCCAGATTTTCTCACTACCGGGACGGGAATTTCTTCTATGTGGTGACGGTCGAAGGCCAGGCGTACAGCTTTCCGATTCCCGTAGAGGATGCCAAAGGCACCACCCTGTTTGCGGAGTTCAAGGCCATCACCCTGATGCGTTGGATTCGCAAAGCCCTGGAGGACAAGACCTTCCAACCCGCGAAGTAGCTCATGGTCGGCGGTGAGGGCAGCCTCCGGATTGACAAGTTGTGAAATTTTTCGGCACCCTGCTAGAATCTGAGTCGGGAAATTGACCTACCGCTTCCGCGATCTGCTCGCTCTCGAACCGCTCACGGCGGACGAACTTCGGTTTCTTCTCGACCAAAGCAAACCATTCCAGGAAATCCAAAAACACCCGCTGAAAAAGCTGGCGACGCTGCGCGGCAAGACCGTGGCGCTGGCGTTTTTCGAAAACTCGACGCGCACGCGCATCAGCTTTGGAACCGCGGCGGCGCGGCTGGGCGCGGACACCATGAATCTCCAGGCCGAGGCGTCGAGTATCAAGAAGGGCGAAACCTTGCTGGACACCGCGTTCAACTTGAACGCCATGAAGCCGGATTGCCTGGTGATGCGGCACGCGGCGTCCGGGGCGGCCGATTACGTGGCGCGGCACCTGGATATTCCGGTGGTCAACGCGGGCGACGGCACCCATGAGCATCCCTCGCAGGGGTTGCTGGACGCGCTCACGATTCGCGACCGGCTGGGCACGATCGAGAACCTGAACGTGACCATTCTCGGCGACATTCTGCACAGCCGCGTGGCGCGTTCGAACATTCACCTGCTCGGGAAATTCCGGTGCCGGTTCACGCTGTGCGGGCCGTCGATCTGGGTGCCGCGCGAGCTCGAAAAGATCGCTCCAGGGGTGCCCATCCGCTGCGTTTACAAGGTGGAAGAGGCTCTCGAGGACGCCCACGTCATCATTATGCTGCGCGTGCAGACCGAACGGCTCGACGATCCGTCACTTTCCGCCAGCGACTATATTTTGATGTATCAATTGAATGCCGAACGGCTGAAGCGGGCGCATCCGGACGCGATTGTTTTGCATCCCGGACCGATCAACCGCGGGATCGAAATTACCCCGGAGGTGGCCGACGGGGCGCAGTCGTGCGTGCTCGAACAGGTGACCAACGGCGTGGCCGTGCGCATGGCCATCCTGTATCTGGTGATCGCGGGCGCCTCGGAAGGCGGCGCGCACCCGGCGCTCGAGGCGAAGACGTCACCCTCGGAAGAGACCAGGAAATCCAAGGAATCCGCCAATGCTCGTGATTAAGAACGGCCGGGTGATCGACCCGGCGACGCATACCGATGCGCCCGGCGACATCCTTATCGACGGCGGCAAAATCGCCGAGGTGGCCGAGCCGGGAAGCCTCGGCCGAGACCCCGGCCGGGAGGTGTTTGACGCCACGGGCCTCGTGGTTGCGCCGGGATTTGTCGACCTGCATGCGCACCTGCGCGAGCCGGGCCAGGAATCGTCGGAAACCATCGAGACGGGAACGCGCGCGGCGGCGCGAGGCGGCTTCACGGTCGTATGCTCGATGCCGAACACAAATCCGGTGAATGACAATGCTGCGGTGACGAGGTTCGTTCTGGACCGCGCCGAGGCAACGGGAACGGTGCGCGTGTGGCCCATTGGCGCGGCCTCGGTCGGGAGCAGGGGCGAGGCGATTGCAGAGATTGCCGGAATGAAAGAGGCGGGCATCGTAGCGGTTTCCGACGACGGGAAGCCCATCTCTACGGCCAAGCTCGCGAGGCAGGTGATGGATTATTGCCGGTCGTTCGATTTGCCGGTGATTGAACACGCGGAAGATGTTTCGCTCGCGGGCGGCGCGGTGATGCGCGAGGGCGTGGCTTCGCTGCGGCTCGGTCTCCGCGGAATGCCGGCGGCCGCCGAAGCGGTGTGCGTGGCGCGCGACGTGGAGCTCGCGGAATTGACCGGCGCACGGCTGCATATCGCTCATCTTTCCTCAAAGGCTTCGCTCGAGCAGGTGCGCCGGGCGAAATCGCGGGGCCTGCGGGTCACCTGCGAAGTAACCCCGCACCACTTCACGCTGATCGATGAAGACGTGAGCTACGATTCGCGGTTCAAGATGAATCCGCCGCTAGCCGCCCGCGAGGACCGCGCCGCACTGCTCGAAGGCCTGGCGGATGGGACGGTGGATGCCATTGCGACCGATCATGCGCCGCATGAGCCGGCGCTGAAAGACGTGGAGTTCGACGGCGCGCCCTTCGGGATCTTGGGATTCGAAACGGCGCTCGCGCTCGCGCTCGAGCAACTGGTGCACCCGGGGCGGCTTTCGCTCGTGCGCATGGTCGAGCTGTTTACGCGGGGCCCTCTCGGGATTCTGGGCAGGGAGCGCAAGATTGCTGCGGGCCAGCCGGCGGATTTGACGATTTTTTCCCTCGATCGCGCATGGACTTACCAGGTGGAGCGCTCGCCGAGCAAATCGCGAAATTCGCCGTTCGACGGGAAGAAGTTTAAAGGCGGGCCGGTGGCCACGATCGTCGCCGGGCGCGTGGTTTATCGAGCGAACTGATTTGGCATCGGTTGACGCTTCTTGAGCATTCGCAAAATCCAAAAACCGGCGACACCGGCGGTCAGGTGCTTCAGTGTATGGCCGCTAAGGAGGTGACCGAGCGAATAGATCTGCCGGTCGGCTGACTCACAGATCTTGGCGACCACATACAAACAAGCAATCACGGCAAAGTCCGAGCTTCGCGTGTAACGCGGCGGCAGCAACAGCGCCAGGAGCAGAACCAGAACGGCGTAGACTTGCACTCCGGCGTAGAACCGTAAATCACCCCGGCCGCGGAGCTCGCTCGCATACCACGCGAGCACGCTCGAGATGCCCACGCCAAGGAGCACGGGCAGCAACCAGAGCCCGGCGGGCAAACTGATCCTTTCCGCGATCACCGCCGCCACCAGGGACATAAAAACCACGGTCATCGGCAGGCGGTCCCACACCAGCCGCGCGTTGTCCGGGGCGAGGTGATAATAAGAAGAGCCAAAAGCGGTCAAAAGAAGTCCCAGAAAAACGAAAACGTAGAACCATCTCTCGCCGGCTTCGATGAATGGTGCGCCGCAGGATCTTCCCCCTAGATACGACAAACCCGCCAGGCCGGCCGCCGCGAAAACGATGTTGGACGCCACGTCTAGGAAGTTTGGAATGCCAAGCCAACCGCGCTGATCGGCGAATTCGTGGTAAGAGAGCGGTTGCGCCGTGCGGGGCAGGAGCGCGACTGCAATCACCACGGCAACGGTCAAGGCCCATTGCAGGGAGATGCCGGCGCGGCGAGCGATCAAGGGAGCCTCGATTCGCGGGGCAGTATAACCTTAGTCTGTCTTTGCTACCGGAATATGCGGTCGCCGGCCGCGTGCCAAAGGGAGGCAGGAATGCCAGGTCGCCTCGTGGGCATGCCAGTGGCGTTTTCAGTGGGCGGCGGGCTCGGCAGCGGGATGCAGGCCGTGCTGCGGCACTTCGTGGATGCCGCGCGGCGGCGGCTCGATGCGCTGGCGGTAGAAATGGTCGAGAGGAACGCGTCCCTTGCCGATGGGGTAACCCTTTTCGATGGCTTTGGTGACGTACGTTTTCGCGAGCGCCGCGGCTTCGAACAGCGGGCGGCCGGAGGCGAGTTGTGCGGCGAGCGCGGAAGAAAAGGCGCAGCCCGTACCGTGCGTTTTTTCCACCTTCACCTTGTCGGCGGCCAGGTGAATCATTTCGCCGCCTTCGAACAGTATGTCCACGGCGCGGTCCATGTGGCCGCCCTTGACGATCACCGCGTGCGCGCCCATCTCGACGAGTTTGCGCGCGGCCGTTTCCATGTCCGCCAGGTCTTTGATGGTCAACCCCGTCAAAACCTCGGCCTCGGGGACGTTTGGCGTGATCACGCTCACGCGTTTGAGCAATTCGGTCGAGACAAACTTGATCCCGGGGGCATCGAGAAGCTCGGCGCTGGTCGAGGATTTGAAGACCGGGTCCAGCACCACGTGGGCGAATTTGTGGGCGTCGAGGAATTCTGCGGCGGCGGCGCCGTTGCCGCGGTTTCCGAGCATGCCGATCTTCACCGCGGCGATTTCGCAATCCCCGGCGAGGGCTTCGAGCTGGGCGCGCAGCTCCGCGCTCGGCGTGTTGTGGACGGATTCGACACCCTGGGTGTTCTGGACCGTCAGCGAGGTGATCGCGGCAATTCCGTAGCAGCCGTGCGCGGCAAATGTTTTCAAGTCCGCGGCCGTACCAGCGCCACACGAGGGATCGAATCCCGCGATGGATAGCAGGATCGGCGGAGCGAGGTGGCCGTTGTGCCCGTTGGTCATCGTTCTTTCTTCTTTCCCGTCGTACTTCTTTTCATCCGCTTCCCCGAGGGCGGCCTCACGCCGCTCTTTGAAACTTAGATTCTCGGTTCGCGGGCTGCGGTTTACCGCGTTTCGCGAAAATCGTTCGCCTCAAGCGAAAATTGCCGGCTGCGCCCGCCTCCGAGATTTTTTTCCTACGGGGTCGGAACACGCCGGCAAATGCGAATGTACGCGCAGATTTTTTCCAGTGCAAGGGAAAAATTGAAGGAGTCTCCGATGGAGTCCGAGAATTCGCTTCGCGCGCGCCCCCTCACGGTTGGTTTCCGTCTTGGACAGCGCCGGAGGATGAGAGACGCACGTGAAACGCGCTTTCCTGCGGGCAGCTGCCTTTTTGTTTTCGGCGTGGGCCAAGCACGACGGGCACACTTTGGCCAAGATCATGGCGGACGGCGTGGATTTTGTGATCGTCGCGGCGACCTACCGCGACCTCCGCGCGGACTTCGAAAAACGCCGCGTACGATTGCCGGAGCGGGCGCTCGAAGGAATCAGAGCATCACGCCGCCGAGGTTCCTAAGACGCCTATGGCGATTCCGGGAGCCGGCGAGAAACACTCAGGATTTGTTAAGGGCGGTTGCTTAAGGGAACAGGCCGCGGACCAGGGTGGCTTCGGCGACCCGGCCGACGGCCAGGATCATGGCGCCCGCGCGCGGCGGAACGTGATGCTTGCGCATGGTTTCTACCATTTCGTGGAAGGCGCGTACCATGACCTTCTGCAGGCGCGCATTCACCTCGTCGGCGTCCCACATCAGGCCTTCCTGGTTCTGCACCCACTCGAAGTAGCTGACCGTAACGCCGCCGGCGTTGGCAAGAATGTCCGGCAGGACGGTGATGCCGCGGCGGGCGAGAATCTCGTCGGCGTGCGGTGTGGTGGGGCCGTTGGCAGCTTCGGCGACGATGCGGGCTTTGACGGCCTCGGCGTTGTTCAGGGTAATGACGTTTTCAAGAGCCGCGGGGATCAGAATGTCGCACTTCATGGTCAGCAGCTCGTCATTGCTGATGCGCGAGGCGCCGGGCATCCCGACTACGGTGCCGGCACGCTCTTTATAGCGGACGGCCTTGATGGGGTCGATGCCGCGGGAGTTGGTGACGCCGCCGCGGGTGTCGCTTAACGCCACGATCTTCGCCTTCCTATCGGCGAACAGGCGGGCGGCGGTGGCGCCGGCGTTGCCAAAACCTTGAATGGCCACGGTCGCACCGCGCAACGAGATCTTTTTGACCTTGCACGCTTCTTCCACGACATAGAGCAGGCCGCGCGCGGTCGCCTCGCCGCGTCCCTCGGAACCTCCGATCGAAACGGGTTTGCCCGTGACCACGCCATGCGCGGCGTGGCCGATGGTCATGGCATAGGTGTCCATAATCCAGGCCATGGTCTGCGCATCGGTGTACATGTCGGGGGCGGGAATGTCCTGCGCGGGTCCGATGAGCGGGAGAATCTCGCTGGCGAAGCGGCGCGTCATGCGCTCGAGCTCGCTCTTGGACATGCGCTTCGGGTCGCAGATTACTCCGCCTTTGGCGCCGCCAAAGGGAACGTTCACCGTGGCGGTCTTCCAGGTCATCCAAACGGCCAGCGCCTTGACTTCGTCAAGGGTGAGATTGGGATGGTAGCGAATGCCGCCCTTTCCCGGGCCGCGAGAGATGTTGTGCTGCACGCGGTACCCGGTGAAGACTTTCACCTGGCCGTTGTCCATCTTGGTGGGAAGAGAAACCTCCAGAACGCGCTTGGGCGTGCGCAGAATCTGGCGCAACCCGGGATCGAGCTTCAGAAACTCCGCGGCCATATCGAATTGAATTTGCGCGATGCGAAAGGGGTTTAGGTCTTCGCGCGGAGCAATGCGCGGCACGATCGGGGGTACGCTTATCTTTGTCGGGGTTGTGGGCTTTGCGACCGTGGCCATCGGCGTCGGTCCTTTCGTCTTGAGTTATTCGCTAGTGCGTCCTACGTGGCCCAGACTCGGGATCCTTCCTTCCATTCCTTTAGGCAAGCTTTCTAGCCGCTTGCAGCAAACTTTTTGGAACTAACAACATACGCATCGCGGCAAGCGATGGAACAAAAATGTAACAATTCACCGTCCTCGCGCATGGGAATCGAGAGCGTTTCATCCACGTACATGCCGCAGACCGGGTCGCGCACCAAGTGGCGCCCGGTTTTTGTAGGTGGCGGGGAAGCGCTTCCCTTCGCGGCGTGCTGCGGCGATGAGCCCCGGTTCTCGAGCAGCAAACCGAAAAGACGGCGAAGCGCACGCACGCTCAAGGAAAGCACCAGCAGCCATAACAGAAACCGAACGATGCGAGCAAGTATGGTCATGGGCGTCAAGAACCGTCCTTACAAAGCTGGAACCCGCAAAGTCCCAGTGAAGTGAGTGTATGTAAGGCGAAAAGGGCTAGTCAAACGAAAAGGCGTCCTTTCAAGAAGTTGCGGGGCGCCTGGTTACCCTCCTAGGCGCATCAAAAACGCTTCAGCACAGCTAAGTCTTGGTTTCACAGCAACTTACTGGATAAACACGGGCGCTTCCCAGGATATTGCCGGAGAGGTATAGGGGGGCTTGGAGTGCCCTGAAAAGACGCTATTTAGCTCCGAGGAATGCGGTCTATGCCCATGTAGGGGCGGAGAACCTCAGGGATCAGGATCGAGCCGTCGGCCTGCTGAAAATTCTCGACAATTGCGATCCACGTGCGGCCTACGGCGAGTCCGGAACCATTGAGCGTATGCACGAAGTCGCTCTTGCCCCCGGCTTTTGGCTTGAAGCGAACACCCGCGCGGCGCGCTTGAAAGGCTTCGCAGTTCGAGCAGGATGAAATCTCACGGAACTCGTTGCTCGCAGCCAGCCAAACTTCGAGGTCATAGGTTTTGGCGGACGCAAAGCCCATGTCGCCGGTCGAAAGAAGAACCGTGCGGTGGTGTAGGCCCAGCTTTTCGAGAATGGCCTCGGCGTTCTTGGTCAAGGCCTCGTGCTCCGCGTAGCTTTTTTCCGGATGCGTGAACTTGAACAGCTCAACTTTTTGAAATTGATGCTGGCGGAGGATGCCGCGGGTGTCTTTGCCGGCGGCTCCCGCTTCGGAGCGGAAACAAGCGGTCCAAGCGGTGACCTTAATGGGCAGTTTTTCTTCCGGAATGGTCTCGTCCCGGTAGAGGTTGTGGAGTTCGACCTCGGCCGTGGGAGTAAGCCAGAAGTCCGTGCCTTCCAATCGAAAAAGATCGGCGGCAAACTTGGGCAGCTGGGCGGCGCCTATTAGCGAGACGCTATTCACCAGGAAAGGCGGAAGGATTTCCGTGTAACCGTGCTCGCGGGTATGCACGTCGAGGAAGAAGTTTGCCAGGGCGCGCTCGAGCCGGGCGCCCCAACCTTTATAAACAGCGAATCGCGCCCCGGTGATTTTCGCGGCGGCTTCGAGATCCAGAATTCCCGCGCTTTCACCGACCTCCCAATGCGGCTTTGGCTCGAAATCAAACTTCGGCGGCGCGCCCCAGCAGCGCACTTCCTTGTTGTCGGCTGCGCTGGTGCCTACGGGAACGGAAGGATGCGGCACGTTGGGAATGGTGAGCAGCAGGTCGCGCTGCTTTCGATCGAGTTCATCAATACGCGCGTCGAGCTCCTTAATTTGGTCGGAGGCCTGCTTCATTTCCGCGATAAGGGCATCGGCGTTCTTTTTTTCCTTCTTTAAACGAGCAATTTCCTCGCTGGCTTTATTGCGCTGCGCCTTGCGCCGCTCATTCGTGGTGATGAGCTCGCGCCGCTCCTTGTCCAGGGCGCGGAAGCCATCCAAGTCCAGGGTCATCGACCGCTTCTTCGCCATGTCCGCGAAGACGTCGAGGTGCTCACGGAAGTAGCTGAGGTCATGCATAGAGATGAAAGAATACCGTAATCGGCGCGAGGCTTGTAGCGGGGCTAAACCCGAGTTGGTCGTCAGAAACGATCTACGACGGGCGCGCCACTTCGCTCATCAGCGCGAGCAGATTGCCTTCGCTGTCGCGGAAGAAGCTCATCCAGAGATCGTAGCTGGGCATCTGGGCGATCACGTGCGGCTCGTCTTCGAATTTAGCTCCGGCATGCTTAAGGCGCTGGTGAGCGGCGCTTCGCCGACCTGGAAGTAAAGAATGGAGCTCGGATGGTCGAATTCCGGTTTTTCCGGCTTGTCCAGCATCAGGCGGACGCCGCCGTAATCAAAAAAGGACGGTTGGCCGGCGCGGAACAAGTGCGGCAAGCCCAGCACATCGCGGTAGAAGGCCGTGGCGCGGTCCACGTCGTGGGCGTGATGGCAATCTGCGCGATGCGGGCGAGCGCCGTGTTTTCCTGTGAGTTCATGGCAACCGTCCTCCGGGAACGCAAGCGTGAATGACAAGAAAGACGCGACGGCTAGGAAGAGCGTGGAACCTCGCTCATCAACTGCATGATGTTCCCCTCCGAGTCACGGAAGCCAACCATCCACAGGTCGTAGGTCTGCATGCGCGCGATAAGGCGCGGCGGCGCTTCGATCTTCACGCCCATGTTGACAAGATGCTGGTGCGCGGCGTGCACATCCGGGACGCGGAAGTAGAGAATGGAGCTCTGATGATCCAACTCGGGTGCGCTCGCGGGACCGAGCATCAGGCGGACACCGCCGCAGCCGAAGAAAGCCATGTTGCCTGCGGTAAACAGCAGCGGCAAGCCCAGCACGTCGCGGTAGAATGCCGTCGCGCGGGGCAGGTCGTGCGCGATGATGGAAATCTGGCCGATGCCGTCGATGCCTAGCGAATTGGCCATACCGGCATTGCTTGCGGTCGCGTTCATGGGGATTGACCTCCGAGGATGATTTAGTTAGCATAGCTAACTATATTCCATGACGGTTGTCAAGCCAAAAAGTGAGGGCCATAGCGAGCTTCTCGAAACGGCGGACCGGCTGCACTCGGCGGCGATCCACCTTTTGCGGCGGCTGCGCGTGGGCGACCGCGAGAGCGGGATTGGGCCGGCGCAGCTTTCCGCCCTGTCGGTACTGGTGTTCGGCGGGCCGAGGTCGCTTGGGGAGCTTGCCGATGCCGAGCAGGTTCGCCCTCCGACCATGAGCCGCATCGTTTCGGGCTTGGAACGCGCGGGCTTGGTGAAGCGCGAGGCCACCGAGGACGGACGGCGCGTGCGGCTGCGGGCCACGCCGAAGGGAACAAAAATCCTCTGGGAAGGACGCAAGCGGCGCGTAGAGTCTTTGGCCAATGCGCTCGGGTTGCTCGGCGAAACAGACAGGGGGCGGCTCGCTGAGCTGGCCGAATTGCTCAGAGAGATTGTCAGGAAGATCTAGAAATGAAGGAGAAGTACTTCGGTACCGGCGCGAGGTACTTCGGCCGACAAGAGAAGTACCGGGAAAAATGGGCCTTGCGGCCTATCGACGGCAGAACCGGTTCGAGGGAAACTCAGAAGCGTAATCGGAAGTGGTTTGGTCCACGGGAGTTAGAGCTATCTCCTTGGTGCCGGTCTGCCGCTCGCGAGCGCGGCGGGGCGGTAGGATAGGCCGAGCCCCTTTTGGATTATTGTTACCCTCCATCCCCCACGCCCGAGCGGCCGGTGCCCCCACCGGCCGCTCACTTTTTAGCTTCCAAGTTTCTGCTTGTAAGTAGTTCGTTAAGCGGAAGATGCAAGGTGAGCCTAAGTCAGGCAAAAACGAAAAAGGGGGCCGGTGCAAGCCCCCTTCTCCATAATTGACGCCCCTAAACCGGTAACCGAGTCGAGGATCGGTTCCGGCCACCCCGGGAAGCCAATCTTTGTAGCTTGTGTGTGGGGGGAGCAAGTCAGTTGCCAGGGGTTTTGGGTTTGCTCAGACCTGGGGAAGGTTACTGAAAGCACAGAGGTTAGACAAGAAAGTGACGGACGAACATTGGTTTTGCCTTGCCGAAGCCTACAAAATACCACAGGAATCTGCCCGGGTTCCTACAGTCTTTGGGAGCAGGGCGGAGGTCCCGAAGCGTTACAGGCGGTTCCGGGCTTTGCTCCTGAAGGCATCCACCTGCTGTTCCATAGCTCAAGCTCCGGCGAGAGAGCCGAGCGAGTGAGCGCGGCGGTACCGCCGCCAGAGGCGCCAGGCCGGAATCCCCACGAGGGCGAGCCAGAGCAAGAGGCTGGGACCAGACTCCGCGAAAAAAAGAACCAGGGCCCAGAGAGTCTCGAACGCATTGCGAAAGCCGTTGATACTCGCGTTGCGGAGCTCGATCAAGACCGATGGCGCCGGCGTGTTGAGCTGGGCTTTGTATTCTTCGGCAAGTTTCAAGTCGATGGTGGCGAAGTCGACGCGATGCTCGAGCGTTTTTTGTTCGGCTTCCATCTGCTCGATTTCGCCCCGGACGCGGGCGATTTCCTGTTCGACATCAAGAACATCTTTTACCTTGCCGGTGCGCGTTCGAAGGATGTCTTGGAGGCGAAGCTCCGTCTCGCGGTCATTCTTGATGCGAGCAACGAGGTCTGCGTGTTGCTGCGTGACTTCTTCGCCATTTTGCGTTTCGCCTTCGACACGGCCGAGGGACTTTAGCTCGTTCAGCGCGGTACCAAGTTGCGGCGCGGCGATGCGCAGCGACGCCTGAATCACCCGTGCTGCACCCTCGGGAGAACTCACACTGAGGCTCGCAGCGTAGCCGTTGTGCCGAGCCAAGATGGCGTCGAGCGACGCTCGCCCTCGGTCGAAGTCCTTCACAACAATAGAGAGTGACACGGTCCGTGCGATCATAGGTCCACTGAAGAAGTGTGATTGCTGATCGCTTGGCGGCCGGCCGTCCCCAGAAACCGCATTTTGCGTTTGATCACCAAGGCCGCGAAAAAGGCCGTTAGAATCGGCAACAACGCCGGGACTTGCAAGAGTAATTAGCCCACCCTGAGTTTTTGGCCGCTTCGACGAGTCGACGGAAACGGGGCCCTTACCGTTGCCACTGCCTTGGCCTACATGGGCAGGCGGTGCGGGCCCTATATCCAGCGGCACGAGCACCTCTTGCCTTCCTTTCTCCCGCAAAAACACCTGAATTCCGGAGGCTGGAACGCTCCGTGCGAATCGCCTTGAACTAAGGCCAATCATGACGCTTACCAGAACAATGAGCGCTGCAGCTCCCCAGGATAAAGGCAGCCGCACGCCAAAGATCTTTCGAAGGCTCGAAAAGAAATCGTGATGACTTCTGACGGACGCGTTTGCGCTCTGCGTGAGGCGTTCTTCAGACACGGGGTTCGCTGGAGCGACCGGAACGCCCCAATGCAAGAGTGATTGTGAGGGAATGGAGAGCGCATCGCCGACTTGGTGACATTCGGCGCAAGTCTCGATATGGGCGGAAACCGATCGCGCGACGTCAGGGAGGACTTCGCCGTCAAGAAAGGCCATAACTTCTTCGGGAGCCACGGGATGCGCTGTGGCATTCATGCGCGCCCTCCTTTCTGCGCGGCGGCGCTTGGCGAGGCAACTTGCGATCCGAGATGCGAGGTAGCGGTTCTAGCTGCCGATACAGAGGGCTCAAGCAAATCGCGGAGCGCGGTGCGGGCGCGGAAAAGGCGGGACCTAACCGTGTTCAACTGAAGCCGCAGGAGATCAGCAATTTCCGCGTAGCTCAGTTGCTCGAATTCGCGCAGCATGACGATTTCGCGGTCGAGCGGCTCAAGTTTTTCAACAGCGCGGCGGACCCAAAGGCCCGGTTCCGTAGCGTCTTGTTTTGGGCGATCAGGAACCGAATTGCGCTGGCCCAGGAAAGCGGCGCGAAAGGCAGCTTTGCGGCGATGCGCGCGCAGAATCTTGAAGCCGATGGCGTAGAGGTAGGTTCGGAACAGGGCGCGGGGTTCGTAGCGGGCAGCAGCCCGAATCAGGGCGAAAAAAGTTTCCTGTGTGAGCTCTTCGGCATTTGCCGGATCCGAAACGCGGCGACAGAAGAAGCCGAAGACAGGCTGTTTGTAACGGTGAAAGAGTTCCGTAAAAGCCTCCGAAGAGCCTTGCGAGAAGGCCAGCATGAGCCGCTCGTCGCTCATACCCGGCCGTTGCGGCTCCGCTTGTGCGGATGAATTCGTTGGGTTCGCGGGCGTGTCGTGCATTGGTTTTCGAGGAAGAGTCTCCGAGTTTAGAACGAACGCGGGCAATGCCTCTTGCATGGTGAGCTGCCTTGCTCCTCACAAACGGTAATGCCACGAAAGGCGGAAAAGTTCCCGCTTGGAGGAAGAAAAAGAAAAAGCTAACACCAGAGACACGAGAGAACGCCCTGGAATCGCGAGAGCGACCAAGGCCGGTTCAGGCGCCGATCGAGGAACGGAGGGCGTTAACGAGGGACTGGCTGAAGCGCTGGACGTCCGCGTCCCGCTCGGCTTCTACCATGACGCGGGCAAGCTGCTCGGTTCCGGAATAACGAAGAACGATGCGGCCGTTTTCGCCAAGAGCCGACGCGGCTTCAGCAAGCGCGCGGGAAACCTCCGGCAGAGAATCGAGCGGCGGTTTCGAGCGCACCTTCACGTTGACGATTTGTTGCGGATAATCCTTGAGACCCTCGAGGAGCGACGCGATTTTTCCGTGCATGGAGACCAGGGAAGCAATCTTTACGGCCGTGAGCAGACCGTCGCCAGCGGGGCTGTCGTCGAGAAAGATGATGTGGCCGGACTGCTCGCCGCCGAGCACACTCCCGCTGCGCAGCATCTCTTCGAGAACGTAGCGGTCGCCGACGGCCGTGCGAGCCAGCGTGATGTTTTCCTGGGCGAGGATGCGCTCGAGCCCAAGGTTGGACATGGAAGTAGCCACGACGCGATGGCCTGTGAGTTTATTTTGCGATTTCAAGAAACGCGCGGCGGCAAGGAGCACGCCGTCGCCGTTGACCACTTTTCCCGTTTCGCAGACAAACAGGGCGCGGTCGGCATCGCCGTCAAAAGCCACTCCCAGTCGCGCTTTTTCTGCCACCACCCGTTTCTCGAGCCCTTCCAGGTGAAGCGAGCCGCAGCTCGCGTTGATGTTGCGGCCGTCGGGTGAAACGTTCATGGCGACAACGTCGGCGCCGAGCGAGCGAAACAATTCCGGGCCCAGCTTGTAAGCGGCGCCGTTCGCGCAGTCCATAACCAAGCGAAAGCCGCGCAGGTTTGCTCCGGGAAGCAACTTCTTTCTCAAAAACTCCAGATACTTGGCGTCCAAAGACTCATCCGCAGTCAAGCGGGGCGGATTTTCCGGCGCCGGCTCGCCACGGTGGGTGAAAATGTCCGCCTCGAGCTGTTCCTCGACGGCATCGGGAAATTTCATTCCGGTGTGTGAGAAAAGTTTCACGCCGTTGTCTTGAAACGGGTTGTGGGAAGCCGAGATCACCACACCCGCCTGAAAGTCGTTCTGGCGGACCAGGCAGGCGACGCCGGGTGTGGTGATGACCCCGGCGAAGGCGACGCTGGCTCCGGCTTGCCTTAGCCCTGCGGCGAGAACCGACCCCAGGTGCGGGCCGGATTCCCGCGTGTCCATGCCGATGAGGACATGCGCCGAGCCGTGTTCGCGCTTCAGATAATGGCCAAGGGAACGCCCCGTCGCGGAAAGCGTCGGGGCATCAAGCGGCGCAGTGCCGGGGATACCGCGAATGCCATCGGTTCCGAAAAGCTCTTTGGCCATGGACGAGGGACCGTTTCCTCAAGGGCCGCTTGCGGCAGTAAGGGTAGCCGCCGCCTGCATTCGTGAGGACAACTTGGCAAGTCTAACATAGGCAAGCAGACGGTATTCGCCATCGCCTGACAAAGACTGCTCTTCCACAAAGAACCGCGAGCCGAACAGGTAGACCATGCGAGGAACGCGGCATCGAAAAAACGGCGTACCCTTATCCGATGGAGTTTGCGGGAATGTGTTAACTTGTAGGACCGGAGCGCTCGTGTCCGCCACCCAGACGCCGCCATCGATCGTTCGCTTCACCAGCACGAGCTTCAGCATGCGCGTGATCGCCGCGGCGATCATTCTGCTGTTCTTCTACTACGCCGCCGGCGTCGTGATTACGCTGCTGTTCTCCATTCTCCTGGCATATTTTCTCGACCCCGCGGTGGAGTTTCTTGAAAAATTCAGGCTCCCGCGAACAGTCGGCGCCATGGTGATGGTGCTGATCTTCACGGCGGTCATGGCTGCGGTAGGTTACGGGCTTTGGACGCGCCTGTCGGATTTCTCCGCGGACTGGCCCAGGTACAGCCGCCTCCTCGAAAATGTCGCCACGGCGGTGCAGGGCAAAATCCAAGGAATTGCAGGTCAAGTTTCGCAAATTGCGCCCACCGAAGGATCCGCCCCCGGGGCCGGTGCACCCGTGGGGGAGGGCATGATGCGCGCGCTGATCTTCCGAGGCATCGGTTCCCTCTATGCGCTGTTTCTTGAGATCACCTTCATGCCCTTCCTGGTTTTTTTCATGCTGGCGGAAAAGCGGCAGGTCTGGCACGGCACGCTGCAGCTGTTTCCCGCGTCGCGCCGCACGCCGGTCAAAGAGACGCTCGAAGATGTGCGCGACGTGCTGCGGGACTACCTCGCCGGAATGACGTTGGTGACGCTACTGGTCATCGCCATGAGCAGCCTGTTTTTCTGGACGCTCGGAATGGAATTCCCTATTTTGACGGGGATCGTGTCCGGCTTATTGAACATGGTGCCGTATATTGGCGTGGTGCTCGCCTGGTTTCCCGCATTCCTGATTGCACTGGCGAAATGGAGCAACGTTGGCCAGTTTGCCTTGATTGCGGCCATGCTTACGACGATTCATCTTCTGGCCTTAAATCTCTTGGGGCCAAAATTGGTGGGCCGGCGCGTTCGGCTGAACGCGGTGGCCATTACCATCGCGCTGCTCTTCTGGGGCTGGGTGTGGGGAGGGATGGGCCTGGTGCTGGCAATTCCCATCACTGCGACGCTGCGGGTGGTCTGCGATCACACCGAATCGTGGAAGCCGGTCGGGCGCTGGCTGAGCGGCTGAAGCTCGGGCAACTTTTCGAAGGATGCACCGTTCCGCATGAGGTTCGAGAAGATGAGCGGGAAACTCTTCCTGCGTGCCGGCGCCCTGCTTGCCTGTCTTGGTGCGGCGCCGTGCGCTCGCGCGTGGGGCTGCAAGGGCCACCAAGCCGTCGCGCTCATCGCGGAAAAACATCTCACGCCGGAAGCGCAGCAGTTGGTCGAGAAACTTCTCGCCGCGAATCCCATGGACCCCAGGCTCAAACGCTGGTGCGGCAACGCCACTCCAGATCTCATGGTGGATGCTGCCACGTGGCCTGACGACGTCCGCAACGAGCGGCGTAATGGTCCTTGGCATTACATCGACATTCCCAGGGGAAAGCACAAAGGCTCTTTAGAGGAATACTGCGGCGCCGACGGATGCGTGACGCGGGCGATCGAAGAACAGCGCGCCATCTTGAAGGACAAATCCGCGGACCCGCTCAAACGCGCCGAAGCCATCCGTTACATCATTCACTTCGTCGGCGACATGCACCAGCCGCTGCACGCTATCAACAACGGCGATAACGGGGGAAACTGCGTTCCGGTGCGCTACCTGCACCACGAACCGCTGAAGAATCCCGAGCACCCCGAGCGCGAAGACTACTCCCCGAATCTACACCAGATTTGGGATACCGAGATTGTCGAGCGGGACATGGAGGTCTTGAATCCTCACCGCTATGCGGACGAACTCGATCAAAAGTTCCGCGCGGAAAGCGCTGCCTGGGAGGCAGAGGGCATTCACGTGGAGAATTGGGCCTGGGAAGTCCACGAGCGGGCGGAATCCGACGTTTACGACGCATTTTCTACGAAAATTCCCATCGAGCCGGACGTGAAGCCGAAGGGCTGTTCGGACAACCATCACATCGGGAACCGCATGCTTGCGAAGCATCTGGTTGCGGACGAGTCTTATCAGATGAGGGCCGCACAGGCCGCGGAAAAGGGCCTTGCCGAAGCAGGGATGCGGCTCGCGATGATCCTCAACGATGCCGCAAAGACGAATCCCTAGTGTAGTGTCCCAGAATTAAGTGGACAATTCATTCCTTCGACTTTCGCGTCCTGGGCAAGGTGCATCGAGGCTTGATCTTCGCCAGGGTCTGGCGGCATCAGCGTTGCCCGCCCGAGGCGACTCCCCGACCTTTGCTGGCTTTGGCTCTACCTGATGGCCACGTCGGTTCGGGTGGTAAACGCCAGCCGGGTCTCGGCAGGAAACTTGATGTCTTTTTTGCCCGTAGCCGCAGCGCCTGCCGTGCCGGCCCCGGCACCCGCCGCCGCCCCAATCGCAGCGCCCTTGCCTCCACCCGCCAGCGCTCCGATGGCTGCTCCTCCGGCTGCACCGCCGCCAATAAACCCTGCATCCCGCTTGCCCTTGCCCTTCTCGGTTTTGCCGGCGGAGCTGGTCGCGAAGGTATACGCTTTACCCTTGACGGTCACGCTGACCAAATGCAGGTACAATTTCGCCGGCGTCGACAGCCGTCCCGAAGCCTGTACGCCGCTGACGGATAATTTTGCCGTTGCGCCTTTGGGAATCAGCACCTTGCCGCCTATGGTCACATTCTTGGCGACGGTGGCGGAAACCGGCTGTCCGGCTTTTGCGTCCTTGGAACTGACCGGCTGGTCGGTTACCACAGAAATGACCGTACCTTTCGGAACCGTTCCGGCAGCCGCTGCCAGAGCCCCGAGCAGGAACGCTGCCGCAAGCGAAGTTCGAACCAGACCAATGCGTAAATTCATCTCCGTCGCCTCCCACCTGAATTGCCTTTCGGGAAATTCTAGCAAAGGAAATGGTCAACCGTGCGGGGACACCGCGGCTAGAGACGCTAAAGATGAAACACCAGTTCGTCGGAGCCCGGCGCTTTCGGCTCCACATACAGATTGTCTATCAGTCGCGTTTTGCCGATGAACACGGCGAGCAGGACATAGCAAGCGCAGCTGACCCGCACCACCGGCTCGAAGGACTCGGCATCCACGACTGCCGCGTAATCGACGGCCGCGAGCGGCTCGGAATCGAGTTTGCGGCGCAGTGTTGACGCGAGGTGAAGCGCGTCGCGGTGCCCGGCCCCGAGTTCCTGTTTCGCGGCTTGCAAGGCGCCGACCAAAACCGTCGCGGCCTTGCGCTCCTCGCGATTCAGATAAGCGTTGCGGGAGGAAAGCGCGAGGCCGTCCGGTTCGCGCACGATCGGGCAAACTACAATCTCCGAATCGAGGTTCAGGTCGCGCGCCATGTGCGTGATGAGGCGCGCCTGTTGCGCATCTTTTCTCCCGAAATAGGCGCGATGTGGCTGGACGATTTCGAGCAGCTTCAGCACTACGGTCGAGACGCCGCGAAAATGCCCGGGGCGCGACCGACCTTCAAGCTTCTCGCTGAGACCCTCGACGTGGACATAGGTCGAAAAACCCTTTGGATAAACCTCCGCGGCTTCCGGCGCGAGCAGCGCATCGACACCGGCTTGCCTCAATTTTTCGCAATCGGTTTCGAAGCTGCGGGGGTATTTTGCAAAATCCTCGCTGGGGCCGAATTGTTTCGGGTTCACGAAAATCGAGGCGATTACCGGAGAGCATTCCCGCTTGGCCCGGGCGATCAGCGAAGCGTGGCCATCGTGCAGCGCTCCCATTGTCGGAACCAGCCCGATGATGCGGTTCTCCGCGCGTGCCTGCCGCGCCTTCTCCTTCATCCACGCAATCGTTCGAATGATCTCCACGAAAAAGGGGTTTCGAAACTAGGCGCCCGCTGCTACCGCACGCTCGCGGTAAAAGTGCATAAGGTCGGTCAGGATCGGCTCCGCGCCGAGTTGGCGCAAAAGCGTGGTCACCTGGCCCCGATGATACGTGCCGTGATTGACCAGGTGCTGCATCGATTGCCACAGGGGATTCTGGTATACCCCGAATTTCAGCGTTTTATATTCCATCACCCGATCAAGATCCGTTTGGCCGAGACCGCGCACAAAGGTCAGCAGCCTCGGCTCAAATTCCTTCCAGCGCTCCTCCAAGCCTTTGACATCTTTGAAGTGCGTGACATCCGGCAGCGAAGATGGCGAGCGGCCCTGGAAACGCTCGAGCCACACCCATTCTGCTCCGTAGATGTGCGCCAGCGTGTCGCGAACCGAGCCGAAGCTCGAACCCATGGGCTTCAGAAACGCGTCAGTCGTGAGTTTGGAAACGGCTCGCAACTGACGCTGGTTCGCCCAGGCGTTGTAATCGTAGAGTACGCGCATCTCTTCCGGCGTCATGACCATCTCCTCCGATTGAGCAGCGAACCGAATAGGCAGTTGACCGGCGCGGTTGCCAAGGGCTGGTTGCGCCGGGATAGCGCGGAGCCTGCTCTTCCCTTTTTACCAGTCGCCGTCCATATTGACCGGCGCTTCTATCTCTTCCTTCGCCACGCGCGGCGCGTGGTAGGACTCCGCATCGGAAGGAAATCCGCCGGAGCGCACGTCCTGACAATACTGGCGCACCGCGCCTGAAATGATTTCTCCCAGCGGCGCGTACCGCCGCGCGAATTTCGGGAGCGGAGTAAAGGCCAGCCCCAGGATGTCGTGCAATACCAGCACTTGGCCGTCGCAATCCGGGCCGGCTCCGATACCGATGGTAGGAATGCGCAATTCGCGCGTAATCCCGGCCGCCAGTTCACGCGGCACAGCTTCGAGCACGACAGCAAACGCGCCCGCGGCCTCGACAGCCCGCGCATCCCGAATCAAATGCTCGGCCGCGTCGGGCGTTTTTCCCTGCACGCGGTAACCCCCGAGAGCGTTCAACGACTGCGGCGTCAAGCCGACGTGGCCCATCACCGGGATTTCCGCTTCGGTGAGCCGCGCGATGAGCTCCAAGCGCCGCTCGCCGCCCTCCACTTTCACCGCTTCGGCTCCGGCTTCCTTCACGAAGCGCACCGCGTTGCGAAGCGACTCCGCCGTGTCGGTGTGGTAGCTGCCAAAAGGCATGTCCGCGACCAGCAAGGCGCGCCTGGTGCCACGCCTTACCGCCCGCGTGTGATGCAGGATGTCCTCGAGCGTCACCGGCAGCGTGCTTTCATAGCCGAGCGCCACCATGCCCACCGAATCGCCGACGAGAATCACGTCCACGCCGGCTTCGTCGAGCAGCCGCGCGGTCGGATAGTCATAGGCGGTCAAGCAAGTGATTTTGTCCGGCTTGGAGTAGAAACCCGCAGCGCGAGTCTTGCGCTCGACGAGCTCGGGAACAGTGATTTTGCCGTTCCCAGGGTGAGAAACGACACTCATTATCGGCCTCCGGTGCCGCTCCCTTGCTTCAGGATGCGGCCCTGTACCTGATAGACCGAGAATAACAAACTCGCATGCGAAGCTCCAGAAAGTTTGACCAGAAATCTTGCTAAGAGCCATCCCCATACCGGACGCTTCCAGGGCGGATTTGGCGGTTTCGAAACCGCCAGGTGCACCGTGT
>Ga0066656_10000051_pt1 | contig 30390 bp, 29 predicted proteins | sample GraSoiAngelo_105_FD_71411 | JGI IMG/M metagenome (GOLD analysis project Ga0066656, IMG submission 71411) | Grasslands soil microbial communities from the Angelo Coastal Reserve, California, USA - 14_0903_05_40cm | ecosystem: Environmental > Terrestrial > Soil > Grasslands | place: USA... | reverse complement strand
TGCGGCTGCTCGAGCTGATCCAGCCACTTGAGCGCGTCGCGCAGCTGCGCCGCGCGCTCGTAGTCCTGCGCGTTGCTGGCCTCCTGCATTCGTTCCCGCAGTCGCGCCCGCACCTCGAGTGTCTTGCCGGAAAGAAACAGCAGCACGTCGTCGATCATGCGGCGATAGTCTTCCACGCTCTGATAGCCGACGCACGGCGCCTTGCAGCGTTCGATATGGAAATCGAGACAGGGACGATCGGGCGCCTCTTCCGGCAAATGCCAGGAGCAGGAGCGCACGGTGAAGATGCGCCGGATGATCTTCAGCGTCTGCCGCAGCGTGGCGACGTCGGTGTACGGGCCGAAGTAGCGCGCGCCGGGGATCGTGACCCGCCGGACGACCAGCACGCGCGGAAACGGCTCGGCGAGCGTCACGGCGATCTGCGGATAGCTCTTATCATCGCGCAGCCGAATGTTGAACTTCGGCTGATGCTCCTTGATCAGCGTGTTCTCGAGCAGCAACGCCTGCGCCTCGTTCGGAACGACGATCGTCTCGAGGTCGGCGATTTGCTCGCGTAATGCCTCGCGCTCGACGCTGCCCTGTTCTTCGGCGAAATAGTTGGGGACGCGCGTGCGCAGGTTCGCGGCCTTGCCTACATACACGATCTCCCCGGCGGCGTCTTTCCACATGTAGACGCCGGGGCGAGCGGGAAGTGCCGCTAGTTGGCGGGCGAGCCGATCAGAGATTGCCATGCGCGTGTCGCGTCGGGGTGGCGGAACGCCAAAGTGAGCGCCCCGTAAGCCACTCCAAAGATACCCAGCACGGCAATGCCACGAGGGATGGGACGCGAACTGGCGAGCGCATAATCGGCCGCCACAGCAAGCCCCGCCGCGAGGATCGCAGCCGCAACGACCATACCCAATGCGCGCCAATCTGGGCGCTGGAGCACCGTGCCGATGCGCCGATCGAGATCGCGGAGATGGAACACCGTGTTCAGGGTGCCGCCGATTGACGAGCCGAGGGCGATGCCCGCAGGCCCGAAGCGGCGCATGAGCAGCCAGGACAGAATTGCCGAGACGATGAGCGATGAGGCGGCGATCACCACCGGCGTGCGTGTATCGCGCAATGCGTAGAACCCCGAGGCAAACAGCTTCACCGTGGCCTGGCCGAGCAGACCGATGCCGTAGGCCGCAAGCACACCGCCGACGAGCATGGTATCATCGGCATCGAATCGCCCCGTCTGAAACAGCGCGCCGATGATCGTGGGACCGAGCGCGGCGAACGCAAACGCGGAGGGGATGACGAAGAATGAGATGCGCCGAAATCCCACGGCGATGCGCGCGCGCAGTTGGTCGTTGGGTTGAGCTGCCACCGCATCACGAGCGAGGTCGGGCAACGACACCGCCGCCACGGCGACCCCGAAGAGGCTGATTGGGAGTACCTGCACGAGCTGCGCGTAGCCGAGGCTTGCCAGCCCGCCTTCACCGGTGAACGAGCCGAGAAAGGTGTCGACGAGGCCAGAGAGCTGAGCGACGCCTGCACCAACCACCAACGGCAGCCACGCCACAATCACTTGTCTCACACCTTCAGGTGCGAGACTCACGCGGAGCGGAATGCCTTGGAGCAAACGCCAACAGGTGGGCAGCTGGATGGCGATCTGTAACAGACTGCCGGCGACTGTGCCCCAGGCCAGCGCGAGCGCGAGTCCGTAGAGTCCCTCGCCTTTCAGCCACGCGGCGGCACCCAACATCGCCGCGATGCCCGCGATGTTCCACAGTGCCGGCGCGGCGTACGGGAGAAAAAACCGGCGGTGCGTATTGAGGATGCCCAGGCACCACGCCGACACGACCATGAGCCCGGTCATCGGAAAGAGAATCCGGACCAGCACGGTGGTAAGCGCGCGGCGCGGCCCGTCGAAACCTTGGGCTACGATCGCGGTTATCGCGGGCGCAAAAGCAATACCGATGACTGCGAGAATTCCGCTGGCGAGCAGCAACAACCCCAGGATGGCGCCCGCTAAGGCACGAGCCGCGTCCTTATTCTGTTCGTTGAGTCCTGCATACACCGGTATGAACGAAGCCGACAGCGTCCCTTCGCCGAGGAGGTTGCGGAGGGCGTTGGGAATGCGTAGCGCGGCCCGAAACGCGTCGGCAGCCGCGCCGTTGCCGAAGTAATGGGCGAACACCCGCTCGCGCACGTATCCCAGCACGCGAGTGACCAGGATCCCGGCCGCTACACGGGCGGCGTGGCGTCCGCCTCCACTGGCCACTTTTAGGTGTTGGGCTTCTTCCGGCGAGGATCTTCCAGCAGGCGCTGCATGAATTGCAGCTCTTCCCGCATCCCCGACACCGAGCGGTTCAAGTCCTCGAGCTCAGTCTCGAGCAGCTCGACCTTGCGCTGCATGTCGCGCAGCTCGGGCGCGGGCCCATCGACTCGCCCTTCCATACGGCGCGCGACCGATTTCCCGAGCGGCGAGTCGACCAGAATGGCGGCGATCGGGATCAGCAACGCGACGACGAGAATGATGGCGAGCATCCACATGCTCGGATTCTATGAAGAGCGGGCCCACCGCGCCACCTCCGCATCGATGGCGTCCAGCAAACTGAAGCCGTGGCGCGCGAGAAACGACGCGGCGGTCAGGACCCGCTCCTGTGGCTTGCCGTTGGGCGCGAGTGCCGCGCGCGCCCGCGCGAGTTGGCTCACCAGTGTCCCCTGCGCGCGCTTGAGACTCGCGACGAGTTTCTTTTCGATTTCCTGCGCGCCTCCGAGCGCCGCGTTGCGCGCCGACTGCACCGTGCGCTCCAGTGTCGGGTCGATGCGTTGTACCGCGCCGCCGATCTCCGCGTACCGGGACTCCAACTCGCGGCGCAGGTCCGTGAAGGCCGTCGCGACCTCGGGCGGGAGGTCTGATCTCGCGATTTCGGCCTCCAAACTTCCCGGAGGGCCGTCGAAATCGGATGGCGAGAGCCGATGCCGCTCCAGCACCTTGTCGACACGCGACTCCACGATCACGCCCGACCACCGCGGCACCACGGCCTGCGGCTGTACCCCCAGGCTTCTGAACAGGGGCGCGGCATCAGCGAAATACTCCATTTCAGCCGGGCCGCCCATGTACGCGACGGTCGGGAACAGAACCGCTTCCACAACGGGCCGAAGCAGAACATTGGGCGACAGGCGCTCCGGAGCTTCGGACGCCAATCGTTCCAAATCTTTCCGGGTGAACCGCTCGCCGCTGCGGCGTGTGACGAAATCGCCCCCATCTGGTCGCAACCGGTCCCGGCCCAATCGTCCCTCGACGAGCACCGGAGACAGACCATCCGCGAGGACCTCGCCGAGTGCGCGCAGGATCGCTGGCGCGGCCAGGCGTTTGGGAGCGGGATCGTGCGCGCGAAACACCGCGAGCCCGCGCTCCGCGAGCAGGCGGTGCAGCGCCCGTGCGCCCGCGTCGGCGAGATTCGCGTCGGGCGTATAGGCCGACTCGAGCCATTCGAGCACGGCCGGCTTGAATTCCGAGTCGGGAAGAGCGGCAGCAAGCGCGTCGACCGCCGCGCGGGCGTCCTTGCCACAGGGCTCGCGGAACAGCGGCAGCTGCGGTGCGTCGTGCGGCCGCTCGCGCAGCACGATATTCACGACTTCGCCGTCGCGGCCCAGAACCTGGGCATGATTCGCTTCGGCAAAGTCGTGGTCGTCGCCGGCCACCCAGAACACCGGCACCACCGGGACGCCGCGCTCCCGCTCGAGCTCTCGCGCGACCGCGATCGCCGATAACGCCTTGTACACGGTGTACAGCGGGCCCGTGAACAAGCCGGGTTGCTGCCCCGTAGTCACCGCGAGCACCTCGCCTGCCGCGAGCCGATCGCGACCGGGACCCGGCAGCACAGCCGCGAGCACATCGCGATCGACGCGGCGTGCCTTGCCCGTCGGGATCTGGCCCGCCGGCTTTTGGATTGGCGTCGTCAGGATGCGCGCGATCATGCCCGTGCACCAACCAGAATCATGCGCGGAGCGTCCGGGCCTACCGGTGCTCCGTCATAATCGCCGAATTGGGCTTCGACACGCAGCCCCGCGTTCGTGAACAGCGCTGCCAGCTCCGGCGCCGCGTACAGCCGCACCCGCTCCTGGAACGCACGGCCTTCATCGCGCAGCTCGATCTCCTTGATCACGAAGCGCCCATCCTCGCCGATCCGCCGCGTGACGCGAGCGGACCGATCGGACGTTCGCTGACTGCGTTCGATCGTGCGTCGCACCTGTTCGGCATTCAGATAATCCAGCACGAAGTGACCGCCGGGCGCGAGCGCGGCCGCGACCTGACGAACCACGAGGCGATGCTCGCTATCGTCGAGAAAGTATCCGAATGACGTGAACAGATTGACGGCGAGCGCGAAGCTGCGATCGCGAAAGGGGAGCGCCCGCATGTCCCCCCGAATGAGCATCCCTCCCCCTCCCGTCTGCGCGCGCTCGCGGGCGCGCCGTAACATCGCGCGCGACAAATCGAACCCCACCACCCGCGCTCCCAGGCGCTCGAGCTCCGCGGCGTGGCGGCCAGGACCGCAGGCCAGATCCAGCACCCGATCGCCCGTCTTCCACCCGACCACGCGCCGGATCAACGCAACGGCGCGGCGCGCGTCCTCGTCATCGCGATGCGGGTACAGGGCATGATACTCCTCCCCGAACCACTGCTCGAACCATTCGGTCATTCGACGAAGACGTCCGCTGTGAACGTGAAGACTTGCGTGGCGGGGTCCCGCCAGCTGCTCGGTGCCAATCCGGCTTTGTGGCATACCGCGTTCAAAAACGCCTCGGGCCCAAGACCCTGTTCCGTGGCGACCTGCGGCAGCAAGACGGCCTGCGCACGACCGCGCTTCACGAGCAACCCGTGGCGCCCGATGACGAGCGCGCACAGATCAGACGGCCCGGCGAGCACGGGCTCGTCCAGCACGGAGATCTCGATGCGCAGCTCGGATAGCTCTTCGACCGCCACCGGCGGAAAGCGTGGATCCGAGCGCGCGGCGGAGACGGCCACCTGCCGGATCACGTCGCCGAGCGGCCGATCGCCGGCGACGTGCCCAATGCAGCCGCGCAGCACGTGGGCCTCTCCTTCTTCCAGCGTTACGAACGCGCCCCGTCGCAGTGACGCCCCCGGCACACGAGGCAAGGGCGGCGGCGATAACCCGGCCAGCGCTGATTCGATCGCGCAACGCGCCAACGCCAGCAGCGCCGCGCGATCCGCCGCCGTCAACTCAGGATCGGCGATGGTATGGCTCCCCACGACGAATGGTGTGCGCGCGATAGAGCTGCTCGTAGACAACCACCCGCGCCAGCTCGTGCGGCAGCGTCAGTGGGCCGAGGCTCCAGATCCGCTCGGCGCGGCGGAGAATCTCCTTGGGCAATCCGCCGGCGTCCCCGATGACGAATGTGACATCGCGTGCATCGCGCTCCCATTGAGCTGTGAGCTCGGCGAGCTGCTCCGACGTCCATGCTTCGCCGTCGCGCGCCAGTGCAATGAGGCGCGAATCCTCCGGGGGTGGGACTCGCGCCTCCTTCACTTCCCGCTCCTCGATTTTCGCGTAGTGGCGGATCCGGCTCAGGTAGTCGTCACAGGCCGCCCGCAATGCGCTGTTCTTCATGCGGGTTCCACCGGCGGCGACCACGGAATAACGCATCAGGCATACATTCCGCGCAGCCGATGCATCGCCGCCACCCGATCCACGGCGACGATGTATGACGCGATGCGGTTGGCGACTTTGTGCTTCGCTGCCATCGCCATCACCTCGCTGAAGGAGCGGACCAGAATCGCTTCGAGCCGGCGATTGACCGTTTCCTCGTCCCAGAAATAGCCGCCCCGATCCTGCACCCACTCGAAGTAGCTCACCGTCACGCCGCCGGCATTCGCCAGGATGTCGGGAATCACGAACACCCCTTTGTCCTCGAGGATCTTGTCCGCCGCCGCACTCGTGGGACCGTTGGCGCCTTCACAGATGATCTTCGCTTTGATGTGGGGAGCGTTCTTGCGGGTGATCACGTTCTCGGTTGCGGCGGGGATCAAGACATCGCAATCGACGGTCAGGACCTGCTCGTGCGGGATCGTTTGGGCCTTGGTGTAACCGGCGAGCTGGCGCCGCTCCTTCACCCATTTGATCAGGTCCTCCACGTCGAGACCCTTGGGGTTGTGGAGGGCCGTAGACTTGTCGGACGCCGCGACGATGATCGCACCCGCCTGGGCCATCAAAGCCGCGGCGATGGAGCCGACATTGCCAAAACCCTGGACGGCGATGCGCGCGCCCTTGAGACTCATCCCCAGCGTCGCGAGCGCCTCGCGCGTCACGATCATGCAGCCGCGACCCGTTGCCTCACGCCGCCCCAGGGAGCCGCCCATCTCGACCGGTTTCCCCGTCACCACCGCAGTAACGGTGTGGCGTTTGTGCATGGAGTAGGTGTCCATGATCCACGCCATCACGCGCTCGTTCGTGTTTACATCGGGCGCCGGAACGTCAGAATCAGGGCCCAGGACTTCGATGATGCTGGAGGTGTAGCGTCGCGTCACGCGCTCCAGCTCGCCCATCGACATGGTGGTCGGATCACAAACCACGCCGCCCTTGGAGCCCCCGAAGGGGATGTTCACCAGCGCGCACTTCCACGTCATCCAGGCGGCCAACGCTTTGACTTCTTCGAGGGTGACGTTGAGATCGAAGCGAATGCCGCCCTTGGCCGGTCCACGCGACGTGTTGTACAGCACGCGGTAGCCGGTATAGACCTCGACCTCTCCGCTGTCGCGGAGGATGGGCACGGAGACAATGATTTGTTTTTCGGGATTGCGCAGAACTTTGTACAGGCCGGGATCGAGATTGAGCAGCTTCGCCGCGTGATCGAAGCGCTCCATCATCGCTTCGAACGGATTTTCCTCGGCGAGGAAGGTTTGTTTGTCAGGTCGGATAATCGCAGGTTCGCTCATACGGCTCGCTTCACCACTCCCTCCAGGACGCGCTCGACCGCGTCGCCGTTCAACTCCCAGCGCACCGCCAGTCCCGCCACCAACGGCTCCGGCGCGTCTTTCGGCCAGCGGCGCCGGAGCTTCACCGCGTCCTTTTCCGTGACTACAACATAATCGGCGTCTTTGCCGGCTTGCGCGAGCCACGCGACGTCGCCCGCGGGGTAGGCGTGATGATCTTGATACGCCACAAGTTGCACTGTGGCTCCCGCGGCGCGGACCTGCGCGGCGAAGCTCGAAGGATCGGCGATCCCCGCGGCAACGATCACCCGCTTCCGCGCCAGGGAATTAAGCTCGACGCGCTTGCCCGAATCGAGCCCCGCCAGTCCGTCGAGCGCGAGATGCACGCTCCCCACGACGGCTTGCGGCCACCGCGCCGCAATACGGGCCGCGAGTCGCAAGCCTTCGGCGATGGCCGCACGCCGCCGCGTCACGATGATGACGTCCGCACGACCGAGCGCGCTCCAATCCTCGCGCCAGGGCCCCGCTGGAAGCGGCCACGCGACCGCGCGCGGCGGCGCACTTTCGGTACTCACCACCGCGATGTTGACGTCGCGCGCGACATCGAGCCGTTGATACGCGTCGTCCAAAACCAGCACCTGGGCTCCCGCCCTCCGGGCGCGCTCTGCGCCGGCCACACGGTCGGCGTCCGCGACAACGATGGCCCCGGGAACCAACCGCTGATGCACGGCCTGCTCGTCGCCGCGGTAGCCGCGCAGCAGGATGCCCGGCTTCAAGCCCCGCCGCGCGAAGAACGCGGCGGTCCACGCCGCGACCGGCGTCTTTCCAGCGCCCCCGACCGCCAGGTTCCCGATCGACACCGACGGCAGCGGCAATGGGCGCCGCCCGAGCCAACGCCGCTTGTACGCCGACGCGCGAGCCGTCATGAAGGTGCGGTAGACCATCGCGAAGGGCAGCAGCACACCACGCGAGACACGCGCGGGTGCGGAGCCACTCCACCAGAGCCATTGCGCGAACCGATGGGCGCTCACGCCGTCATCACCTCCTGAAGACCGCGCGACACGTCATCGATGCCGCGGCGCAGCCCGTCCTTCCCGGCGGCGATTTCGATCGGGCGACTGTAGACGATGTCGATCGCGCTCAATGGCTTGGGAATACACATCCGATCCCACGAGCCGAGGTACCACGCGGACGACGGTCGCGCCCCGACGGCCACGATCGGGACGCCGGCGTGCTGCGCCGCCGCGATGGCGCCGGGCTGCACGCGCTCCGCCGGGCCGCGCGGGCCATCGGGGGTCAGCGCGACAACCGCGCCGCCTTGCAGCGCCCGCACGATCCCCAGCAACCCGACCTCGCCACCTCGCTGGGTGGAGCCGCGCACCGGCCGGTAACCCCACTGCTCCGCGAGATCCGCGAGGTATCCCGCATCCCGGTGGCGACTGATCAGCACCACGACCGCTTCTCGCTTATGCAGCGCGAGGAGTGGGAGAATCCGCGAATGCCAGAGCACAAAGATGAACGGCAGCTTGGCGTCCCAGAGTGGCCGCCAGTTCTCCTTGCCGCGTTCCCGGAATCGCCACGTCGCCGCGAGCGTCTTGATCAGGGTGGGTCCGATCGCGGCCGCGACGGGCTCCGCCCACCCCAGCTTCACTTGATCAACCCGGCGGCCAGCTCGGCGACGCGATCCGCGGCGCCGGGCGCGCCGAGTCGGTCGCGGACGATCCGGAGCCCCTCGCGTTGGCGGCGCGTCGCCGGATGGTCGGCGTCGAGTAACGGCAAAACGCCGTCGGCCAGCGTGTCCGCGGTCGCGCGCCGCTGCAACAGCTCGGGCGCGACCTCATAACCGGCCACGAGATTCACGAGACCGACCCACGGCACGCGCAGCACGCGAAACGCGATGAACGACGAAATCGGATGGACGCGATAGGTGATGACCATCGGGACGTCGGCGATCGCGGCCTCGAGCGTCGTCGTTCCCGACTTGCAGATTCCGGCGTCCGACGCGGCGAACACCAGCAACGGATCGCCCATGTGGACCTTGATCCCGCCGGGGTCGGGATAATCCGCACCGGACGTGCCGGCCACCACGATCTGGATGTCGGGGCACGCCGCGGCGACTTTGGCCGCCGCTGCGCGAAAGATCGCCCAGTGCCGTTTCACCTCGAGTGCCCTACTGCCGGGGAACAGTCCCAGCGTGCGGCGCGCGGGATCGAGTCCAAGCACCTTCCGCGCGTCGACGCGCGACGGCGGCGCCGGCCGGTCCTTGAGCGGATGGCCCACGAACGTCGCGGTCACGCCGCGCTCGCGGAAGAACGCTTCTTCAAACGGCAGAATCACGGCGAGCTGATTCACCGCCGCGAGGCGACGCACGCGCTTCGGTCCCCACGCCCACATCTGCGGCGCGATGTAATACAACACGGGAATGCCGGCGGCAGAGGCCGCAGCGGCGGCACGAAGGTGATAACCCGGATAGTCGACGAGGATCACGAGATCATACCGTTTCGCCCGAAACGCCTTCTTGACGCGAGACAACAATCGATAGTGCGCGGGAATCTTCGCGAGCGCCTCGACGAAGCCGACGACCGAGAAGGCTTCCATCCGATCGAGCACGTGCGCGCCGGCGCGCTCGAGCAACGGGCCGCCCAGCGCCTCCAGCTCAAGGCCTGGCAGCCGGCGGCGCAGCGCGGTGGCCACGGCGGCGGCGTGCGCGTCCGCCGATGGTTCACCCGCCGAGATGTAAATCCGGGGGGTTCGGGCGGGGGGGGGGCTCACGGCCTCGCGGAAGCGAGCGGCGAAGCGTCGATCGCGTCGGCGACGCGATACGCGAGCGTCAGCGCCTGCAGCCCCGCCGCGCCGGTGACAACCACGTCGCCGTCACCGCGGACCGCCCGGAGGAAGCTCTCCAACTCGAGCATCAACGGCTCGGCCTCGGGCGCCTCGAGCCGCACGTGCTCGACGATTTCTTCCATGCGGGTCGCGCCAAATCCCTGCCACCCCGACTTCAAGCGGTAGAAGTGGCCGTTGCCCTGCGCCAGGTCGAGCGAGAAGTACCCCGTCTGCTGGAAGATGCGCAGCTTGCGCGTCCGCTCGCGCGACACGCGGCTAGCGGTGATGATCGCGCAGGCGCCGTTGGCGAACTCGACCCGCGCGTTCGCGATGTCGACGTGCGGCGTCAGAATCGGCACACCGGTCGCGCGCACTTCGCCGACCTCGGAGCGCACCAGCTCGAGCACCAGATCGAGGTCGTGAATCATGAGATCGAGAATCACGGCGACGTCGGTGCCGCGCGGCTGGAACGGCGCCAGCCGCTCGGTCTGGAGAAACCGCGGCTCGTCGAGATACGACGCCGCGGCGCGGACCGCGCGATTGAAGCGCTCCACATGGCCCACCTGCAACACCACTTCCCGCTCGTGTGCAAGGTGTACGAGCTGCTCGGCGCCCGGCAGGGTATCGGCCAATGGCTTCTCGACCAGCGCGGGCAACCCTCGCTCGAGGACGGCGAGCCCGACCTCGACGTGCGCCGAGGTCGGGACCACCACCGTGGCCGCTTCAACCTGATCGAGCAGCGCATCGAGTGATGGATAGGCGACGGTGTCCAGCTCCTGGGCGACTTGTGCGGCGCGGGCGGGATTGATGTCGTAGATACCGACGAGATCGGCGCCGGCGATCTTCTTCAGGAGTCGCGCGTGATGGAATCCGAGCGCGCCGGTGCCGATTACGCCCACGCGAACGTCACGCGGTGCGCGCTTCACACCATCACTCCGCGCTGCGACGCTTCGATGAAGTGCAGAAACGACTCGACTTCGGGCACCTGCGGCAGCTCGACCCGCGCCCGCGCGACGCCCTGGCTCACCGTCAGATCGGAATTGAAGACCAGCCGGTAGGCCCGCTTCAGCGCCAGCTTCAGCTCGGGAGCAAAGCCGGCGCGCTGCAGTCCCACCGAATTGAGTCCGTACAGATGAACGGGATTGCCCGCCGCCTTGGTGTAGGGTGGCACGTCCTGGTTCACGCGCGAGCCGCCACCGACGAATGCGTACGTACCGATGCGCACGAATTGGTGGATCGGCACGAGCCCGCTGATGATGGCCCGGTCGTCGACGGTGACGTGTCCGGCCATCTGGACCGAATTCGCGATGATGACGTCGTTGCCGATGACGCAATCGTGCGCGATGTGCACGTACGTCATGAGAAAGCATCGCGACCCGACGGTCGTCTTCCCGGTGGCGGTGCTGCCTCGATTGATCGTGCAATACTCGCGGATGATCGTACCGCTCCCGATTTCCACCCAGGTTTCCTCGCCCTTGTACTTCAGGTCCTGGGGGTCGTTGCCGATGATGGTGCCGTAGCCGATTTTCACGCCCTCACCGACGCGCGTGTTGCGCTCGATGACGGCGTGCGCGGCAAGCGAGCAGCGCTCGCCTACGGTGACACGCGGTCCGACGACGCAGTAGGGCCCGACGGAAACGTCGGCGCCAAGGTCGGCGGTCGGATCGATCAGCGCCGTGCGATGAATCACCGGTCCACGACCATGGCCATCATCTCCGCTTCGGCGACCACCTGCCCGTCGACGTAGCCGGCGCCCTTCATCCGGCACGTCTTCCCCCGGAACTGCACCATCTCGAGCTCGAACCGGATCTGGTCCCCTGGTACTACGGGCCGCCGGAACTTCACCTTGTCGAGCGACATGAAGTAGACGACTTTGTCCGCGGTGTCCTGGCCCTCGAAGTGGCTCATTAACAGCATCCCCCCCACCTGCGCCATCGCTTCGATGATCAGCACGCCCGGCATGATGGGATGACCGGGAAAATGCCCCTGGAAGAACGGCTCGTTGATGGTGACGTTCTTGATTCCGACGATCCGTTTCTGCCCTTCCACTTCGATGATCCGGTCCACGAGCAGGAACGGATACCGGTGGGGCAGATAGTCCATGATCTTGCTGATATCCATCGCCGGCATTCCCGAGCGCCTCCCCGCGCGGGCGAGGGCCCGGGCCAGGGCGATGTTGCCGCCGTGACTAGGCCGCGTCGCCACTACATGAGCCTGAATCCGGGCGCCGGTCAGCGCCAGGTCACCCACGATGTCCGCCGCCTTGTGCCGCACGAATTCATCGGGCCAGCGCAGCTTGCCGCCGTTCACAATGCCGTGATCGTCCAGCACGATCGCATTCGCCTCGGAGGCCCCCTTGATCAGCCCGCGCGCCTGCAGCTCCGCGACCTCGTGCGTGAAGCCGAACGTCCGGGCCGGCGCCAGCTCCGCGGCGAAGCTCTCCGGCGTCACGTCGTACGTTCCCGACTGCCGCCCGATCAGGGGATGCGGCCATTCGATCGAGACCGTCAACCGGAACGTCTTGGCCGGCGCGACCACGTAGGCCGCGTCCTTGTCCGTCACTGCAAACGGCGCCTGCACGGTCAGCACGGCGGGCTCGCCTCCGACCGACGTGGGCTCGGCCTTCGCCAGCGCGTCGAAGTACGGCTGCACGCTGCCGTCGAGAATCGGCGGCTCGGGACCGGTCAGCTCGATCGTCAAATCGTCGATCATGTGCGCGGCGACCGCCGCGAGCAGGTGCTCGACGGTATGGATCGTCGCCGCGCCGTGGCCGATCGCCGTGCGGCGCTCGACGGCTTCCACCTCCGTGAGTCGCGCGGGGACTTCAGGCGTACCCGCGAGATCCACGCGCCGGAACACGATGCCCTGCCCCGCGGGCGCCGGGAGGAATGTCGCTTCCGTTGTGGCACCGGTGTGTAGTCCCGTGCCGCGCAGCGCCGCGCGACGCGTGACGGAGCGTCTAGCGCTCGGTGGCGGCAGGGGGAGCCTCAGTTGCGGGGGGGGGCGCGGACTTGGATTGAACGAGTCGCTCGAGATCGTCCACGATTTTGGCGAGACGGTAGAGCGCCACTTGGGCGCGCAGAAACTCGCGGTGCGTGCGTGCCGGCGTCCCGAAGTAGGTCGCCTCGGCGGGAATATCGGCGATCGTCCCGGCCTGGACGAGCAGCCGGGCGCCGCGACCGATCGTGAGATGATCCGAAATGCCCGCCTGCCCCGCGATGATCACATCGTCCTCCACCTGCACGCTCCCGGCGATGCCGGCCTGCGCCATGATGAGGCAGCGCGCGCCGATGCGCACGTTATGGGCAATGTGGACGAGATTGTCGATCTTGGTGCCCGACCCGATCACGGTATCGTCCACGCTGCCGCGGTCGATGCACGTGTTCGCCCCGATTTCGATGTCGTCCCCGATCAAACAGCGTCCCACGTGCGGGATCTTGCGGTGTGCCTCGCCGCCCTTGCCGGCGATGTAGCCGAATCCGTCGCTGCCAAGCACCGCGCCCGCGTGCACGATGACGCGTTTCCCGAGCGCCGTCCCGGCGTACAATGTCACGCCGGGATACAGCAGCGTGTCGTCGCCGACCGCGACGCCTTCGCCCAGGACGCAGCCGGCGCCGATGCGCACGTTGTGTCCGAGCTGCACGCCGGCGCCGATGACCGCGTGGGCGCCGATCTCGACCGGCTCCTGCCAGCTTGCGCCGCGACCCACGACGGCCGTGGGATGCACGCCGGCCTCCCAGACCGACTGCGGGTACAGCACCGGCAGCACAACCAGCAGGGCGGCGTACGGATCGGCGACGATGATGCGCGTCTCGGGACCACCGGCCGAGCCTTCCAGCGACGGCGCGACGAGCACCACGGATGCGCTGGTGCGCTCAAAGTAGGGGACGTACCGGGGCGAAGCAAGAAAAGACAGATCGCCGGGACCCGCGCGCTGGAGCGGCGCGATCCCGGCGACAGTGACCGTCCCCGGCCCTACCAGTCGTCCGCCGGTGAGCGCCGCGATTTCACTCGCGGGGAGCGGTCGCGTTCCCGCCGAATTCACCGGGCGGAAGCTAGCCGCCGGCTATTGCGCCTGCGAGAGGCGCTGCAGCACCCGGGCCGTGATGTTGAGTGCCGGATCGGCGGCGGCGATCAACCCTCCCGCCGCATCCGCATCCAGGATCAGCGCATAATTCATCTCGGCACGGATGCCTTGGATCACGGAGCTGACGCGCGCCTGGATCGGCTGTAGCAGTTCTTGCTCGCGCTGCCGCGCGCGGTCCTGCAGCTCGTTGGTGCGCTGCTCCATCCGCTGCTGCATCGCCTGAAGATCCTTCTGTTTCGTCTGGCGCGCGGCGGGCGACAGCGCGATCGACTGCTGATCGAACGCCTGCACCGCAGAGTCGAGCTGCTGCTGCAGCTTCTGCACTTCGCGGCGGAAGCCTTCGACTTCCTTCGTGTACGTCGATTCCGCGGCCGTGTAGCCGGGCGTGCGCTGTAGAATCTCCCGGGAATTGATGTACGCGATCTTGAGCGGCCCTGCAGGCCCGGCCGACGGGCCTTGGGGACCTTGGGCGAACGCGAAGGTGGGCACGGCAACAGCCGCAAGGGCGAAGAGCATGAACCGCTGCATAACGCTGAGACTCCCGGGGAAGGACGTGGGTATGGCTTAGAAGAAATTGCCGAGCTTGAAGTGCAGCTTCCAACTGGGCGCGGGCCTGCCGGTGATGTCGACCTTGTCGAACCCGTAGGCGTAATCGATGCCGAGGGGGCCGAGCGGAGAAATCACCGCGGCTCCGAGACCGGCGCCCCGGAACAGGCGGGTGGGGTCGTACTGCGCAGGCCGGGCCCACACGTTGCCGGCGTCGAGGAAGGCCGAGAGGTAGAGCATCTGCGACACCCGCATCCCCAGCTCGCCGGTCATCGTGAAGAACGCCTTGCCGAAGGCGTTCGGGCTCGCGCCGTTCGTTCCCGCGTTGGGATCGTAGCCGAAGGGCGTGATCGACGCCTCGTCGTAGCCGCGCAGCGGAATGAAGAACTGCGTACCGCCCAGCGTGAACAGCTGCTCGAAGAAGGGCGAGTTGCCGAAGACGAAACCGGAACGCGTCGAGAAGCCCAGCACGAACTTCACGTTGGACGTGGTCGGCGAGCCCAGCATCCCGATCGGCGCGTACCAGTGGCCCTCGAGGTCGATGCGCTGGAAGTTGCCCTTCCCGCCGAGGATTCCCCCGCTCTGCGAGAGCCCGGCCTGCACCATCGTTCCGGCGGTCGGAAACGGCAGATCGATCCGGGTATCGCGCAACAGCGAGAAGCCGACCGTGGATCGCACGCAGTCGTTGCAGCGGAACGCGGCCGTGAAGGCGGTATTGGTCGACGAGCCCGTGAAGCTCTGCTGATCGATCCCGTAGGAGACGAACAGTCGCGAGTAGTTGTCGCCGAACACCGGGAAGCCGAACTGGAGGTTCGCACCGCGACGGCGCAGCCGGCCGACGTTGGCGATCACATAGCGCACGCGCGTGTTGTGCACGTCGAACGTGCCGGAAATCCGCGACTCGCGAATGGCGGGATCGCTGAACGACACGTCGAAGTCGTTGATGTTCTTTCCAAACTGCCACTGGAACCGGCCGCGCTTGCCCTGGCCGAAGAGATTGGGCTCGTCCAGTCCCAGGAATCCGCCGACGCCGGTCCCCTGCCCGACCGACGCCCCGAAGTTCACGTTCCCCGTTCGCTTCTCCGACACACGGAAGACGACGTCGATGTCGCCCTGGTCATTGGCGGGCTTCGTGTCGGGGAACGGCAGCGGCTGATTGAAGAAGCCGAGGTTCGACACGCGCTGGTAGGAGGCGATGAGGGCGTCCTGCCGGAACACGTCACCCGGCACCATCACGATGGCTTCACGAATGACGCGCTCGTGCGTCACGTCGTTGCCCCGGATCTCGACGTGATTGACGATCGCCGGCTGTCCTTCCGTGATCACCCAGCGCAGGTCCACCACCGGCTTGCCGTCGGCATCGTTGCGCCGGATCACGTCCGGTCGCACGCTGACGTAGATGTAGCCGTTGTTGTAATAGAGCGTCTGCAGTTTCTGCGTCGCGTCGCGCCACCGCTGGTCGTCGAAGTACACGGCGTGGTGGCGCCCGCCCAGGCCCAGCAGGCCGGTCCGCTGCTCCTCGCGGAACGGATAGAAGGTCTCGAGCTCATCGGTCGAGAAGCGCCGGTTGCCGACGATTTCGAACGTGCCGATGCGGTAGGGCTCGCCCTCGCTCACGCGGACGAGGAGTGTCGCCTTCCCCGTGCCCTCGTGCACCTCGAGCGTGTCGTCGAGCACCTGGAAATCCACGTAGCCCTGCTTGCCGTAGAACTGCGGCAGCTTCTGATGCAGATCGTCATTGAGCTTGTCGTCGTCGTACTCGCCGGACTTGAACCACCAGAACCCTTCCGGCCGCGAGCGCATCTGCGCCACGATCTGCTTATCGGTGAAGTGGGTGTTGCCTTCGATCGAGACTTGCGCGATGGCGACGCGGTTGCCTTCCTCGACGTCGAGGATCACCCGCACGCCGGCGGAGTCACGATCGTAGATGTAAATCGGTTTCGTGCGCGCGAGGTAATAGCCGCGCGCGTGATACAGCGAATCGATGCGTGCCCGCGCGCGCTCGACCGCTGCGGGATCGAGCGGCCGGCCCTCGGTGAACTGCACCTTGTCCCGCACGGCGTGTTCGGGCAGGCGCTCCACCCCGCGAATGGCCCATTTGACGAGTTGCGGCCGCTCGCGCACCTGAATGGTCAGGACGTTCTTCCCTGCGGGTGTCTGCGTCTGAATGATCTGGACGTCGTTGAACTGGCCGGTCGCGTAGAGTGCCTGGATAGCGCGCTGCACGTCGCGGTAATTGATCGCGCGCCCGGGGACGAGGCCGCTCGTCTGGATGATCGTGGCCGGGGTCACCCGCCGCTGGCCGACGACCGCAATCGAATCCGGGACCGGTACGGCAACAGCCGCGACACCACCGACGCCCCCGCCCTGGGCCATGCACAGGCCCGGGGCAAGGACGGCGAGACTAACGACAATTGGAAGTGTGAGCCGGCGGATCACGCCTTCGAGCCGGAGAGTGCCCTGAACGCCAGGCGCTCCTTGTCGGGAGCGACGTCCACCTCGATCTCGTCGCCCTTTGCGAAATCTCCGACGAGGATCTTCTCCGACAGCGGGTCCTCGACGTACTTCTGAATGGCGCGCTTGAGGGGCCGCGCGCCGTAGTGCTCATCGTAGCCGTGATCGACCAGGAAATCGGTCGCCGCCTGCGTGAGGCGCAGCGTCAGCTCTTCCTCGCCCAGGCGCTTTTGCACGTCGCGCGCCAGGATGGCGACGACCTGCGCGATGTGATCCCGGTTGAGCGAGTGGAACACGATCACATCGTCGAGCCGGTTCAGGAACTCGGGATTGAAGACCTTGTTGACCTCTTCCTTCACCTTCTCCGACATGCGGTCGAATTCGTTGCGCGCATCGGGTTGCCCGAAGCCAAGACTCTTCCCCTTGACCACGTCGCGCGCGCCGACGTTCGACGTCATGATCACGACCGTGTTCTTGAAGTCGATCATCCGGCCGTAATTGTCGGTCAGATGCCCCTCGTCGAGCACCTGCAGCAGGATGTTGAAGACGTCCGGGTGCGCCTTTTCAATCTCGTCGAGCAACACGACGGAGTACGGTTTGCGCCGGACCGCCTTGGTGAGCGTTCCGGAATCCTCGTAGCCGACGTAGCCGGGCGGCGCGCCGATCAGCCGGCTCACCGAGAATTTCTCCATGTACTCCGACATATCGACGCGGATCAGCGCGTTGGCGTCCGCGAACAGGAACCGCGCCAGCGCCCGCGCCAGCTCGGTTTTCCCGACGCCGGTCGGACCGCTGAAGATGAATGACCCGATCGGCCGCTTGGGATCCTTGAGGCCCGCGCGGCTGCGGCGGATCGCGCGCGAGATGACCTGGATGGCCTCGTTTTGGCCGACGACGCTCTCATGCAGCTCGTCTTCCATGCGAAGCAGACGGGCCGTCTCGGCTTCCTGAAGCCGCGTGACCGGGATTCCCGTCCACCGCGACACGATGAAGGCAACGCCTTCCTCGTTGATCGTGGGCCGGCGCGTCTGCCGCTCGCGCTCCCACTCTTCCTGCTTGCGGCGGATCTCGGACTGGAGCTCGCGCTCCGAATCGCGCAGCGAGGCCGCGCGCTCGAAGTTCTGATCGCGGACCGCGGCCTCTTTGTCGCCGCTCAGGTTCTCGAGTTTCTCTTTCAGCTCGGCGACTTCCGGCGGCGGCACCTGGGCCGCCAGGCGCGCCCGCGCACCGGCTTCATCGATCACGTCGATGGCTTTGTCGGGCAGGAACCGATCGGTGATGTAACGCTCCGACAGCTTGGCCGCTTCGGTCAGCGTATCATCCGGAATGATGACGCGGTGGTGATCCTCGTACCGCTTCCGCAGGCCTTTGAGGATCTCGATCGTCTCGTCGACCGTCGGTGGATCGACGATCACGGTCTGGAACCGCCGCTCCAGCGCGCCATCCTTCTCGATGTACTTGCGGTACTCGTTGAGCGTCGAGGCGCCGACGCACTGCAGCTCCCCGCGCGCCAATGCCGGCTTCAGCATGTTGGACGCGTCCACGGCGCCCTCGGCCGCCCCGGCGCCGACGAGGGTATGCAGCTCGTCGATGAACAGAATGATGTTCTTGTTCTGCGCGATCTCGTTGATGACCGCCTTGAGACGCTCCTCGAACTGGCCGCGGTACTTCGTTCCCGCGATGACCGCCGCCATGTCGAGCGACAGCACGCGATGATCCTTCAACGCGTCGGGGCACTGCCCGCCCGCGATGAGTTGCGCCAATCCCTCGACGATCGCCGTCTTACCGACGCCGGGCTCGCCGATCAGGACCGGATTGTTTTTCTTACGGCGCGACAGAATCTCCATCACCCGCTCGATCTCCTTCTGCCGCCCGATCGTGGGATCGAGCGCGCCTTCGGCCGCGAGCTGCGTGAGGTCGCGGCAGAAATGATCGAGCGCGGGTGTCTTGGATTTCTTTTCGCTTTTCGGTGGCGTGGGCTGCGCGCCCGTCCCGCCGCCGGCGGGCGTGGCCGGCATCTCGCTGCCGAGGAGCCGCAGCGTCTCCGCGCGCGCCTGCTCCAGGTTTACGCCAGCGTCGGTCAACACCTGCGCGGCGATCCCCTTCTCCTCGCGCAGCAGGCCGAGCAGCAGATGCTCCGTGCCGACATAGGAATGATTGAGCTCGCGCGCCTCGCTCATCGCCAGCTCGAGCACCTTCTTGGCGCGCGATGTATAAGGAAGATCAGGCCCGGCAGCGGCTGCGGCTTTGCCCTTCTTCACCGTCTCCTCGATCTTCTGCTGGATCTCCTCGAGGTCGACGTTGAGGTTGGTGAGCACGGCCGCGGCGACGCCCTCTCCCTCGCGGATCAGGCCGAGCAGAATGTGCTCGGTGCCGACGTACTCGTGATGCAGACGTGCCGCCTCTTCGCGGGCCATCTGCAGAACTTTCCGGACACGATCCGTGAAATTGTAGCCGTTCATCGGGATTTCGAATTCACCCTTTCGCCGTTCAGCTGGGTTCCGCTTCGAGCAGCCGCCGCACAAACGCAGCGCGCACCGTCGGCAGCTCGCGGTCGCCGGTAGACCGGCCATCCATCGCTGCCAGGTGCGCGGGTTGAGTGTAAATCAACAACTTGTTGAGCGTATATACCCCTGGTCCCGGGAGCAGATTCAGCCCAACGCCCAACCGCACACCGCTCAACAGATTCATCGTCTCTTCAAAGGACAACCGCCGCGCATGCTTGAGCAGACCATACGCGCGCCACGTTTTATCCTCTACTTCCTCGGGTGCTGTTCTGAGCAGCACGTCCCGTGCCTGCTCTTCGTATTCAACGACTTGCCGCACGATTTTGCCGAGGTGGTCGATCAGTTCGTCTTCGGTCTTCCCCAGCGTGGTTTGGTTGGACAACTGAAAGAAGTTTCCTACGACCTCGCTGCCCTCACCGTACAAGCCCCGAAAGGTTAATCCAACCTGCGTGAGCCCTTGCAGAACCTTGTTGATTTCCTTGGTCAAAACAAGGCCCGGCAAATGGATAAGCACGCTGGCCCGGAGCCCTGTTCCTGCATTCGTCGGGCAGGACGTAAGATAGCCAAATTCCGGGTGGAACGCGAAGGGAACGAGCCGCCCCAGATCTGCATCCACTGCTGCGACTTCGGCATACGCGTCTTCCAAATCGAATCCCGACCACATGCCGTGTAATCGCAGATGGTCCTCTTCATTTACCATCACGCCGACTTGGTCCTGAACGAGCAGCGCGGAGCCGGGACGCGGCCGCGCTTCGCGCTCGAGACCAGCCAATTCCTTGCTGACAAGATGGCGTTCATGCAAAAGCTGCCGTTCCGGCCGATCCATCTGATCGAGCCGAAACGTCACCGCTGCCGACAACCGATCGGACGAGCCGGCCGCCTCGCTCACGCGGTCCAGTACTGCCGTTCGGTCGCTGTCCTTGGCCCGCTGGCTGAAGGGAATACCGTGCACATTGCGGGCGAGACGAATTCGCGTCGACAGAACGATCGTGGACTTCGGTCCCGAAGCGTCCAGCCAGCGCATGCCGCCATCGGGCAGGAGCGAGAGATCCATTATTCGAGCACCCGAATGCGGTCCCGCAGCTCCGCGGCAAGCTCGAAGTTTTCGCCTTCGACGGCGCGCCGCAGCTGCGCCTTGAGGTCCAACAGATGACTCCGCGGATCAGAATCGGACCCGACGGCTCCAGGCATCTCGTAGTGCTTGCCGACGTGCTGGCTCGACCCATGGAGCCGCCGCAGCAGGTCGCGCAGGTGGGCGTCGAACGCGACGTAACAGTGATCGCAGCCCAGCCGGCCTGAGTCGCGGAAGTCGCGCAACGTGCTGCCGCACGACGGACACCGCTGTCCGTCATTGGGGGCGGGTACCAAGGCTCCGCCCGCCCCTGCCCCGCCGCCTTTGCCGAGCGCGGTGAGGAAACCCCCCAGCGGAGTCTTCAGGACCGCGCCGCCGGTTTCCACGCCCTTCTGCTGGGCGCACTGCTCGCACAGATGGAGCGTCACTTTAGAATCGTGCTCCACCTGGGTGAGGTTGATGATGGCGTCGCGTTCCTTGCAGTTATCGCAGAGCATCAGGGTATCGCATCGACCGAACCCACCATCGTGAGCCGGCCGTCCTCCAGCAATAGGACCCGGTCCGCCCGGCCGGCGAGCTGGCGGTTGTGCGTCACGACGACCACCGCTGTCTCGTATTCCCGCGCCAGACGGAAGAACATTTCATGTAAGCGCTCGGCATTGGCGTGATCCAGATTACCGGACGGCTCATCTGCCAATACGACGTTTGGATCGTGGACCAACGCCCGGGCCACCGCGCAGCGTTGCTGCTCACCGCCCGACAGCTCAGCCGGCCGGTGACTCATGCGTCCCGCCAGGCCGACCTCTGACAATACCTCTTCGGCCCGCGAGCGCGCCTGCCGGGGTGACGAGCCGCCAATCAGTAGCGGCATCATGACGTTCTCGAGCGCCGAGAACTCACGCAGCAAATGATGAAACTGGAACACAAATCCCAGCTTGCGGTTCCGCAGTTCCGCGGCGCCGCGCGCGTCGAGATCCGCGTACCGCGATCCGTCCAACCAGATGTCACCGGCCGTCGCCGTATCCAGGGCGCCGAGCAGATGCAGCAATGTGCTCTTCCCGGCCCCCGACGAACCGACGATCGCGACGAATTCGCCTCGCCGCACCTCCATATCGATACCGCACAGCACTTCGAGCGGCTGCCCATCGCCTCCGGCAAACACCTTCCGCACACCGCGAGCCACCAGGAGCGCGTTCATTCGTAGCGGATTGCGCGCACCGGGTCCATGCGCGCAGCCTGGACGCTGGGGTAAAGAGGCGCGAGTGTCGCGATGACCAGGCTCGCGCCCACCACGGCCAGGGCGTCGAGCGGATTGGTCAGGACCGGCAGGTGATCGATGAAGTAGATCGATGGGTCAATCGGGATCAAGTGGCCGCTGTTGACGCTCGATCCCAGGACCAGCCCCAGCACGGCGCCCAGCACCGTGCCTACGAGCCCGATGAACACGCCCTGAATAATGAAGACGCGCCGAATCCGTCCGCGGGGCATCCCCATCGCCAGCAGGATGCCGATTTCGCGCGTCTTGTCGCGCACCACCATCGTGAGCGTGCCGACGACGTTGAACGCCGCGACCACGCAGATCAGAAACACGACGAATCCCATCGCCAACTTTTCGAGCTTCAGTGCGGAGAAGAGGCCGCGATTCTGCAGCTGCCAGTCGAGCGCGCGATAGGGATAGCCGAGCTGCGTCTCGAGTTGTTGGGCGAAGGCGTTTGCTTTTTCCGGATGCTCGAGCCGGACTTCGAGTCCCGTCACCGCGGGCCCCAGGCCGGCGAAATCCTGCGCGGCCAGGCGCGGCATGACAACGTAGCTGTTGTCGTAGTCGTACATCCCGGTTTCAAACAGTCCGGTGACCTCGTAGCGTCGATACTTGGGCACAAACGCTCCGAGGCTGCGATTGAACTGCGAGCCCGCCGGGGCGACCATGGTCACGATGTCGCCGGGGAATGCCGACAGCTTGGTCGCGAGCCGCGTACCGATTGCGATCCCTCCCTCGACGCCGGGTTGCGTGGTACGGAACGCGAGATCGCCTTTGGTGAAGTAGCGCGGCAGGCTGGTCACCGCGCGCGATCCGGTGTCCGTTTCGACGCCGATCACGGCGACGCCTTCGGCGTAGTCATGGCCGGCGGAGATCAAGCCTTGCGTCAGGACGAAAGGAGCGGCCGCCACCACGCCGCGCGTCCGCCGCACCTTCGCCAGCACGTCCGGCCAATCGTCGAGGCGCAAGCCTTCGCCGTACGTCAGCACACGCAGATGCGGGTTCACAACCAAGATCTTCTCGCGCAGATCATTCTGCATGCCGTTCATCACACCGAGCACGAAGACCAGCGCCGCCACGCCGACCGTCACGCCGCCCACGGCGATGACGGTGATGAGCGAAAGGAGTTGTGACGACCGGCGGCTCTTGAGGTAGCGCATCGCGACGCGGAGATCGAGACGCGAGGGCCAGTTCATGACGAGGACGGCGACGGCGAACGCCGCGGCCCCGATCAACAGCACTCGCACCGCCGCAAGAATGATCGGCATCACTCGGGTCGCAGCATGGGAAAGAGAATCACGTCGCGAATATTCGTCTGGTCGGCGAGGATCATCGTCAGCCGATCGACTCCCAACCCCACGCCGCCCGCCGGCGGCATGCCGTACTCCAACGCGCGGAGGAAATCCTCGTCGAGCTGCTGGGCTTCGACATCACCAGCCGCGCGCAAGACGCCCTGCTGCTCGAAGCGGCGCCGCTGCTCATCCGGATCGTTCAACTCACTGAACGCGTTGGCGAGCTCGCGATGCTGAACGAACAGCTCCCACCGTTCGACCTTGGTCGGATCGCCGCGCTTCGGCTTCGCCAGCGGCGACAACGCGAGTGGGTAGTCGAACACGAACGTCGGCTGCACCAGCTTCGGTTCGACGCAGGTCTTGAAGACCTCGTCCACCAGCTTGGGGCCATTGAGCGCGGCGACCTCCGCGGGCGGTGCGTTATGCCGCTTGAGGACGTCGCGCAGCTCGGCGTCCTTCACGCGCGCGAGATCCACGCCGGCGTGTTCTCGCACCAGCGCGTAATAGTCTTTGCGCGCAAACGGACGGGCGAACGACAGCGTGGCACCGTGACGCTCCAGCATGGCGCTCCCGAACAGCTCGAGCACGAGAGCCGCCAGCATCTCCTCGGTCAGCTCGGCCATGTCGTTGTAGTCCGCGTACGCCTGATACCACTCCGCCATCGTGAACTCGGGATTGTGGAAGCGTGACAGACCCTCGTTGCGAAAATCGTGACCGATCTCGTACACTCTCTCGAGCCCACCCACGAGGCAGCGCTTCAGATACAACTCATCCGCAATGCGGAGATAGAAGGTGGTGTCGAGCGCCTCGTAGTGCGTCTTGAACGGCGTGGCCGTTGCGCCGCCGTACAGCGGTTGCAGCACCGGCGTCTCTACCTCCAGGTACCCCTTGGCATCCAGGAAAGACCGAATTCCTTGCACGATCCGCGTGCGCAACCGGAACACCTCGCGCACGTCGGGATGCACCGCGAGATCGGCGTAGCGTTGCCGGTAACGCAGCTCTGGATCCGTCAACTCGCCATGCTTCACACCGCTCGCGTCTTCCTTCCCGAGCGGGAGCGGCCGGAGCGCCTTGGCCAGCAGCGTGAATCGCGCGACGCGCAGCGTGATCTCGCCCGTACGCGTCTTCATCAGGCGACCCTCGACGCCGAGATGGTCGCCCAGATCGAGCAGCTCAACGACGCCGTATTGATCCGCTCCCAGCTCATCGCCCTTGAAATAGAGCTGGATCTTGCCCGTCGAGTCCTCGAGATGCGCGAACGTGGTCTTCCCGTGCGGCCGCAACGCGACGAGTCGCCCAGCGAGCGAATGCCTCGTCTCGTCATCCTCGCCGCGGTACGCCGCCAGCGCTGCGTTCGCCGTCGCGCTACGATCGAAGCGATACGCGAACGGCGCGATGCCGCGCTCGATGAGCTCTTTCAGCTTCTCGCGCCGCGCGGCCTCGACAAATCCGGTCATTACGCGGCCTTGCTCCCGAAGCGCTTCAGAAACGCCTCGATGAATGGGTCGAGATCGCCATCCATGACCTTGTGCACGTCACTCACCTTCAGCTCGGTGCGGTGGTCGTTCACCATGGTGTACGGCTGGAAAACATAGGACCGGATCTGATTTCCCCAGGCGATGTCGGTCTTTTGCTTGTCGACCTCCGCCTTCTTCGCCTCCCGCTCGGCAACGGCGCGCTCGTACAGTCGCGCCTTCAGCATCTTCATCGCGGTCGCCTTGTTCTTCCCCTGACTGCGTTCCTGCTGGCACGAGACGACGATGCCCGTCGGCAAGTGGGTGATCCGCACCGCCGAGGACGTCTTGTTGACGTGCTGGCCGCCCTTGCCCGAGGCGCGAAACACGTCGATACGCAAATCGTCGTCCTTGATTTCAATTTCGATTTCGTCATCGACTTCCGGATAGACGAAGACCGATGCAAACGACGTGTGGCGGCGCGACTGCGAATCGAACGGCGAGATGCGCACGAGCCGGTGCACGCCCTTCTCCGCCTTCAACAACCCGTAGGCGTACTGGCCGCGAATCTCGATCTCGGCAGACTTGATGCCGGCCTCTTCGCCCGGGAGCAGGTCGAGCACCGCGACGACGAAGCCGTGCCGCTCCGCCCAGCGCGTGTACATGCGCACGAGCATTTCGGCCCAATCCTGCGACTCGGTGCCGCCCGCGCCGGGATGAATCGTGAGCAGCGCGTCGCGCGCATCGTCCGGACCCTGGAGCATGTTCTGCATCTCCAGCGATTCGAGCCGCACGGCGATCTGATCGGCTTCAGTCTCGAGAGAACGTTGCAACGCGAGGTCGACGTGCGATTCAGCTTCCAGCAGCTCGTTCAACTCGCGGCCTTCGTCCACCCGTTTGCGCAGCGCGTGGTAGGGCTCGAGCCATCCCTTCAGAGACTTGACTTCGGCCACCGTCTGACGGGCGCGCTCGGGGTCGGCCCAGAGCGAGCCGTCCGCCATCTTCTGCTCGAGCTCCGAGAGGCGCTTGGCCTTCCCGTCGACGTCAAAGAAAGCTCCTGAGCTCGATGAGGCGGCGATCGAAATCTGCGAAACGTTCTGCTAACGACACCTGGTCACTCCTCTAAAAAAGCTTGTGGCCGCCCGCGAGAATCTCATTCAGCGCCTCGGTCCAGAACGGCGTGCTCTGCGCCATCTCGGCGCCGACCTGCTCGACGTACTCCTGCCAGCTCTTGTCGATTTCGTCCTTGAACAACTGCAGCAGCGTACCGTCGCGAATCCCCTGTTGCCGCTTCTCCGGATGATAGACGAGCATGTCGGAGATGAGCGCCCGCGCGAGCCGCCGCGCTTTCTGTTTGGGGTCCTGCACCATGAACGGATTCACGGGACGCAACGGACCGGTCGGCCGTCTGCCCGGCGTGCTAACACTCCCAGCAGGCGCAGCAGGAGCGACAGGCGCAGCTGGCGGAGCGGCCGCGCGCGGCGCGGGGGGTGCAGGAGGCGCGGCGCGCGCGGTTGACGCAGCCGGCGGGGGCTGGGGCGCCGGAGGCGCCGGGCGCACGGGGGTTGGGGGCGCCGCGGGCGCGCGTGGCGCGGGAATCGGTCTGGGCGCGGCTGGGGCTGATGCTGCCGCCGGCGATGCCGGTCGCGCCGGCGCAGCGATGGGCGGCCGCGCGATCGGGGGGGCCGGGGGGGCCGGGGGGGGCGCAGACGGCGATGCAGGTCGAGCGATGGGTGAGGGCGGCGGAGCCATTGCGGGTCGCGGCGCGGTCGCTGGAGGCGGTGCCGGAGCCCGAGGAGGAACTGGGGGCGCTGGCGGTGCTACGGCGGCTCGTGCGGTTGCGGCCGCAGGTACTGCCCCATCCACGCTTACCGAGAAGACATTACTGCAGACGCTGCAGCGCGCGCGTATGCCTCCGGCCGGGACCTTGGCCGGGTCCACACGGTAGACCGTTTCGCATGATGGACACGTAACGTTCACGCGCTAAGCCTCGCTGGTTCGACTGCCCTCTTCACCTGGCTCCGGATCGTGCCGCCGATCGACGACGAACACCGACCCGGCCTGGGTCTTCGCGTAACTTTTCATTTCCGTCGCGAGCTCGCTCACCTGTGCCGTATGCGTGAACCGCCGGTGCTGGTTCGTCACGACGCCGATCGACAGCGTCATCAACGGCACGCGGTGGAGCTGTCCGCGCCGATCCTTGCCGAAATAATAGCCCGCCCGCCGGTCCTGCTCGTTATACTGATATGGGATCAGCGTGTCGAACACGTCGAGAATCTCCATGCAGACGGTGCTGATGCTGTCGATGGGAAGAATGAAAATGAAGTCATCCCCACCGATGTGCCCGACAAAGCCGTCCTTCCCGATCATCCCCCGCACCACATCGTGAAGAATGCGAGAAAGCAGATAGATCACGCGATCGCCGTCATTATAGCTGTAGCGATCGTTGTATTCCTTGAAGTGATCGAGATCGGCGTAACAGACGGCGAAGAATTCGCCGAGATCCATACGCCGCCGCATCGCCCGCTCGATTTCGGTGGTTCCCGGCAGGCGCGTCGACGGATTTACCGCGACGTCGCGCTCCGCGCGGGTCACCAGCGCCTCGAGACGTCCCGCCTGCTCTCCGGGTTCGAACATCGGCGTAATCACTTCGTCCGCCCCCGCGGCGAACCAGCGGCGCACGACATCCGTCGCATGGAGCTTGGTCACCACGGCGAGCGGCACGATCGCCGTATACGCATCGCCCTTCAGGCGGGCGCACAACTGCATCCCTTCCTCACCGCTGTCGGCATCTACCACGACCAGCGTCGGGAGCGCGCGCAGCACGCGCTCCTCCACCCCAGCCGCCTGCGGGACCGTGATCACGGGGAGTCCCCTCCCGTTGACCCAGGCGGTCACGAAGTCAGGTACGGAACGTCCAGCCGGCGAAAAGAAGAGAATGGCTTGGCGCGACCGCACCTTACTCCTCTCGTAAGGGTAGAAACCACCTAAACTTAGGCCCCGTCTCCTCCCGTGTCAAATGAACCCACTTTTTTTTAAAATGGCAGCGTAAATCGAACTTGGGCAAACCGGGGGGCGATCGTGGTGTGTACGGTCGCATCGCGACCAGAGACGGCGGCAAGACGGGCGGATATCAGCGCATCGACGGCGCTCGCGATGTGATTGGCGAGGAGCAGGCCGACCTGATTCTGCGCGCGCCGGAAGGCGTCATCGCTGCGGCGAATCGATTCCTTGAATACTTCATGCTCGAGCGAATGATCGCGCCAACTCCACTGAAAGCTGGGGCCGATCGCGTGGTCCCAATAAAACTTCAGCGCGTTCTGATACGGCTTGGACGCCGGATCGGGAGACACGTTCGGATCCTCCCAATACGTGCGCCGGGCGAGCAGCCACACCGCCCCGTTGTAGGTGCGCGGATCACTCTCGGGAACGAAACCCGATCCGGAGCCGGCATCGTAGCGCCCGCTCTCCGTGAAGCGCTCCATTTGCTCGAAGTACTCGAAGATGGTGTCGTGCTGCGTGGGCGAGTACGGGCGGCGGGCGATGTCGTACGCGAGGTCCCTGAATCGGTTCGCCTCGCGGACGGCTTCATGGTCGAGCTGCACGAAGCGCGAAACCAGATAGACTTCGGCCGCGAGATACACGGCGCCGCGATCCTGGTGCGCGAGCAGCTGCCCCGTTCCGGGCACCAGCAATGACGCGAGCGGGCGCAGGAAGATCCTCGCGCGAATCAGGCTGTCCTTCGCGGCGGCCACCGAGTCGGGAGACTGCGCGTGGATCGCCCTCGTCACGAATGCCGTCATGACGAGCATCACCATCGTTCCCGCGCGCGGCATTTAGAACGTCACTTTAAAGGAAAAGAAGGTCGGACTTTCGGCCTGAAGGTCCGAGCCGGTCAAAAAGGCGCGCGCGATGTCGACGCCCAGCGAGCCGCTCTCGACACCCAGGCCAACACTGGGACCGCTCAACCCATCCTGCACGAACGCGTAGCCGGCGCGCACACGCACCAACCGCTGATAGCCGACGTCCAGCCCCAGGCGCGTCTCCGACTGGCCGACCTGTCCCCACGGACTATCGACGTCGGCCGCGAGCTTCAGGTCGAAGGCTTGGTTGAGCGCGGCGCCGGCCGGTGGTCGGAAATGCACGTCGTATTGCGCGCCGATCGCGAGCCGCGTGGGGAGCGGATCCGCCTGGGCCTGGTTTTGCACTTGCAGGCGGAAACCGATGTTCCGCAGCACGATGCCGACCCGCAGCGGCCCGCCCGCGCCGACGCGGAATTGCCCGCCAACGTCGAGCGCGTGCGTGGCGCCGGTGCCGGCGGGGAAATCACGGCAATCACCGCTGCAATCGACGCGGAACTGCACGAGTTTGTAGCTCACCCCGAAGACGAATGACCCGGCGAGACTCGTCGCGTACGAGGCCACGAATTCGAGGTTGCGCGGCGCGATACGCGCAATCGTGTTGCCGTTGGCATCGGTGCGGTCGAGATCGCCATAGTCGACGAGGTAGACCGCCCCGCCGATGACCCCGATGCCGCGCGAGGGAAAGTAGGCGCCGAGCACGTGACTGCGTCCGGCGACGAGCGTCGCGCTGTGGAGCGCGAACTCGTCATCGGAGAGCGTCGCGAGTCCCGCCGGATTCCAGAACGCCGCTTCGCCTCTTCCCTCCGCGGCCGTCGCGGTCTGGCCCATCCCGACGGCCTGCGCGCCGACGGGAAAGACCAGAAACAGCGCGCCGGCGTTGAGGGGCTCCTGAGCGGCTAGGCGATTTGGCGGTTTCGCTAGAAAGAGGAAGGCGATTGGGAGAACCCAACCGCCCAACCGCCCCACCACCCCACCGTCAAAAGCTTTTCGCCTCATCGATGAGCATGATGGGGATGTCGTCCTCGACCGCGTAAATCAGCCGGCAGTTGTGACAGACGAGCGCTTCGGCTGGTTGGGTGCGGTGCTCGAGCGAGCCTTTGCATTTCGGGCAGACGAGAATCTCGAGCAAGTCGGGGGCGAGACTCATGAGGCGGCGTAGCCGAGGCGCTTGAGCGAGGGTTCGTCGCGACGCCACTTGGGGAGCACTTTCACGTGCAGGTCGAGGAACACGCGCTGGCCGAGCAACGTCTCGATCTTGGCGCGCGCCGCGGCGCCGAGGGCCTTGATGGTCCGGCCGCCCTCGCCGATGACGATCCCCTTCTGGCTGTCGCGCTCGACGTACAGCACCGCCCGAATATAAACCGGCTCGGCCGCTTCCCGGAACTCATCGATTTCACAGGCCACGCTGTAGGGCAGCTCTTCGTGGAGCAACTCGAACGCGGCTTCACGAATGAACTCCGCCGCGAAGAAGCGCATCGGCTGCGTAGCGAGGTCGTCGGGATTGTAATGAAAGGGACTTTCAGGAAGGCGATCCCGCAACGTCGCGAGCATGGATTCGATGCCCGCACCGGTTTTCGCGGAAACGGCCAGTGTATCAGGCCGGGACGTGGCGAGGTCGGACTTCGTGTACACCGTCACGATGGGTGCGCGCGGCGTGCGCTTCAGACCCGCGACGATGGGAAGTGGCGGAGCCGGATACTCCGTCAGCGGATGCAGGTACGCGATCACTTCGGCGTCGTCGATCGCGCGCAGCGCCGCGGCGCGCATCGCTTCATGTAATTGGTACTCGGGTTCGAGCAGGCCGGGTGAATCGGTGAAGATGTATTGGGTGTCGCCCTTGGTCAGCAGCCCGACGACCGTGACGCGCGTGGATTGCGGTTTGGGGGAGACGATTGCCAGGTGCTCGCCCACGAGTGCGTTGAGCAACGTGGATTTTCCCACGTTGGGCCGACCGGCGAGGACAACGCTGCCGCAACGGGGCATGCTGGGTAATATATCCCACGAGCCGACGAGTGCCGCGCAGGTGCAGAACCGGTTGCTGCCGATGTCACGCGAAGGGGCCGTTGACGACATTCTCGAGCAGCTCGGTCCGATACTGATGGA
>Ga0066656_10000047_pt1 | contig 30572 bp, 20 predicted proteins | sample GraSoiAngelo_105_FD_71411 | JGI IMG/M metagenome (GOLD analysis project Ga0066656, IMG submission 71411) | Grasslands soil microbial communities from the Angelo Coastal Reserve, California, USA - 14_0903_05_40cm | ecosystem: Environmental > Terrestrial > Soil > Grasslands | place: USA... | reverse complement strand
CTTCGCGCGGCGTGCGCTCTTCGGTGGCGCGCGGCAGCATTCCATATTCGCTGGTAACCCAGCCTTTGCCGCTGCCCTTCAGAAAGCTGGGCACGCCATCATCGACCGTGGCAGTGCAAATCACTCGCGTATTTCCCAGCTCGATCAGCACGCTGCCTTCCGCCGTGGAAATAAAGTCCGGCGTGATTTTCAAGGGACGCATCTGGTCCGCGGTCCGGCCGTCGGCTCTCACTCTTCCTCCTGCGGTCGTCATCTCTGCGCCTAAGAATTCTACGGCCTGCTCTCGGCTTGAGCCAGTTTGCCGGGCGCTCTAGTCGCTGTCAACGTGCCCGGAACTGCAGCGCGTGCCTTCGCGGCCGCCGCTGGCGATGCTGGCTTGTCTGTGCCGGACGGTGTTGGTGTCGGCTTTGCCGGTTCCTGCGCTACTTTGGTGTTCACTACAAATGTTCCCGCCAAGTCCAAATGCCCCGCGAGCGTTTCCACTTCCTGCCCATGAATCAGGATTTTCAGCCGCTGCACCTGCGGCACATTGGCTTCCAGAGTCCGGGTGATGGAATTCACAGCCAACTGCTCGCTAACAATCCCCGAAGGAATCGAAGTCGCCAGCGCCTCGGAAAAATCCGCAATCGCCGTTCCATCCGGCAAGAGATAGAACGCCAGCAGCGAAGCGTCCGGCGGCAACGTGCGCAACTCCGCGTCCACGGGACCCGCAAGCAGGGTGTTCAGAACCTGTTTCGACCGCAGCGCCGGGTCGTTCGATAGCGGCAGTTCGACCGTTACCGGCGCCAGCGTGGAATCGATCGCATCCGAAACCCAGAAAACTTTGGCTTTCACGCGGGGATCGCTCGGATTGATTGGGATCGGTTGCGTCAATTCGCGCCGCGCCTGTTCTTCGCTTTGCTGCTGGAGCCTCGCAGCGCGCTTCACGCGTCTGCGGAGAATTGGAAAATAAATCGCGGCGGCAAGCACTGCAACCGCTAATCCACCAATCAGCCAATATTTCCAGCTTGGGGTCACGGCAGCGCCCCCGGCGTGCTTGGAACGACGTAGGAGGGTTTGAATGCCGCTGTGCCACGCGCGATGGCGTCCGCCACGCCCGGCGCCATGCGGTCCAGGTCGGCGCGGTCCTCCACTGTCACACTCGAAACTTCCACTGCGATCGCAGGCGCGGCCGTAGTTCGAAGCTGGCGCACGCTGGCGGACTGCGCGGTGTCGGGCGAACCTTTGAAACGCTGCGCGAGGAATCCCTGAACCAAATCGCCAAACGCCTTGCTGAGTCCAAGAAACGGCGCCTGTGCGCGGTCCCAGGGAATCAGGCCACCCGCATTTGCAACCGGCGGCAAATCCGAGTTCACGTAAACGCGCGCCGTGCCCGGCAATCCCGTCGATGAGATGTGCAGCGTAACGAACACCGCCCCGCGTTGCGCGTTGGCGGTTGCGGAGCGATCGTCAAACGAAGGATTCTCGTTCCCCTGCCGCGTCTGCACCACTTGAAAGCCCTGCAACTCCAGCGCGCGCCGAACTTGAACCGCAAAATCCAGAACGATCTCACTCTCGCGGATGCCGCCTGTGCCGCGCGCGCCCGGGTCGGTTCCGCCGTGCGCCGGATCGAGCACGACGATGTTCAGTCCACCTTGCGGGGTTTGCGTGCCAAACGGGGAAGCCGCCGATCCCGCCACTCTCCCGGGCGTAGGAGTCGCAGCGGGACTTGTCGCTGCCGGATTGCTGGGCGCAGGTTGTTGCGCTTGCGATGGAGTTAGCGATGGAGAAACCAACACCCCAGCCACAAGGGCCACGGATAACAGCCCAAGCAAAGAGAGAAACTTCATTCGGAGGATTTTGCTCACCCACGACAGCATACCAAATCCGGCCCTCTCAAGGGTTCGTCGGAGCAAGGACCAACGGCTTCAGTTTGGCCCTTTCGAGCAAGGCATTGGCGCTTGCCAGATCTTCCTTTTGGAACGCGGCCCAACGCGCCAGCGTATCCTGCGCAGCCTCTTCCCATTTTACGCTGGCGGTCGCGGCATCCGTCGTGGGCCCCAGTTCGGAGCTGTCTACGATGATCAAAAGCCGCGTGAGCGCCCCCTGGACTTGTGGGAGAGACTCGTGCTCCTTGCCCGGAAAAGCTTGCCCAAACAATCCAAAATCTGCGTCACTATCGAGCTCGACCGCCGCTTCCACCTTCCTTTCCAGTTCCTGCAATGCCGTCAGAAGCTCGCTGCTGGAGCTGGCATCCTTCTTGCGCGCGTCGATTTGCTTTCGCAGATCGCCGGTCTGTTGCAGCGCTACCGAGACTTCACCCAATCGCGCTGCAAGTTTCGACGCCAGGCTGAACTGCCGCGTCAGCGCGTCGGGCTGCGTTTTCACGCGTGGGTCTGGCTTGATAGTCAGCGGCTGCGTGCTGCTCTTGCCGTTCGCCGTAAGTTTCACTGTGTAGTTACCTGGCACCGCTAATGGTCCTGCCGGGCCCCAGAACGACCTCCGAACGCCCTTCGGGATCGGGTAACGAAGGTCCCATACGAATCGGTGCATCCCCGCGTCCGCCAAAAGGGGTTTCGGGTCGCGCACCCACTCCATTTGAATTGGCACATCGTTCGGATTTGTCTTGTGCAAGACGTCATCGCTCGCAAATCGTCGCACGAGCTTTCCTTCGGCATCGAAAATTTCCAGTTGAATGGGCGCTGACGCTTTTTGCTTCAAGTAATAATCCAGCATTGCGCCCTCGGGCGGGTTCGCGGCCATGAATTCATCCATCGGGACGGGAGTCCCTTGATCCGATGGTGGTCGCAAGCGAATCGCGGCTTCGGGTCGAAAGAACCATGCATCGGCTGCAGCAACGTGCGCGTCCACCTGCCGCAGGGGCGTCACATTGTCTAAAATCCAAAACGACCGGCCAAACGTAGCAATCACCAGGTCGCTTTCGTGGACCACCAGGTCACGCACCGAGGTCACCGGCAAATTCAGTTGCAAAGACTGCCAATCCTCGCCGTCATTGAAAGAAACATACACGCCCTTTTCCGTGCAAGCGTACAGCAATCCTTTTCGCGCCGGATCCTCTCGCACGCAGTTCAGAAAGCTGCCTTCGGGAATTCCACTTGAAACGCGTTGCCAGCTTTTTCCGAAATCGCGCGTGCGATAGAGATACGGCTGATAATCATCAAGACGATGCCGGTCCACCGCGGCATATGCCGTTCCTGCATCGGAATGCGACGCCTCGATGTGCGTCACCTTGCTCCACGGCGTCAATTCCGACGGCGTGACGTTCTCCCAGGTTTTCCCTTCGTCTTGCGTCAGTTGGATTTGGCCGTCATCCGTGCCCGTCCAGATTTCTCCAGCCCGCACATACGATGGGCCAATGGTGTAAATCACGCCTCGGCGTTTCCCTTTTGGCGCATCCGCAGATGTCGCGCCGTCCAGGTTTGCCGGGACTCCCGCATCTTTACGTGTGAGGTCGGGACTCATCACTTGCCACGAATTTCCTCCGTCTGCCGTCCGAAAAAGAACTTGCGAGCCGAAGTACAGCACGTGCGGATCGATCGGCGAAAAAACAAGCGGCAGGGTCCAGGTGCGCCGGTACTCGCCGGGATGCGCCAGCGTTGGCGGCATCTGCTGGAGCTGTTCATCGCTCAAATCCTGTCGTGCGACAAACCCACCGAAAACCACGCCAGGATTCAGCGGGTCCGGCGCGATGTATCCGTTTTCGTCGCCAGCATCGATTGGCCGCCAATCGTGAAAATTCAGCGAGCGGTACCGGCTGCGGCTTGGTGTTGCCAGGGCATTGCTGTCCTGCTGCGCTCCATACGCCCAGTAGGGAAACTGGTTGTCCGTTATTACGTGATAGAACTGCCCGGTTGGTTGGTTGAACCACGAGCTCCACGTCTCACCGCCGTTGCGCGTTACGATCGTGCCCTGGTCACTGCTCAAAACCATCCGTCGCGGCTCATCCGGATCAATCCACAGTTCGTGATAGTCATCGCCGCCCGGTGCGCCTCGGAACGCCGTGAACGTTTTCCCTCCGTCACGCGATTGGTACGTCGTGGTGTTCGGAACGTACACCGTGTCGGGGTCTTTGGGATCCACGCTGACTTCCCCAAAATACCAGCCGCGCTGCCAGATGCGCCGGTCATTCGAAACGCGTTGCCAGCTCTGCCCAGAGTTATCCGAACGAAACAGCCCGCCTTCTTTGGCATCCACGATCAAATAAATTCGCCGCTGATTGCTCGGCGCAAACGCTATGCCAATTCGTCCCAGTCCTTCCGACGGTAATCCTTGCCCTTGCACGCGTTCCCAATGATCGCCCCCGTCAATCGAGCGATACAGCCCGCTGCCCAGTCCATTCGAAGGCGGATACACGCTCCACGGCGGCCTTCGCGTTTGCCACAGCGATGCGTAAATCGTTCTCGGATTTCCTGGCTCGAACGCCAAATCAATCGCGCCCGTGTTCTCGTCATGAAACAGAATTTTCTGCCAACTCTTTCCGCCATCTTTCGAGCGGAACACGCCTCGCTCCTGGTTCGGCCCGTAAGGATGCCCCAGCGAGGCGACGAAAACCTTGTTTACGTCCCGCGGGTCCACGATGATTCGCCCAATCTGCCGCGAGTCCTCCAGCCCAATGTGCGTCCACGTTTTGCCGCCGTCCGTGGACTTGTACATTCCATTCCCGTAGGAAATCGACGAGCGCATGTCCGCCTCGCCCGAGCCCACGTAAATCACGTTCGAATCCGATGGCACTACCGCGATTGCTCCAATCGAAGCAATCGCCTGCGAATCGAAGATGGGCTTCCACGTCCGCCCCGCATCATTCGTCTTCCAAACGCCTCCGCCCACGCTTCCAAAATAGAAAACCTCCGGCTGCCCGCGCACGCCCGTTACCGCCAGCGCTCGCCCTCCACGCGATGGACCAATGAGCCTCCACCGCAGCTCCTGAAATAATTTCGGTTCATACTGCTTTGGCGCATCAGGCTCGGCAAACAGCCGAACTGAAACAGCGAGCGCTAACAGAACAACCAGAAATGCAAGAGTGAAGCAGCGCAGTCTCACGGTCAGCAGTCTCCTGGCGAAAAGCAGCCTTTCCCAAAGATTGCTGAGTATATCTCAGCCGCACAACAAAACCGCCCGGCTCTTTCGAACCGGCAGGGAATCGTCAGGTTGGGGAATTGCCTAGGCTGTTTCCAACTCCTCGATGCTTTTCACCACGACCGGCTTCGACTTGCGAATCTTCAATTTGCCGGTGGCAAAATAAATCAAGAATCCGGTCATAATAATGAGCACTCCGAACAGCAGCCCGTTCATTCCCAGCACGGTTTCGTGGTTACTCTCGACCATCGCCAGGCTCAGCAGCGCCAACGGAAACACACCAGCGAGAATCGCGCCGGGCATGCCGCCTGGGACGCGGAATCCGCGCTTCAACTCCGGTTCGCGGATGCGCAGCGCCACCAGCGTCACGAACTCCAGCATCAGGCTGACCCCGTAAAGCATAATGTCCAGCGTCACGAGCCGCTTGAATCCTAGCCCCAGGCACAGCGCCCAGCACGTCGCGCAAAAAAGAATGGCTGCCCACGGCACGCGAGTCCGCGCGCTCACCTTGCCAAAAATCCTCGGCAGCATTCCGTCATGCGCCATCGCCAGCGGTAGCCGCGAATAGCTCATCACCAGCGCGTTGAACATCCCGAAAGAGCTCATCATTCCGCCAAGGATGATCAGGAATCTCAGCCATTCGAATCCCAGGAACTTTCCCCCGATCGCTCCTGCCACCGCGGCCCACGAGCCGTCGCCTCCAAAAGTCGAAGACGGAACTCCGGTCAGATACACCGCAGCAAACGGCAGCACGTAGGACAGCGCCACCAAGGCGACTGCCACAATCATGGCCTTCGGATAAGTTCTCTGCGGCCGCGCGACTTCCCGTGCAATCGTCGAAGCGTTATCCCAGCCCATGTAGTTCCACATCGCTACCAGCACGCCCCCGAGCAAGCTCAGCCCGGTAGCCGCCGGCGCGGCATCCGCTTCCGCCAGCGCACCCATTTTGAGCGGCGACAGCACGACAATCAGTGCGAACGGCGCCGAAAGCAGGAAGAAAAGCCACAGCGAAGTGATTCCCACCACGCGAATTCCCGCAAGATTCAACGCCACGCAAGTAGCCACCACAAAAAGTCCGGCGTAGACTCCATGATTCCCGAGCCCAAACCACGGCGACATCTGTTTCAAATAAAAAACAAACAGCGTCGGATAAATCGCCATGTCAAAAATGCTTGCGGCCAGCGATAGCCACGCTTCCTGAAAGCCCCAGAAGTTTCCCAAGCCGCGCCGCACCCACGCGTAGTAGCCGCCCTCTTGCGGCAGCGCGCTCGATAGCTCCCCGATCATGAACGCCGTCGGCAGGCACCACAGCACCGGCAGGAATAGCAGGATCAGTATTCCGCGGGTGTACCCGGCCCCGTGAATGATCTCTTCCGTGCCGTAAGTGCCGCCGGACACCATAAAGAACGTGGCAGCCACCAGCGGCCAGAGCGTAAGCTTAACGGCTGGTTTTCTTGGTGTTGGAATTGCGCGGGCAGGTAGCTGGGCGGGAAGCGTTAAAGAACTCAATTTTTACTCTCGTCCTCCTAAGGGAATCTCGCTCTTGCCGCTGCGTTAACCGTCTCGCAGTCACTCTCAAAAAATAAAGCGAGTTCGCATTCGCAGCATACAAGAGCCGACCCCGCATGCAAGGAAAAAATGCGCCTCAGCAAAATATTTTTTGTTTCGCCAAGCGCGCTTCCGTGCCACCCGTAGGGCGGAGTTTGCCGCGCCTTTCCAAGTTTAGCCTCATTGTAATGAAACCGATTTGCGATCAACGGCGTCACATGCAAAGCGAGTGCTTTCCCTGGGTGATTTCCTGACAAGCGAGAAACGTAAATACGACAGTCGGAGGACGATGGTGCGAAAGCATGCGAGCGCGTTAGCGGTATTCGTCGTCTCTTTAATCGTTTTGCCCTTGGCGGCACAGGCCCCGAGCCAGTCGGAGCTGTCCGCGATTCATCAGATCAAGGACGAAGGCTTCAACAATTCCAAAGTAATGGAAATCATGAGCTACCTGACTGATGTCTACGGCCCCCGCTTGACGAACTCCCCGGACATCAAGGAGGCAACGGCCTGGACCACCGGCAAGATGAAGGAATGGCAGCTCGCCAACGTCCACCTCGAGCCTTGGGGGCCGTTCGGCCGAGGCTGGTCCAACGAACGCTTTTCCGCTCAGGTAATGTCGCCGCGCCCATTTCCTCTGATTGCCTACCCGAAGGCTTGGACACCTGGCACCAACGGTCCCGTAACCGCCGCAGCCGTTCTCGCGCCAATCTTGAAAGAGGAAGACATCGCAAAATATCGCGGCCAACTGAAAGGCAAGTTTGTCCTCACCGCCGCCATCCCCGAAAATCCCGAACGCTTCGAGCCGCAAGCGCATCGCTACACCGATGCCGAGTTGGCGGAGCTTGCGACGCAGCCGGTCCCCGTTACGCCTGCTGAAGATCGCGCCGCGCAATTTCGCGCCCAGCGCGAATTGAGTCTGAAAATACAGAAGTTTCTCGTCGAAGAAGGCGTTGCCGCTTGGATCGAGCCTTCTCGCGGCGACGACGGAACCGTATTCGTTCAGCAAGGAGGCGGCCGCGATAAGGAGAAAGACCCGCCAGCTCCTCCGCGCGTCGCCGTCGCCAGCGAAAACTACGGCCGCATCTATCGAATGCTCGATAAGAAAGTGCAAGTCACCATGCAGCTCGATATCGAAAACAAGTTCTACGACGAGGACCTCAATTCCTTCAACATCATCGGCGAAATCCCCGGCACGGACAAAAGCAAAGCCGACGAAGTCGTCATGCTCGGCGCGCACTTCGATTCCTGGCATGGTGGCACCGGTGCCACCGACAATGGCGCAGGCTCCGGCGTCATGCTCGAAGCCATCCGCATTCTCAAGGCCACTGGCCTCAAGATGCGCCGCACCGTTCGCATCGGCCTCTGGACCGGCGAAGAACAGGGCTTGCTCGGCTCCCGCGCCTACGTCAAGCAGCATTTCGCCGATCCCGAAGTAATGAAGCCTTCTCCGGAACATGCCAAGCTCGACGCCTACTACAACGTTGACAATGGCACCGGCAAAATCCGCGGCGTCTATCTCCAGGGCAATGAAATGGTGGCCCCCGTCTTCTCCGCCTGGATGGAACCGTTCCACGACCTCGGTATGAATACGCTCACCATCCGCAACACCGGCGGCACCGATCACCTGGCCTTCAATGCGGTCGGCCTGCCCGGTTTTCAATTTATCCAGGATCCTCTGGACTACGACACGCGCACTCACCATTCCAACATGGACGTCTACGAGCGCATTCAGGAGCCGGACATGAAGCAGATGGCCGTCATCGTCGCTTGCTTCGTCTACCTGACCGCCAACCGCGACGAAATGATCCCGCGCAAGCCCCTGCCCAAGCCGCAGCCCGCGCGCCCACAACCTTGAGTGACCGACCGTGTAGGGGCGGGCTTCAGCCCCCTTTTTCCCTGGCGCAACGTGACATTCCTGCCCCTCCGTCGTCTTATACTCCCGAGGGGGTTTCGATGGCCTCATTCTGGCAAAGCCTTCGCCACGCCTTTCGCCTTCTTCGCCTGAGTCCCGGTTTTACCATCATTTCCATCCTCACCTTGGCCCTCGGCATCGGCGCCAACACTGCCATCTTCCAGCTCATTGACTCCGTTCGCCTCCGCGCCATTCCGGTCAAGAATCCCCAGGAGTTGGGCACTATCCGCATTGCCGACCGTCATTGGGGTTCCGGCCAGTTTTCGAGCCAGTATTCCCAGCTCTCCTTTCCCATGTGGGAGCAGATCCGCAAGCGCCAGGAGGGGTTCGCCGAAATCGCCGTCTGGTCCGACCAGCGATTCAATCTGGCCACCGGCGGGGAGGTCCGCAAAGCAAAAGGTATCCGTGTCAGCGGCGATTTCTTTCATGTCCTCGGTGTCGAGCCGATTCTGGGAAGGCTGCTCGGTCCAGAAGATGACCGGCCCGGTTGCGGCGCTTCCGGAGCAAACGTCAGCTACTCGTTCTGGCAGCGGAATTTTGCGGGCGATCCATCCATAGTTGGAAAGCCCCTAACGCTCGATGGCAATGTCTTCGAAGTTGTCGGGGTCACGCCTCCTGGTTTCAATGGCATCTCAGTGGGCGATACCTTTGACGTGGCTGTGCCCATTTGCGTCGAGCCCATACTCAGCCCGCGCAACAACCGCCTTACGCTTCGTCACGCCTGGTGGCTCGCCTCCGTTGGTCGCTTGAAACCCGGATGGACCATCGCCCGCGCCAACGCGCAGATCAACGCCGTGACCCACGCGATTCTGCAGGAGACGATTCCGCCCGTTTACGATGCCGCGGGAGTCAAGAAATATCTCGAATACAAGCTCGGAGCCTTCTCCGCCAGCACGGGATTTTCGGAGTTGCGCGAGGATTCGGAGACGTCTCTTTGGTTGCTGCTCGGAATTTCCGGATTGGTCTTGCTCATCGCGTGCGCGAACCTGGCGAACCTGATGTTGGCCCGCGCCGGTGCTCGCGAACGACAGATAACCATCCGGCGAGCGCTTGGAGCCTCGCGTTGGCGAATGATTCGCGATCTGCTCTCTGAAAGCCTCCTGCTCGCAGTTGCTGGAACGATTTGCGGGCTGTTTCTGGCGTTCGCGATAAGCCGGCTGCTTGTCGCCTTCATCAGCACGCCGCAAAGTCAAGTCTTCCTAGATCTCGGGATGGACTGGCGCCTGCTGGCTTTCACGACTGCACTCGCCGTGCTGACCACTGTCTCCTTTGGGCTGGCGCCTGCCGTGCGTGCCACGCGCGCGGAGCCTGCCACCTTGCTGCAATCCGGCAGCCGCGGAATGTCGGGAGGCCGCGAGCGCTTTAGCCTCCGGCGCATTCTGGTCGTCTCGCAAGTGGCGCTGTCCGTTGTGCTGTTGATGGGCGCGCTGCTTTTTGTCCGGAGCCTGCGCAACTTGACCACCCTGAATGTCGGATTTCAGCAGAGCGGAATCTTAGTCACTGACGTCGATTTCCGCCGCTTGCAAATCCCCGAGGAACGCTCTACGGAATACAAACGCGACATCTTGAAGCATGTGCAGGCTATGCCCGGCGTCGAATCCGCCGCCAACGCCATGCTCGTGCCGTTTGGCGGCAGTTCCTGGAATGACGACGTCATCAACGAGGGTTCCGACCAGGACGCCGGTGTGGCGTGGATCAACTATCTTGGCCCTGGATATTTTCAGACTATCGGAACGCCGCTCCTCGCGGGCCGGGACTTCGATGACCGCGATACCGCCACTTCGGTCAAAGTCGCCATCGTCAATCAGGCGTTTGTACGCAAGATTCTCAAAGGCGCCGATCCCCTTGGCAAGAGGTTCCGCATACACGAACCGCCGGGAAAGCCTCGCCCTCTCTATGAGATTGTGGGAGTCACGGGCGACAACAAGTTTCAGAACATGCATGAGGAATTCTTGCCCTTCATGTATTTCCCGGCTACACAGCAGGAAAAGCCCAGCCCCGACGATCAAATCCTGATCCGCTCTTCGCTCCCCTTGACCACCCTCATGGGCTCGCTGAAACAAACCATTGGCGAAGTAAATCCCGGTATCGACCTGGACTTTAGGGTTTTAAAGACGCGAATTCACAACTCGCTGTTGCAGGATGAACTGATGGCTACTCTCTCGGGCTTTTTCGGCTTCCTCGCGGCGCTGCTCGCCGCTATTGGACTCTACGGCGTCATTTCCTACATGGTGGTGCAGCGTACCAGGGAAATTGGCATTCGCATGGCCATCGGCGCGAAGCGTGCCGACGTCGTCAAAATGATTCTGCGCGAAGCGGGCGTCCTCACAATCGCAGGCCTAGTCATTGGCACTGCCTTGGCTCTGGGCGCGGCGCAAGCTGCCAAATCCTTGCTCTACGGTTTGAAGCCGCGCGATCCCGTAACCCTCGTGATGGCCGTTATCCTGTTGAGCGCGGTAGCCTCCCTGGCGAGTTTCTTGCCGGCCCGTCGCGCCTCCAAACTCGATCCCCTTACGGCCCTGCGCTACGAATAGCGGATCGCCTCCTCGTCGCAAGCAGAGCCTTCGCAGGTGAACGCGCCGCATTTTTTCAAACATCCTCTGTCTCTCCCTCTGCTACACTACGCCCCCGGATCGCACTCCATTTTTCTTCTGAGGAGTTTTGCCGCATGAAAACCTTTCGCTGTCTAGCCCTCGCGTCTCTTGTTTTGTTTCCGTGGCTACGCATCCGCGCTCAGGAATCCGCGCCGAAGCCTGCCTCTGCCGCTCCACGCAACATCACCATTGACGACTACTTCCAGATTCGCGATGTCTCGCAACCCGAGATCAGTCTCGATGGCCAGTGGGTCGTTTACGCCGTGCGCACGCGCATGCTCAAGGAAGACAAGAACGAGCAGCGCCTCTGGATGGTTTCCACGCACGGCGGAGATCCCATCTCCTTGACCGCCGAAGGCGTCTCCTCCTCGCATCCTCGCTGGAGCCCTGACGGCAAGTACCTTGCCTTCCTCTCCGCCCGAAATAATGGCAAAACCCAGGTCTGGCTTCTCAATCGCCTTGGTGGCGAAGCCGCTCACCTCACCGATATTCCTCAAGGTGTTGACGATTTCGAATGGTCTCCGGACAGCACTCGCTTGGTTCTCGTTCTTCGCGATCCCAAGCCGGAGGACTTGGAAGCTGCCAAAGACAAGGACAAAGACAAGCCCACCGCCGCTGCCAAACCCAAAACTCCGCCGCCCTTCGTGATTGATCGTCTCCAGTTCAAGCGCGACACCGTCGGCTATCTCGACCGCCGCCGCACCCATCTCTACGTCTTCGACGTCGCCTCGAAAAAAAGTACGCAAGTGACCTCTGGCGACTTCGACGATTCCGAGCCCGCCTGGTCACCGGACGGCAAATCACTCGCTTTCGCCAGCAATCGCTCCACTCCCGATCCCGACGCCACTTACAATTCGGACATCTGGGTCGTCGCGGCCAACAACACCGACAAGGGCGCGCACCTCACACAAATCACCACCAATCCCGGTCCTGACCGTTCGCCCGCCTGGTCACCCGACGGCAAATGGATCGCCTTCATCAGCGAAATCGACATGAAGGCCATGATCTACGCCACTCATCATCTCGCCATCGCTCCTTCCTCCGGCGGCGAGGCGAAAGTTCTGACTCTGGCATTCGACCGCAGCATCCGTCGCCCGTGTTTCTCCGCCGACGGCCGCTCCATCTACTTCATTGCAGACGACGACGGCACAGAAAATCTCTGCCGCATCGCCATCAGCGGTGGTGAAGTCACGCGCCCCATCGGCGGTCGCCTTGTTGTGGCCTCTTATTCGCTCAGCAAAGACGGCGCGATCGCCGCGCAAATCAGCACTCTCGATCGCCCGGACGAAATCTTTCTTTCGAATGAAAAGGATCTCACTCGACTCACAAAGACGAACGATGCGCTCTTCTCGCAACTGCGTCTCGCCCAAGCCGATTACGTTCATTTCAAAAGCAAGGACGACACTTCCGTCGCCGGATATCTCTACAAACCGGTCGACTACACTCCCGGCAAAAAAGTCCCCACGCTGCTCAATCCCCATGGCGGACCGGTCGGCCAATATTCCGCTTCCTTCTACCATCTCGCGCAGCTCTACGCGGCCAACGGTTACGCCGTTCTTCTTCCCAATCCGCGCGGCTCTTCCGGCTACGGCCAAAAATTCTGCGAAGCCATTTTTGCCGACTGGGGCAACAAGGATTTTCAGGACGACATGGCTATGGTCGATTACGCCGTTGCGCAAGGCATTGCCGATCCCGACAAGCTCGGTGTGGGCGGCTGGTCCTACGGAGGCATGTCCACCGACTTCATCATCGCCCAGACCACGCGCTTCAAAGCTGCCATCTCTGGCGCCGGCATTGCGCTGATGACCAGCGGCTACGGCCATGACCAATACATTCGAGACTACGACTCCGAGTTGGGCCGTCCCTGGGAAAACAAAACCGTGTGGGAAAAAATCTCTCCCTACTATCGCGTGAACAACATCACTACGCCCACCCTTTTCATGGGCGGCGACGTTGACTGGAACGTTCCCATTATCGGTGGCGAGCAGATGTACCAGGCGCTAAAGAGCCTGGGCCGCACCACCGAGCTCGTCGTCTACCCGGGCGAGTTTCACGGCTTCACCACTCCGTCTCACATCAAGGACCGCCTCGAGCGCTACCTCGCCTGGTACGCCCACTACGTCAAAGGCGACTCCACGCCGCCGCGCCCGTCGGAGCCATCGGTGACTGCGACGAAAGCCGTAGGTGAATGATGCGTCTCCGTGATTCGATTTTTGGCGCCCTGTTTCTCGTTTCGTTTTGTTGTATGCCCGTTTCGGCGCAATCTAAATTCACAGTCGGCACCGCCTCCGCCGCTCCCGGCGAAAAATCCGCCGGCGCTCTCGAAGTCCCCGCCGGCGTCGATGCGTCCACCAGCATTCCCATCGTCGTCGTAAACGGCGCCAAGCCCGGCAAAGTCCTCGCGCTCGTCTCCGGCGCGCACGGCACCGAATACGTCTCCATCATCGCCATCGAAAAACTCATCGCCGCTCTCGACCCCGCGCAAGTCACGGGCACCGTCATCCTCGTTCCGCTCATCAACATTCAGTCCTTCGAACAAAAAGTCCCCCACGTCAATCCCGTCGACAACAAAAGCATGAACCGGTTTTACCCCGGCAAAGCCGATGGCACGCAAACCGAGCGCGCCTCCTACCTCATCACCAAGGAAATCGTTGACCGCTGCGACTACCTCATCGACTATCATGGCGGCGACCTCGACGAGAGCCTTCGCCCCTACGCCTACTGGGGCCCCACTGGCCGCGAGGCCCAGGACCGCACCTCCAAGGAAATGGTCCTCGCCTTCGGCCTCGATCACATTATCATCTGGCGCGAACGTCCCACCGATCCCGCCGCCACCCGTTATCTCGATAACACGGCTTCCATCCGCGGCAAGCCTTCCATCGTTGTCGAAGCCGGGCACGCCGGCACAGTCGAGTCCGATGACGTCGCTCTCCTCGTCAACGGCACCCTCAGCACCATGCGCGCGCTCAGAATGCTTCCAGGCGAGCCGCACACCATCGAAAATCCTGTTTGGATTGAAAAACTAGTCGACGTTCTCGCCGAGGGCCCCGGCATCTGGTATCCCCTCGTCAAGCGCGGCGCCTACGTCTCCGCCGGAATGAAACTCGGCACCATCACCGACTATGTCGGCAAAGTTATCGCCGAGCCTCGCGCCCCCGTCTCCGGGATAGTCCTCCACGTCAACGCCGTTCCTTCGCTCAAAAAAGGCGACAACATTGCCGACCTCGGCGTCCCCGCCGCACACGCGCCATAGTGCCTCCCAAGCCCGTCATTTCGAGCGAAGCAGGCCGATTTTTTCTTCTCGCCCGATTCCGAATCGGGGCGGTCGGCCTGCGTGGAGAGAAATCTCTCTACTCTGTGTCGTCTGCAAACTCTGTGACCTCTGCGTTAAATCTTTTTCTTCGCCTTTTTCCGCTGCACTCATAAGACAAAACGGCGCCCCGACCGCGTCGGAGCGCCGTTTCTCTCAATCTCTTTGAAACGTGACCTAGTTTTTGCTCGCTGCCTGCTGCGGAGCATCCTGTCGCGGCGTCATGGACACCACAATGTATTCCCGCTCTTTATCGTCGCCGCCTTCCGCCACTTTCAGAATCAATTTATCCTTATGAATCCGGAAATGCGCCGTCTCCCCGATCGGCAGCAGCACCGGGTGCTTGTCGTCCTTCGGGCGAATCCGGTAGACCACCCGCTCGGTCTGGAGCACATATTCCTGGCAAAGCACTTCCTGAGTTTTCTTGCTTTGCGCGTCCGTGCCCAGCAATTCACCAGTCAAGGACTTCGATCCCTTTTCCTGCATCCCGCAGGATGTCGAGTCCATTCGCAGCAAAGTCCCTTTTTGGTAGTCGTGCTCTTTGGCGGCGCACACACCCGCAAAAACCAGGCATACCGCGAGCGCATACATCTTGTTCGACATATGGATGATCCCCCTTCTCCTCAAACATAAGGGACCCCACGGGCCAAGAAAATAGATCCTCCGTCTTCTTGTGCTCAATTTCTAAAGCCTGCGCCTTTGTCCGTATTCGTCCTCCAAAACTAGAACGCGCGCCGTCTAATCCACGACGAAACTTCCGCCTCGACGGAAAAGTGCGCCTCGCGGCGATCCTCGAAGCGCGCCCCCAGCGAGTACGCGTTGACCTCCAGCGGGATCCCGTCGTAGCCGCCGCCGGAAAGAAATCCGCGAATGTACAGTTCCGCGAAGCGGCCCACGCCGAGCTGGCGATATTGCTCTGCATGCACCAGCTCATGGAAAAGCACTCCCTCGGAGCACGCTTCGTACGAAACGATTACATCTCTGAAGGTCGCCGCCGCCATCAGCGCAAAATCGGGCAGGCTGGCAAAGCCCATCGCGCGCAGCGTGGGATAAAACGGTGGATTAGGAACTCGATCGTCTTCCAGAACGAACAGCCGGATCGAGTTCAGTAAGTCGGACCGGAAAAATGCGGACAGCCTGGATATTTGTCCGCGCGACAAGTTTGCGCCGCGCCCCAAAAACCGGCTTCGTTGCTCCGATATGTAATTCTCGCCCGCTTCGCAGATTTCCTTGATTTGCCCGGGTGAGAGATATGGGAGCGGCTTGTGGAATGATGATGTAGCGTGCTGCGACTGCGCCATCAGCGCTTCCCCCCTGTGCGTTGAAATGGTTGAACATGAGGTTCCCCGGGAAGTGCGCACGCTGGGCACGGCGCCCACCCAGCAAAATAGTAAGAGCAAAACCAAATCCGTGTCCACAAAATGTTTGCCGGTTTGCCAAAATGAAACCCCCGTAAGCGGAGCCGCTGAGTCGATTCCGGAACCTACCGCTGTAACCCTTGCTTCCTTCGCCTCGTAAACTCCCTGTAGAACGCTCATTCCGTTCCAAGGGAGGTCAACCCGATGGCTTCTTCCTCAACCAAAGGTCTTGCGCTTGGCGCCGCCCTTTTCGGCGGCTTGCAAGCGGGCGTGACCGCCAACCGAGCCTTCGTCCTGCTGCCGGCGTGGGAACGCCTCGGCGTCATTCCCTGGGCAAACTTCACGCGCGCAGAAAATGTCGGGATTGGAGCTCTTTTCTATCCTGTGCTCGGCCTTGCGGCGCTGCTCTTCACGGTTTCCGCCGCGCTCGCCTTTCGCCTGGACCGTACCGCGCGCGGTTCGCGCCGCTTTCCCATCCACGCCGCGGCCCTGCTGGCGATTGTTTGGGCGACCGTCACTCGCGCGCTCATTCTCCCGGAGATGTTCGCTTTGCGGGACGCGGGCACCAATGCCGCTCAACTCCAGCAAATATTTCTGACCGTCTCCCGCTGGTCGGGAGTCAACGACGTCCTTCACGTCCTCACGTTCGGCCTCAATCTGTGGGCGCTCGCCGTCATTTTCTCCAGCCCTAAGGAGATTGCGCCCCAATAACTCCGTGGCAGAAGCGGCCGCTTGCTGGAATGGATGCTGCTGGTGCGCGGCAACGAGCGCATCTTCACCGTGAGCGCGCCGTACTATCTCGGAGAGCCGCCGCGATCCCCCTCGAAGCAAAAACAACCACGCTGAGATCTTAGAGATTCTAGTTAACAATAACTGGACCCCACCCCCTATGTTTTTTGTAAGTGTTGCATCTAAAAGGTTTAGCAAAACTGTAAGTCGTTTGTTTGCAGTACTTTTGCGAAGAGATTGATAAGTGTTGCAGCTAAAGGACTTAAGGCGAGGGTGGGAAGTGACGCAAATTCGACTTGTTCGTTCTGCTGGGGAGGGGATCTGCCGGAGGCACAACGACACTGAACCAGTTAGAAGGACGGCTTGGGGGGCGAGCCCCGGTACGGAAACGGGGATGCAAAAGGCGCACATGGTTCGTGGGGCACCCTGGGCTGTGGCGGGCAGACGGAGGAGTCGTGCCGGACTCAATAAACCCATTATAGCATATTAATATACTTTGTCAATGATTACTTTATAGGACTGATAGGAAAGGACTTACAGCAAGGCAAAAATGGGAAACTAGAAGGCAGAAACTAGAAGAAGAGAAGATTGCAGCCTGGGAGCCGAGTCAAGTTCATAGAAACAAAGAGGCTAGAGAAGGCTAGGTGAAGAATAGCCCACGTTTCAATAGCTAAACTCGAAAAAGTAGGCCACCCGCGAATCCAGTGGTAGCCTGCTCGCAACCATGTTGTTAGTGACATGAGATCGCATGCGCCTTAGCCTTATTTTCCGAACTCGCTGTGGCATCATTATTCTCAAGGTAGTGAAGCAGTACTTCGGAGAGGCATTTTGCATCCCACCAATTCGTGAGTTCCCACTTGCTTTCCGAGAAGTCCACGACCCCGCTGAGATCAGCCCCGGCCACGTTCGCATGTGAAATCAATCTCCTTGTGAAGTCCGTCCCCGCAAAGTTTGCTCCCGTGAAGGTAGCGTTATAGAAAGCTCCACCTTTCAGGTCGATGTGCGAAAAGTCCAACCCATTAAAGTTGCCGTTCTCGAGGACAATTCCGCCCAGATCTTTCCCTGGAGTGGCTTTCTTCGTGAGCCAAAGGTCAAGCAGGGCAGCGCTGACGCTATCGAGCATCCAGGGGGCCACCGACGCTCTCTTGCGGCTGGCCACATCCTGGCTGATGAAATTGGGAGGTTCATCATCGCCCAGTATTTTCTTGAGAGTTGGAAAATCAAGTCGCAATGGCTGCTTCATCCCTACGTTGATTCCATACAGGTCCAACTGGGAATTAAAAACGGTTCTCGAGATAGCGATGATATGCCTACCGTTCGACGCGTCATCGTAATCGAGCATGTCAAAAAGGACGGTGTCGAACGCGTCTGGATTGTCAAGGGTTGGCAACAAGGTGGCGGCAATGTTTCGTGCTTGCATCGAATGGTGTTTCGAATAGAAAAAACTGCCCATTTCAAAAGCACTGACGAGTGTTGTGCCCGGGCTGTTCAAGGTCTTGACTGTGTCGCGCCATTGCGAGTCTTCATTTGCATCTATTTGAAGTTTCTGCGTGTCTGTTTGAAGTTCAGTGTTGGAACGTTGCTGCCAGATTTGAAAACCCAGGGTTGCTGCTGCCAGCGCGACTGCGGAAGTCGTCGTCAGGATTGTCATATAATATCTTGTGGCCGCAGCCTTATGTTCGCGTGAGGCTTCGTTAGCATCTAAAGTGATCTTTTCTGTCTCACTTCTCAGCTTGCGCATTTCGCTCACGGTCTTCGCGATGTCCAGGGCTTTGGCTGTGAAGTCCGGATCCTGCGAGGATTCTGCCTGCTCTACGGCTCTTTTCTCGATGGTGTCCAGCGCATCTGGGGATTTTGGCTGCTTGGAGGCACTTTCCTCGGCACGCTTCGATGGCTTCGTCTCGGCTGCCGCGGAGTCCAGCTGTTCATGCTCTTTGTCCACGATGTCAGTCTCCTCTCTATTGAGAGTTTTCACGGGGCACCGCACCTTGTTGACGTTGACGGTAAGCGCGAGAACTACTGCGCTCACAAGTGAAATGACGGAAGTTTTCCAGAGTCTGTAACGGGGCCGTGAAATACGGCTAGGCTACATCCGCTGCACGTCCGCGTCAATAAATAGATTTATACTGCCTATAAGGTCGGGAGAGAGGAGTTAGAGGGAAGGAAAGCTGGAGATTCGAAGGCAGAAACTAGAAGAGGGAATTGCAATCCGGGAGCCGAGCCAAAGTTCATAGAAACAAAGAGGCTAGCGAAGACAGCCCCACCCTTGCAAGCTCCCAAGGATGGGCCGCTCGCCCGCAACTTTCACTTGCTGGTAACTCGCGAATGTAGTACAAAAACACTTGGAGCCTCCGTTCCACAAGATAGGGGTCTCTCGTCGGTCCGAGTTGGCGGGGACGATAGGATTCGAACCTACGGGCTTTGGTGGATGTACCCCACCTCTGCCGCCTCATTAACAGTGAGGTGCCTTAGACCACTCGGCCACGTCCCCAAGATCATGGAGATCAGCGGCTGGTGGCTCCCTCTAAGGTTCGCCAGCCGCTGGTCTTTCTTAGTGCAAAATTGGTTGTTCTTTCCCCTCCTCAGGTTTCGGCACCATTTTCGCGATATATTTTCCGCGTCGGACCATGACTTCGTCTTTGTCTTTGAGCCGTTTCAAAATGCTGTACAAATATGCTCGGTGGGTCATTCGAGTCTTAACCTGTTTCCATAAGTCAGTCGGAGTTATTCCAGCGGGATGCTGCCGGAGCAGCTCTCGAACCATGTCTGTTTTATTGATATCAGTGGCTAACGGCGGTGCAGCTCGTCCAGACGTACTCGCGCCCACGGTTATTGCGTTAGCATTTGCAGCGGCCTCTGCTGTACCGGCGGCAGGGTTATTTTCAGGTTTGCCAGCCTCAACATTCAACAGAAGTTGCAAGCTGTTGAATTCCTGCGCAACAGCCTGATAGCGAGCTTGTACTGCTTGCATTTCTTGCTGCTGAGCTACGAGGCGTTTCTGGGCATCTGCAAATCTGATCTTTAGTTCTTCGAAAAAGTCAGTCATATCTTGCTCCCTCTGAAGTCCCAGAAAGAGTAATGGAGTTAGCTCAAAATGTAAAGTGGGAATGTTACTAGGTGAGAGGGTGCTATAGTCAGGATGAACTATATAGTGTAAGTCAAATATATTCTGTTGTTTACGAGATTATTTGTTTCTAGAAGAACTTACTCCCTGTTGCAATCTTTCGGTAGTATTCAATGCTTCGTTTCGCCGTAGCTTCGCTATCAAGGCGACTGAGTGCAACGGGGGCGGGATTCCTGTGCGATAGCGCGCAGTATATTTGCCGCGGACGCCGCCTTTCAATTTAGAGAGGCCGTACTCCCGACGCAGTTCGTCACGCCGTTCTCGTTTCTCAGTTTTCTTCTTCATACTGTTTTCGTTCGCGTTGCGTGCTCTTACGGGCGCTGAAGCAGCAGGTGACGAGAAATGAGGAAAGGCTTTGCCGGCGAGGCTTCAAAGAAGTGCTAGAAATTCTTCAACCGTCATTCCTGCCGCGCGGATCAACGCTCGTAGCGTTCCAGTGGATAGCTCCTTGTGCTGCGGGATCGAGAGATTCGCCCGCACTCCGGATTTCGTCATTACCACGTGACTTCCCACCTGCCCCATGACTTGCCAGCCCGCTTTGCCGAAGGCGCGCGTCGCTTCCTTGCCGGATATGTTGCCGAGGCGCCCCATTCGCTCCCGCATCAAGTCCCGTCAAACAGCGACGACTACCGGCGTGCGATCAGATCCCAGGGCCTTTACCGCTTTTTGATCTTCGGCCCATAACCACGCGGTGATGGCTTCCTTGATGTTCTCGAGAGCTTCTTGCTCGTCCTTTCCCTGCGACACACACCCCGGCAGTGCGGGGCATTGCGCCACGATCCAGCCGTCTTCAGCTTTTTCAAGCGAAACATGGAAGATCATTTGGACCTCTATCCTTAACATGGAGTTTAACACGAGAAGTCTGGAGGGGCGGGTTTCTGAACTAGGTGGATGGTCGAATAGTGTCCCTAGTCCCGATAGCACCGGATAAGCGACATTCTTTAGGGGCTGAAGCCCGGTGGATGTCTGCGTTTAATGTCGGAGCTGAAGCTCCGACCCCCTAAAGAGCTGGAAACAGAACCGGTCTGAAGACCGGCCACTACAATGGCGGCGCGCTGAAGCTCGCTGCGCATTGCTCCGATTCGGCGGGCAGAGTATCCTCTGTTTTCTCACGGAGGACTCGGATGCGAATCGGTGCGGCAGGGAAGTGGTTCAGCGCGGGAATCGTCGGCGCAAGTATTTTTTGCGCAGCTTTATGTTTTTCATTTAGTGTTGCGGCGAAGGCGCAGCAAGTCGACCAGAAGGTCGGCCAGCTATTTGATCAGAAACTGTATTCCGAAATGCGCTGGCGCTGCATCGGGCCGTTCCGCGGAGGCCGTACCGTGGCCGTCTCTGGCGTGCCGCACCAACCCAATATCTTCTATATGGCGGCCGTCAATGGCGGCGTCTGGAAGACCACGGATTTTGGAAACACCTGGAATCCGATTTTCGACGATCAGCCGACCGGCTCGGTCGGCGCGCTGGCCGTTGCTCCTTCCGATCCGAACATTATTTACGTGGGCAGCGGCGAAGGTTTACAACGCCCGGATTTGGCCACCGGCGATGGGGTCTACAAATCCACCGACGCGGGAAAAACCTGGACGCACGTTGGTTTAGAAAAAGGGGGTCCGGAAAAAGGGGGTCTGCGCGACGCGCAACAAATCACCGCGATCCTCGTCGACCCGAAAAATCCCAACCGCATTTTCGTTGCTGCCGAAGGACACCCTTACGGTCCCAACGCCGAGCGCGGCGTTTTTCGTTCGACCGATGGCGGGCAGACTTTCCAGAAAGTTCTCTACAAGGACGAAAACACCGGCGCCGCCGATCTGGCATTCGATCCCACGAATCCGCAGACGATTTACGCGGTACTGTGGGCTGCGCGCGTTGCGCCGTGGGAGGTGCGCAGCGGCGGCTCGATCTATATCGCGGGGAGCGGGCTGTATAAATCAACGGATGGCGGCGATACCTGGAAGCCCTTGACCAAGGGATTGCCGGGAGCGAGCGAAGGGCTCGGGCGAATCGGGATTGCCGCTGCGCCAAGCGATGCGAAGCGCATTTATGTTTCGGCGGAGGCCACGAAGGGCGCGGGAGTTTATCGCTCGGACGATGCCGGCGAAACCTGGAAGCAGGTGAATGGCGACCGCCGCATTGGCGGCCGCGGCCCGGGCGCGATGGGGATCGCGGTGGCGCCGGACAATCCGGACGTGATTTACGTGGCGAACACGACGACTTGGAAATCCACGGACGGCGGAAAAACTTTTGTGGGATTCAAAGGCGCGCCCGGCGGCGACGATTATCAGCGAATTTGGATCAGCCCGGAAAATCCGCAGATTATCGCGCTCAGCTCCGATCAGGGCACGGTCATCAGCGTGAACGGCGGCGCGACGTGGAGCAGTTGGTACAACCAGCCGACGGCGCAGTTCTATCACGTCACGACCGACAATCGTTTTCCGTACTGGGTTTACGGCGCTCAGCAGGAAAGCGGCTCCGTGGCGACGCAAAGCCGCAGCGATTACGGCGAGATTACGTTCCGCGATTGGCGACTGCCGGGAATTTTCGAGTACGGCTACATCGCGGTGGACCCGCTGGATTCGAACATTCTTTATGGCGACTGGCTGACTCGCACCAAACAGGATACCGGCGAGTACGCCAAGGTTACGCCGGAGCCGATTCGCCGCGGTGAATATCGCTACACGCGCACGCTGCCGGTGGTTTTTTCGCCGGTCGAGCCGCACACACTGTATTTTGCGGCCAACAAACTTTTCAAAACGACGGATGCGGGAAACAGTTGGCAGATCATCAGTGACGACCTCACACGCGAGACTTATGAAATTCCCGCGAATCTAGGTGCATTTGCGGCAAGCGATCCGGAGAAAGGAAAGCATCGCGGCGTTATTTATGCCGTGGCGCCTTCATTCAAAGAAGCGAACACCATCTGGGCGGGCACGGACGATGGATTGATTCACATCACACGCGATGGTGGAAAGTCGTGGCAAAACGTCACGCCGCCGCAGTTGAAGCCGTGGAGCAAAGTTTCGATTATCGAAGCGTCGCACTTCGATGCGGGCACGGCGTACGCGGCGATCAATTCGTTCCGGCTGGATGATTTGCGCGCGCACATTTACCGCACGCGCGATTACGGAAAAACGTGGACGGAAATTACAAAAGGGATTCCCGATGGTGGCGCCAGCAACGTAGTGCGCGAAGATCCGGTACGAAAAGGATTGCTGTTCGCGGGTACGGAAGGCTCCGTTTACGTTTCGTTCAACGATGGAGACGATTGGCAGCCGCTGCAGTTGAACTTACCGCATACGTCGATGCGCGACCTTGCGATTCATGGCGACGATTTAATTGTTGCCACGCATGGCCGCTCGTTCTGGATTTTGGATGACATCACGCCTTTGCGTCAACTGAACGCAGACATAGCCAAAGAGGGCGTGCACCTCTTTGCACCGCAGGAAGCGATTCGCGTTCGCTGGAATCGCAATCCGGACACGCCATTGCCGCCGGAAGTCCCTGCGGGAAAAAATCCCCCAGATGGTGTGACCATCGATTACTACCTAGCGTCCAGCGCGGGCAAACCGGTTACGCTGGAGATTTTCGACGAACAGAATCATCTGGTGCGGCACTATTCCACTGCGGACAAAGCCGAGCCTCTGGAGAAAATTGCTGGTGAGCATCCCATTCCGATGTACTGGGTGCGCCCGGCGCAAATTCTTTCCGGAGCTGCAGGGATGCACCGGTTCGTGTGGGACCTGCATTACCCGCCGCCGGATTCTCTCGCGCACGAATTCCCGATCTCTGCGATTGTGCACGACACGCCGAAACATCCGCTCGGAGCGTGGGCTTTGCCGGGGAACTACACAGCAAAATTGACGGTTGACGGCAAGAGCTATTCTCAGCCGCTCGCTGTGAAAATGGACCCACGCATCAAGACTTCGCTCGCCGATCTTCGGAAACAATTTGAAATGGAGAGCGGCGCGGTTGAAGGCATGAATGAGAGCTTCGAGGCGCTCGCGCAGGTTCGATCGGTGCGGGCACAATTGAAGGAGCGCGCCGCGAAAGCAGGGAAGGGCGCCGTTGCGGATGCGATCGCGACGCTGGATAAACAGGCTGGCGAAATGGAAGGCGCCGCGCAGAGCAATTTCTTTGGCTTGCCGCCAGGTGCGCAACAGCCGGAGAATTTTTCCACCTTGAACCAGCATTTCGGAGGACTCCTGACGGTTGCAGATAGTGCGGACACCGCGCCCACGACGCAAGCTACCGCCGTGTACAAGGAGCTTGAAGACGACTTGCAGAAGCTCGTTGCACAGTGGACGAAGATCCGGCAGCAGGACATTGCCGCGCTTAACGCAGAGCTGAAGAAAGCCGGACTCGCGCAGATTGATGCGAACAAATCACCGGATAACGCCCCATCCGCCGATTCCGATGGGAATGATGAACCATGATCTGTTACCGGGCACTCGATTCTCGAAAGGGACAGGAATGAGGAGTTTGCGAACGTCTCGAATCGTGCTCGGTTTTACGTTTCTCTGCTGCAGTGTTTTTGTGATGGCAGGTATTGAGCGCGCGCAGCAAATCCCGGAATCGCTCTATTCGGAGATGAAGTGGCGGATGATCGGGCCGTTTCGCGCGGGGAAAGTGAATGCCGTCGCAGGCGTGCCGGGAAATCCTGCGGTCTATTATTTTGCGGCGGACGGCGGAGGCGTGTGGAAAACGACGGACGGCGGAGTGGTGTGGAAACCGATTTTCGACAAGGAGCCGATCGCGTCAACAGGAGCGATGACGCTGGCGCCTTCGAATCCGAACATTATTTACGTGGGAACGGGCGTCAATACAATTTTTGCCGACAGCAGCTACGGAGACGGAATTTACAAGTCCGTTGACGGCGGGGCGAACTGGCAGCACATCGGGCTGGAAGATTCTCGACATATCGGGAGGATCCTGGTCGATCCGCGAAATCCGGACCTCGTGCTGGTTGCGGCGATGGGACGCAGTTCGGGGCCGAACGAAGAGCGCGGAGTTTTTCGGTCGACGGATGGAGGACGAAGCTGGAAGAAAGTCCTGTACAAAGACAATGTCACGGCGGCGATTGATCTTTGTTTTGAGCCGGGAAATCCGCGCGTGGTGTACGCGACACTGTGGCACGGCATTCGAAAGCCGGGACAAAAGGGAACCTCGTACGGGCCCGGAAGCGGGCTGTACAAGTCCCTAGATGAAGGCGTTACGTGGACGCAAATTACGGGGCACGGGCTTCCGGAAGGAGAGTGGGGACGAGCGGGAGTTGCAGTTGCGCCGGGAAATCATGGACAACGCGTGTACGTGATTGTGGAAGCGAAGGAGAAAAAAGGCGGACTGTACCGGTCCGACGACGCGGGAGCGACGTGGAAAAAAGCGACGGAGGACAAGCGGATCGTAGGCCTTTGGTACATGAGCGAGATTTTCGTGGACCCGAAGAACGCCGACATTGTCTATGTGCCGTCACAAAACCTGTACCGTTCGACGGACGGCGGGCGCACGTTTACTGCGATAAAAGGCGCGCCGGGTGGAGATGACTATCACAGCGTTTGGATCGATCTGACAAATTCGCAGCGAATCATGCTGGGAGTCGATCAGGGAGCGACGATCAGCCTGGACGGAGGAGAATCCTGGAGTCCCTGGTACAACCAGCCGACGGGAGAATTCTACCGTGTGGCGACGGATCACAGGTTTCCTTACTGGGTGTACGGTCCGCAGCAGGACAGCGGCACGGCGGGAATCGTGAGCCGCGGAAACAACGGACAAATTACGGAGCGCGATTGGTTCCCTGTCGGGCCGGGAGAGAGCGGCTATACGATTCCCGATCCGCTGGACGCGGACGTGGTCTACAACGCGGGACCCGGCGGGAGCGTGGTGCGACTGTCAAGAACAACCGGACAGGTGCGGGATATTTCGCCTGCGCCGGTTTCTTTTGGCAGCAAGTACAGGTTCAACTGGACTATTCCGATGGTTTTTTCGCCGCAGGACCCATACCTGCTTTATCTCGGAACGCAGTTTTTGCTGAAGACGGTCAACGGCGGCACGAGCTGGGAAGCCGTGAGCGGGGACCTGACGCGTGTCCGCGCGGATGAAAAGGATGAGAAACAAGCGCGAGGGACGATCCTGACCGTCGCGCCTTCGGAAGTGAAAGAAGGAGTGATCTGGGTTGGGACGGACGACGGAAACATTCAGTTGACGAAAGACGCAGGAAAGAGCTGGCAAAACGTTACGCCGCCGAGCGTCTCTGAATGGAGCACGGTTAGTATTGTGGAAGCATCCCATTTTGATGCAGGCACCGCTTACGCCGCAGTGAATCGAAACGCTCTGGATGATTTGCATCCGCACATCTTCCGGACGCACGACTTTGGAAAGACCTGGCAGGAGACTGTCGGCGGGATTCGAGACGGCGATTTTGTCCGAACCGTGCGAGAAGATCCTGTTCGCAAGGGCTTGTTGTATGCGGGGACGGAGCGAGGAGTTTATGTCTCGTTTGATGGCGGGGAGCACTGGCAATCGCTGCGTCTGAATATGCCAGTGGTGGCCATTCACGACCTGGCGATCGAGCAGGACGATTTGGTAGCCGCGACGTATGGCCGGGCGTTCTGGATTTTGGACGACGTGACGCCGCTGCGACAGTCGGACACGCGCGCAGCGTCACCGGGCGCACATCTTTTTGCACCCCGAACCGCCATCCGCGTGCGGCGCGACGAAAATCAAGACACGCCGCTGCCGCCGGAAGTTCCCGCGGGAAAGAATCCGCCCGACGGCGCGATCCTGAATTACGTTTTGCCGGCGAATTCCAGCGGAGACATTCAACTGGAGATTTACGACGCGGACGAGAAACTGGTGCGGAGTTTTTCCAGCACGTCCGTACCGAAAGAACCAGAGGAAACGTCATTCGTCGCAGCGTATTGGATTGCGCATCCTGAGCCGCCCTCGAAAGCTGCGGGAATGCACCGTTTTGTTTGGAATCTGCGGTACGCCGATCCACGCGCCATGCATCCGCAGTCTCCTTATAACTACCCAATAGCCGCGATTGTGGGCTCCACGCCGCTGCCTCCGCAGGGGCCACTAGTGCTGCCCGGAAAGTATGAAGTGCGGCTAAAGGCAGGGAGTCAGGTTTCTCGCCAGCCGCTGGAAATCAAGATGGATCCACGGGTGACAGTGGCGCGCAACGAGTTGCAGAGTTCGCTGGAACTGCAATTGAAAATCTCCGCGCTGCTCGAGAAAAACTCTGACGGCTACCAGCAGGCAAAGGAGTTGCGCAAGAGGCTGGCCGATTTGATGAAGCGTGCGAAGGAAGACCCCGTTGCCGTCGCGGGGAGCGCGCTGGATGTGAAAGTCGCAGCCCTCCAAGGCGAAGCCACTCCAATTTTGGAGACACCCAAAACCACAAGCTTCATGGCTGTGAATGATACTTTGACGGCTTTGATGGCGCTGGTGGATGGAGCGGACTTTGCGCCATCGGAGGAATCATTCGCGGCATACCGGCGAATCTGTAAGGGAGAGAATGAAGCGCTTGCGGGTTGGCAAGACCTGAAGAACAAAGATGTAGCTACGCTGAACGTCCTGCTCGGGAAGAGCAATCTCGCGGCGTTGCCCGAATTTCCGAATCTGGCTGCTGAGGTGGAATGCGGAAATTGAAAAGCAGAAACTCAACTGGATGGATATGTTGAGGTAGGGAACGGGTGGGATCCATTACTCGGTAGACCCGTTCGGAGCGCAAAAAGCGCGCTTCGCTCAGGATGACATGGATTACACGATAGGGCCTAAGTTCCGGGCTTCTGGAGTTGGGCTAGATCGGCGAGGACTTCGAAGCTGTGTTTTTCGGCGTTCACGTTGAGATAGGTTTTGCGGACGACGCCCTGGGGATCAATGAGGAAGGTATGGCGGGCGGAAAGTTTAGCGACGCCGAGGTTCACAAGGGAATCGTAGGAGGAAGACACTTCGTACTTTGTATCTGCCAGCAGCTTGAAACCGAGGCCTTCTTTGGCGCAAAACTTCTGGTGGGTAGCTTCATCCTGAACGCTTACACCTAGAATGATGGCGTTTTTCTGTTCGTACTGGCCGAGGTCGCGCTGGAAATTGTGGGCTTCCTTGGTGCAGCCGCTGGTGAAATCCTTGGGATAGAAGTAGAGCACGACCCACTTGCCGCGAAGATCACGCAGGCTGAGCGGCTTGCCATCCTGCGAATTCAACGTGAAGTCCGGCGCAGTGGCGCCTGAAGAAGGCGCTTTGCCTCCGGTGCGCATGGCGCGGACGACGGCAATTCCGATGAGGAGAACGAAAACAGCTACGAAGATTCCAATCATTTTCATCTCGCACACTCAACTCTGGTTTTGAACGGGACGGGTCGCGCAGCCCCTACTATTCTTTTTGGCTGAACAGACCGAAACCCAAACGAAATTGAATGGTATTGATCCCGGGATTCGGAGTGGCAAGCCCGGCGTTAGAAATATGCATGTAGCGGACTTCCGTGCTGATGTTGTATTTGCTGCGCAGGAAGTGCAAACCGAAAGCGCCGCCGCTGGTGAAATTGGTGTGGGATGTTCCTTCGGGGACCTTGTTATTGGTAAAGAGAACGCCGCCGCCGATCTCGACATACGGAACTATGCTGCTGCGCGTGGCGAGCACCCATTTGAAGGCGAACGGATTTACGCCGACGCCGTAGGCCGTGTTCGTTTTCTGAACTATCAGGAAGACTGGAACAGCGTCCACCGCATATTCCAACCGGCCGCGCAGGAAACCGGGGCCGTGTGGCGCGGTGAGGATCAGGCCATAGCGGAAGCCCGCGTTCCATAGGCCGTCGCCGGACTGGCTGCCACTGACTCCGTGGCCCCCGCCGGTCCAGACCTGCAATTCATGACCGCCCTCAACAGGGCCGGCTTGCCCGCGCGCCGCTGGCGCGTTCAGGAATGTGGCGAACACGAAAGTCATGAAGATTCTTCGCACCGCGGGATCTCCTTTGATTCCAGCCACAGGAGTATCGGTGCAAAGAAGATATAGAAAAATCGTTCGAAAGGCGACTCTCTTCTGATCATCTGAAATAATTGCGGAGGATTTGGATGACTCGGCGACAGCCTCTAGGGAAAGCAGCCTTTCCCGAGGCCACGAGCGAAACTGCTTGGCAGCGGGGCGAAAGTCTGCTAACTAAGTGCTGCTAATTTCGTCCGAGTAATAAAGATTGGCCGTTTCGGTTCCTTCCGTTTAGAGTAGTGTGCGACCCATTGGGGTGGGGTGAGTTCATGAAAGCAAAGTTGCGGCGGACTCCGTTTAGGGAGATCGCAAGCGTCTTCCGTTTTTTCCTCATAATGTCCGCGACGATCGGATTCTTTTCGTTCGCCGCCAGCGCGCAGACCGTTGATGAGGTTATCGCCAAGAATATCCAGGCGAAAGGCGGAGCCGACAAACTGAAATCGGTGCGCACCGTGCGCATCACAACGAAGTTCAGCCAGGGATCCTTTCGCGCCGAGTTTCGTCAAGAGATCAAGCGCGCGGACAAAGTTCGGGAAGAATTTATCATTCAGGGCCTGGCGCAGGTGCAGGCCTACGATGGCAAGACCGGGTGGCAAATTTCTCCGTTCGGCGGGCGCAAGGATCCGGAGCTGCTCTCGCAGGACGATTTGAAAAGCCTGATCGTGAACGCCGATATCGATGGGCCGCTGGTGGATTACAAAGAAAAGGGGCATAAGGCCGAGCTCGTGGGGCACGATTCGATGGAAGGAACGGATTGCTTCAAAATCAAACTGAACATGAAAAACGGGGACGTGCGCTACTACTACCTGGATGCGGACTCCTATCTCGAGTTGAAAGTGGAAATTCAAACCACGATTCGCGGCGCCCTGCAGGAATCCGAGGTGTATTACGGTGACTACGAACAGGTGAACGGCATTTATTATCCCTTTGCCGTCGAACAGGCGCAAAAGGGCAGCGCTTCGCGGGCGCAATTCTCCGTCGAGAAAATCGAACAAAACATACCGCTGGAAGATGCGCACTTCTCGATGCCGGTGTCCAAACCGGACACGAAGGCTCCGCCGGCCGGAAAGTGACTGTCCACTACACGAATATCCATGGATCGACCACAACTCAAGAGATTTACTCTCGACTCTATCGCTGAGGAATCCGCTGATATGCGCAAATCAATCCGTTGCTTTGCTGCCGTGACGATTGTGTTTGTCGTGACGATGATTTTCGCCGGGCCCGCGCCAGCCCAAGAGGCCAAGTTCGACTCGGACACAATCTCAGGCCTCGGCGCGCGGAACATCGGTTCCGCTGCCATGAGCGGGCGCGTGGCCGCGATTGCCGCCGTGAAAGAAGACGGCCGGCTGACCGTGTACATTGGCGCAGCCAGCGGCGGCGTCTGGAAATCCTCAAACGGCGGCACAACGTTCAAGCCGGTTTTCGACAAGGAGAGTGCCCAGTCGATTGGTGCGGTGGCCATCGATCCACAAGGGCCGAAAACAATTTGGGCAGGCACGGGTGAGTCATGGACGCGCAATAGCGTTTCGATTGGCAACGGCATCTACAAGTCGACGGATGGCGGCGATAGTTGGACCAACATGGGGCTGCAAAATTCAGAGCGCATCGCGAAAATTATCGTCGATCCAAAGAACAGCGATACGGTTTACGTCTGCGTGCCCGGAAAATTGTGGAGCGATAGCGAAGATCGCGGCGTTTACAAGACGACGGACGGTGGCAAGAGCTGGAACAAGATTCTGAAGGGCGCGAATCTCTCGACGGGATGCTCGATGATCTCCATGAATTCGCAAGATCCGAAAACGCTTTTCGCGGCCATGTGGGACTTCCGGCGGAAGGGCTGGACTTTCCGATCGGGCGGAGAGAATGCCACCGCGGCGAGCGGCAGCGGATTTTTCCAGACGGCGGACGGTGGAGCCACGTGGAAAGAGCTGGATGAAAAGAGCGC
>Ga0066656_10000038_pt1 | contig 32245 bp, 36 predicted proteins | sample GraSoiAngelo_105_FD_71411 | JGI IMG/M metagenome (GOLD analysis project Ga0066656, IMG submission 71411) | Grasslands soil microbial communities from the Angelo Coastal Reserve, California, USA - 14_0903_05_40cm | ecosystem: Environmental > Terrestrial > Soil > Grasslands | place: USA... | reverse complement strand
ATTACCAGGCAAGCCGCAGGCTACTCGGGAGCAGACCTAGAAGCTGTTTGCAGGGAGGCAGGCCTCATCTCATTAAGGCGGGACATTGAAGCGAAGAGTGTCACGATCGAAGACTTCCGTGATGCCTTGGAACGCATCAAGCCATCAGTGACTCCTGACATGGATAACTGGTACCAGGGCTTCCGCAAGAGGTTCAAGAAAGAAAGAGCCCCGGTCGCCGTAACATAGACGGCGTCGGGTAAAGCTCTGCTGGTGACCAGCGTTGGGCAAGATATGGAGTCCGAGGCCCATGTCCCTAGCCATCATCGAGATTCTGGAAAAGAAAGGAGCGCTCAACGATCTTGATTTACTGAAGGAGCTCAACTCGAATTTTGGCGAGGTTAGCTTTCGAGAGCTCAACTCTAGCTTGATGAAAATGGAGATCGGAGGGGTCGTGTGGGTTTCAAGACTAACGAAAGGCAAGAGACACGTCGAATTAACTGGAAAGAGTCAGTGAGAAGAATGGTGCGGGGGGTGGGATTCGAACCCACGAAGGCCTTCGCCACAGGATTTCTCCTGTGCCGGATCTTAAGTCAAGCACCGTCTGATAAAAGACGGCCCTGCCCCTTTGACCTGAGTCCCGCCCATAGAGCGTTCGCGTTGGGTCTCGGGAACCCCCGCCGGTCGAAATTCGGCGTTTCAGCCTTCTTAAAGCCGCTTAAATCGCTGGGGAATTGCTCCCCGGTGAGTAGACACCCGCTGACCAAAACCAGGGGTACGACTCGCACAAATTCCCCCAGCGCACCTGCTACACTCGTGCTTGTCAGCAATGTCTAGGAGTCTATCATTGAGACCCTTCACCCCCGGGTCGTTAAAAGCGCTAATAGTCCTTGAAGGCTTTGCGATCTTGCTCTTAGGCTCCTGGCTGTACGTCGAGTACAAGTATGCTGCGACCTTTCGCAACCTTCTGAACGACCTGGTCTTTTCTCGGATCACATTATGGACTACGGCCATTGGCGTCTCATTAGGGCTCATCGGATCCGCAGCGGCGATAGGCTTGTGGAAGAGTCAAGGCCGGTTGAGACACAAGATCGAGACGTTGGAACTAAGCCTGAGAGAGGCTTCATCCGAGACACAAGAGAAACCATTCCCTCATGTACCTTCTACTTCTCCCACTCCTCCATACGCGGGCAATCAATTGGCGACAGTCAATCCTCAGGCAACGTCCCTCGCGATCATTCCAAATCACGCCTCGTCAAGCTAAGACGTGCAAGCCTGATGTTGAGTCAAGATTTTTCTTGATCCATGGCAGAACCGAGGTGATGAAGCTCGGGCCGTGGTGAGCTAGAAAGTCCAACGGACCGGGCGTGAGGAACACCTGATTTGTCCTCACTGCTTTGGTTGATTCCCATCCTCGTTTGCGGATGAGTTTGGTCAAATCGCCTTGTTGGAATGGTTTGAACATCTTGGCCTCGTAGATTATGACGTCCGGGTCTGCACCTCGTACCGCTTCCAAGTCGGGGCTCAACCACTCGCTCGGCTCGTCTCCGTAGACCGCCCCTGCCCCTAGGAGCCTGAGAGCGTCTGTGATGTAGCTGTATGCTCCGAAAGTGACTGGCTGGCCGAAGTCAATCTCCACATAGACCTTCAGTTTCCGTTTGATGGGCCGTGGCTTCGCTAGTGTTTCAACCAGTTTCCGGGCGAGCGTGTTGGCCTGGCCGATTCTGTTTGAGAGGAGTCCCACCTTTACGACCGTGTCAATAATCCCGCTGATGCTCACAGGTAGTTCGACGGCGTAGACCGGAAATTCGGTGCTCATTTGCTGAGCGAACGCTCGCTGGTACCCTGTTGTGGTGAAGACGAGTTCGGGGTTGACCTGGCGGAGCAGGTTCTTGTCTACTGTGTTGTAGCTTCCCAAGACCCGTTTCTTTTGAGCTTCGCCAGGCCTGTGACAGAACGCTGAGACCCCGACGACGGCCTCTCCAGCGCCTAGAAGGAAAAGGGTCTCAGTTACCGCTGGGCTGAAGCTCACAATCCGTTCCGGGACATCAGGGAGCTCTAGCGATGTCCCGAGGGTTTCACAGAAAACCTTCCGCAAGCTCCGCCGTATCCAATCATGTGGTTGCGAGACTCATATTGAACAGCCAGTGAGCCGTCTAAGCCTGCTGAGAAAGGAGTTGGCAGTCAGCCTTCTCCCAACAACGAACAGAGACAAGACCAGTGTCTCTATGATCACGATTGCGAGCAGCATTTCCCGCGAGAAACGGTTGACAGGCGCAACCGGCGAAGAGGGAGTTGAGGCAGGCCGAGGGTTGAGAGTCATGAAGACTGGCGGTAGAATATTATTGGTGAGGATCTGTTCCCCTTGAACCGGAAGCACCTTCACCACCAAGCCGTAGGTTCCGTGTGAATAGTCGGTGGTGTTCCAATGGATCGTAGAAACGACCGCTGAGTGGGACCCGATCGTCACGATCGAGTCTAGCTCAGTGAGTGTTCCGTTGACAATTAGCTGGACTATGGCATGCTCTGTCCCGGTTCCATAGTTCACGACAGTGGAGTTCACCATAACCGTATCCCCAACGTTCGCAGTCTTAGGAATTGCCTCCTCCACGACTCCTACGTCATGCACGGAAAGTGTGGTGCCGTGTTTGGACCTTGTTGGCATGGACCGGCTTTGCATGTTCGGGCCGGTTTGTTGACCGTCCCGTTGCGCCTGCGTTAGCACGGGCTTGGAACTGGGGTGGGGCGCCCCTGGGTCGATGTGGCCAGTCGCTGAAACATGGAAGGCCACTACTTGCAGACTCAGGAAGATGAGAAGCGTTACCCTGCCTGCCTCTGACATTCGCAACTCTGGTGGCCACAAGGATTGTTTTGCAGCCTGGCCTTCGCCAGAATAGTGCTTGGCGCGGTGCCGGACAAAAGCCGCAAGCATTGGAACAGTATCGCTTCCTTTTGCTGTGAACGTGTACTTGGCGACCCGAGTGTCTTCAGGCCTCCACATCGTATAGCTTGGCTAACACAGCGTGCCTGTCTTTTTTTCCGATTAGCCTGAAAAACATTCCTAGACCGAGAGAAAGGATGCCTGTCTGAAGCAGCCAGACGGTTCTTTGATACGCCGCAACCCCTCCTCCAAGAAATAGGGGGTAGGCGGTGAGGCATGAGACCCGAGATGGCGAAGACCTTGGTCCTAAGCATACGTGTCTGGCAACGCTCCAAACCTCCCCTTCTCAGGTCGCTAAAAGCCAGGCCGACTTTTCTTCGAAAAAATAGTTCAATATAGCGACGCTGGATGACTTCTCTATGCTGCACCCTTAAACCGGGAAGGGGAAGAAAGAAAGGTTGGGCGATGGGTACTGCTCACGGTCGAACTCAAGAACGTTCAAGATCAGATGCGTGATGTTGCAGAGTTTGTAAAGTCCAAAGTCAAGACAAGTGTCCGCGCCCAGGGCAGCCGGCTACAGTTCGATATGAGCGCTAGGGAAGCGAAACTTCTGCTTCACAAGTATCTCCATCATAGAGGACTGGATGGGTATAGGGTCGAGGTTGTTCATCCGGGCATGGTTGAGGTCTTTTCGCCTGAGCATACTCGACCGCATGCGACCTCTAGTGTTCGCGGGTCTCCACCCTCCGCCGCTGTTACAATGCCCTATGAGTTTCCGTTTTCTCCATCGCTGCCCGGGTCCGCAGTTAGGAAGAAATCTAAGAAGAGATAGAAGTCTTAGGACTAATCGCCCTTGACAGGATCTCCGGGCTTCAAGGGTCCCACTAGTTCCAGTTGGTAGCCTTCGGGGTCGACGAGGCCCGCTGACCGAGTTCCCCAAGGCCTGTTGGCGGGTTTGTCTTGGAACTTCACACCCTTCCTTTGCAGTGAATCGAACACCTCATCCACATCGCGAACTTCCAAGTGCAGTTCCACGGTTAACCGGTCCAGAGGGGCGGCCTTCTTGATCCTATGGAATGCTAGCCTGGAGCCTTCCGTTTCGAACATGATGAAGTTCTCATTCTCTTCCGCAACGGGAAGACCGAGAGTGTCCTTGTACAGCTTCTTGACTGCGTCGAAGTGAACAGCCCAGAGGGTCACGTAGGATAGCTTACGGAGCCTCATGGCCACATGACTTGTGTTTCGGCCTAATTGGATTTTCGGCCCGTCTTCACCTGAACAGTCCCTATCCACTTCCAGTCTTATGAGCAAGTAGGGACAAACTGGGGTCTCATGCATAGCCGCGAGGTGAAGTTAGCGGCCTACGCATCGAAAATAGCGCGAGAAGACCCGATTCTTGCACGTGTTAGAAGAGAGTCTGACAAGCATCGAAAAACGCACGGATGCGATGTTCATCCATCAGACCCTGCCACTGGCAGAATGCTCGACGTGCTCGTAAGGGCCACAAGGGCGAGAAGAGTTCTGGAAGTGGGTTGCGGCCTTGGCTACAGCGCCATCTGGCTTGCTAGAGCTGTGCCGCTAGGTGGAAGAGTTGACACGATAGAACGAGACCCTCTACATTCGAAGCTAGCCCTTCGGAACTTCAAATCAGCACGTGTCCACAACAGGGTCCGAGTCTTGAGAGGTGATGCTGTTTCGGTTCTCTCCAAGTTGAAGGGGCCTTACGATTTCATCTTCGAAGACGCAACGTTCGGCGAAAGGCCGAGACACTACGGTGATCTAATCAGAATCTTGAGGATCGGTGGGCTGATACAATTCGCCAACTGGTTCCCTCTGGAATACGCTGTGCTTGGAGGTCGTTATCTTGCAGAATGGAAGCGTCAATTTCCTCCAGGGAACGCTCCGGAGAAGACCCGCCGGTTCGTGGAAGATGTCGCCCAGGACCCAAAGCTTTCCGTGCTACTCATTCCCCATGTGTGGAAAGGGTTAGCGACGAAGCTCGAGAACTAGATGAGAACATTCCAATTTCGAGCAAAAAACAAGATAGTTGGGCCCGTTGTCGGGCCGGTCACCTAGTAGCCAAGCACACGCTTACGCTGCTAGTGGTGCTTGCTTGAGCTTGGGAACCTCGAAGAATGGCGCTAGCGTGGCTTTGACCGCGCGCTGAGCCTCAGGTGTCAACTGCTCGAAGCCTTTGCCGCAGAATGGGCAGTCCTCGAATTCTCCCCTGTCACCCTTCTTGACAAACCATTCCCCGCAGTGCCAACACTTCACGGTAGGTGTCACACACAATTCCTTCATTCACCTCCTCACGTACTCTTGGGTCGGCAATCTTGCTCCGAGTCCTCTTTTAAGGCCAACGATAATGACGTAGCCTCCTACCGTCGCGACAGTTCGCTCCAGAAGCATAAACGGGGTTATGATCGCCCAAATACCGTCAACCAAGCCAAGCGCACCAATACTGAGAATGTTCAGAGACACTTGTTCAGCCATCGTGGTGTAGAGAGCCAGAAGTGCGATTGAGCGACTTTCTTTCAAGGAAAAGGCTACGGGCAGTGAGATGACGACGATGATGTAGGGTATGAGCCAGAACGTTGTCCCGCCCCGCGAGTAACCCAGGTAGTAGACGGCCCCGGCTAAGACGTAGGCCCACGGAATTATAGGTCCGAATCGGTAGTGGAAGCCAACGCTGCCCAAGACAGTCGCTACAACAGGAACCAGTATTCCTAGGAATCCGAAGACCGGGGTTATGCCCCTCTGGAGAAATGCCATTCCAAGGCTCCCGATTAAGATCGTGACAGCAGCTGGAACAGGTCTCAGCGTGAATGCAATTACTGGAACAAGGACTATTTCGAAAGTTATGATGCCTGCTCCGCCTATGAAGGCGTCTACGGGGAAGAATGTGGATACGACGAAAGCTGCGGCCAGAGCTGCTGATAATGTAAGTTCGCGGGTGCTAAGCGCTGTTCTCTTGAAATTTGGTGTTTCCACTGTTTGCCTCCCGACTCCGGGGTTTCTTTTGGCGCAACGGGTGGGAGGCCCCACTCACGCGCCTCTCTGGATTTTTCCAACCCGGATTTAAGCCTGTGAGTTAAGGCGGGCAACGCAACCCTTATTAAGTTTACACTTAATTAGATAGGCGCTTAACGAATTGTCCACCCAGAGACAAGATAGCACTGCGAGCCAGCAGTTGTTCAACGCACTCGCCGACCTCACAAGACGCAGCATTGTGGAACTCCTCGCCACGAGCGGTCAAATGACGGCAACCGACATCTGCGATAATTTCAGCGTCAGCCACCCAGCGATCTCACAGCATCTAAAAGTCCTACGGGAAGCGGAACTAGTCCACATAAAGAAGAGCGCTCAGAAGCGCATCTATAGCCTGAACCCAGACACAATCCATGACATAGAGGACTGGGCTAAGCAACTGACAGAGCATTGGAACGAACGCTTTGAGAGACTGGACAAAGTGCTGCAAACTGAGAAGCGAAGGATGCTCAAGAGGAGGTGATTGAATGGCAAGAAACAAAACCAAGGTTACGGTAGAACCAGGGAAGCAGGAGTTCTTCATAACACGAGAGTTTGACGCGCCTCGAGATTTCGTATTCAAGGCGTTCACGGATCCAAAGCTCTACGTGCAATGGCTCGGACCAAGAGGGATGAAAATGAGGCTAGAAAGGTTCGAACCCAGGAGTGGAGGTATGTGGCGATACATCCACACGGACGAGAAAGGCAACGAATACGCGTTTCACGGAGTGAACCATGAAGTCTTCCCACCAGAGCGACTCATTGACACCTTTGAATTCGAGGGGCTACCAGAAAAGGGACACGTGAGCCTCGAGACTGCAAGATTCGAAGAACTGCCTGGCGGAAGAAGCAAGCTGACTATTCAATCCATCTTCCAGTCAGTCGCTGACCGCGACGGAATGGTCCAATCAGGCATGGAAGTCGGAATCAATGAATCCTTTGAGCGTCTCGACGAAGTCCTTGCACAGACTCCGATCACCTCCCTGGTCTCGAAGCGGGCCTAGACCCGCTTCCCACACTTTCTTGAACAGGCCACGATAGAAATTCTCCCCCAACAGCCACGCTCAAAGCATCCGACGCATCAGAACGTTGCTTCTTCCGAAAGCAGGAACAGTCTCGAATCCTTCGTTCTGGAAAAGTCGAGAGGGGGCTCCTTCGAGGAAGGAACTATCCGAGTTTTACCTGTTTTCCCTGGGCAGGCTTCAAGTCTGATAGACGAACACCGACCAGCCGTACTCTCCGTTTGTCACTTTCAAACTCTCGAAAGAGGGTCTTAACGTACTCGCGAACTACATCCCGGTCGTCAACATAGCCAGTGTGACTCTTCTCCCGGGTGAAGGTGACGAATCCCTCGAACCGAACCTTGATTCCAACAGTTCGGAACAGGAGACTTTCCCCGAGCAGGCGCTCATGAACCTCCTCTGTGAGAGCCCCCAGTGCCTCCCTTACTACGGCCCGGTTTCGGACGTCATGCTCGAAAGTCTGCTCCACGCTGATGGACTTTCTGAGGGGCCTCTCCTCGACCGGAGACTCTTCAAGTCCGTTTGCAATAGCCCACAACCAAACACCTCCCTTACCGAACCACTCGTTCAGCTTCTTGGCCGGAATCTTGCTCAACTGGCCGACAGTCTCGATTTCCATATCGGTCAGGAATTTCCCGGTCTTGGTTCCCACTCCGCTAATCTTGCTGACCGGCAGAGGTTCTAGAAACGACGCGACCTCCTCGGGACGAACAACCGTTAGCCCATCTGGCTTCCGCATGTCACTCGCCATCTTCGCAATCGACTTGTTCGGCGCGACTCCCACACTGACGGTGAGCCCTTCACGACCCTTTACCGCGGTCTTCATCTTCACAGCGAGTTCGCGGGCCTGATCGTAGTCAGAACATCTTTGGCTGATATCGAGGAAAGCTTCGTCGATGCTTGTCTGCTCGAACTTGTCCGCGAACTCTCGGAAAACCTCCATAATCCTACCCGAGGTCTCCCCGTAGAGTTTGAAGTCGGGCAGGACGTAGATGCCCGCCGGAGGAGAGCAGAGCTGGTAGGCGCGCGATATGGGCATGCCTGAGCGGACCCCGAACTTCCTCGCCTCGTATGAACAGGACGTAACGACTCCACGTCCCTTACCTCCCTTCGGGTCCGCGCCGACAATCAACGGCTTGCCAGCCAGCGACGGGTCTCGCTGGATTTCGCACGCAGGATAGAAAGCGTCAACATCGCAATGAAGAATTATTCGAGGAGTCTTTGACATTCTTTCTCACCAGACTGGTTACCGAGACCCTAGGAATTGATCCTCCATGTTTCTTGGACCTGAGGAAAATTGGTCTTTACTAGGACCACAGCTTTCGCTGCATCTTCTGATGTTGAAAACGTGAGCTCGAATTCTGTTCTCTCAATCTTGAGAAGGAAAATACTCGGACTCCTCCACTGGATGAGGGTGGGAAGCATCGAACCAGGATAGTAGTAGGGTTTCAGCACTAGTCTTTGCTCCTCGACTTTGAGGCTGCCTTTGACAGTTCTGAAGAATAGGGGATTCCTGGACTTGAGCATTCTCTCCACAAGCCGGAAGAGCCAAAACCTTCTGCTTAGCACAAACGCGATGGTCACGACCAGAAGGACCGGGCCGACATAGGGAACTGCTCCGACTATTAGGAAAAACCCGAGCAGAATCAGATAAGGAAGAAATAAGGCAGCAATGACCCAGAGTAATTCTTTCGGTACGGCGATTCTGACTAGGCATCGTATCTCCTCTCCCTGAGAAACTGGCTCGAGCCCCAATATGCCCAAGTTTTTGAGCTCGGACACTGCTTCGTTGGCCTCGTCAGTTGTTGTGAATCGTAGTATGCTTCTCCGAACATGACCGTCCGAGCCCAGGCCAGAAACCAGAAGTTTGCCTGGTCCCGCCCACGCAAGGCGTCGCGGTCGAAGCACCATCTCTCCTTCTGAAGTAGATACCCTAACCCGACCTTCTTCGAACATAATCGAGGCTGGTAGCCAGAGCTTTCCGTCAGTCTTAGTCGCGCTAAGAGAATCACGAAACGTGAACCAAGACCGTCTGACCTCAGCACGGAAGGCCCTCTCGACCTCCTGAACTTCTAGGACTAGCATCGGATTAAAGGACATGTCGCCTTCCAGCGATCCTGCAGCATCGAGTTCAGTGTGCACAAAAGTGCCGGGAATTCCCGAGCGTCGTGCTGTTCTCGCGAGTTTCAGAAACGTTTGATGGGGACGAATAGTTTCGTTAGTCTCAACGCTGACCTAGGCAATAACCTATTACACCTGTTCATTCCTGCTGGGCAGGCTAGACATTCTGTGGACCCACTCGAAAACCGGCCAAACCACGTCTACGCTAGGAAACTCCGCGACGAATACAACCACCAGTACGAGATAGCCTCCCAAGCTCGCTCGAAGGGCATGGACCCGTCGTGGAAGGTCGAATCTGAAACCACATACGACCTCGCAGAGAGAGTTGAGAAAGCTGTCGGACCGGTCGGGGTTGCAGAGAGGATCCGCGAGCTGCGGAAGCAGATATCACGAGAAGAAACCGCTCTCAAAGTAGCGGAAGAGATTGTTCTCGACCGTTTTGGAACACTCGAGGAAGGAGAAGCGGCCACCCAGGCGCTCCGAACAGCGTTAGCAGTTCTGGACGAGGCGGTGACCGTCGCACCTATTCAGGGAATACACCGGGTCGTGATTCGGGCGAACGAGGATAGGACCCGGCACTTGGCGGTCTACTTTGCGGGTCCGATGAGGGCTGCTGGAGGGACGGAGATGGGCCTAACGCTCATCGTCGCGGACCATATTCGGCGGAAGCTCAACCTTCAGCCTTACCGGGGAACCGAACAGGAAGCACGACGATTTGTCGAAGAGTTGCGCATGTACGAGCGTATGGTGAACCGTTTCCAGTACCGAAACAGCGATGATGTTCTCCGAGACGCTGTCCTTCACCTTCCCATAGAGCCGAACGGGGTCGAAACCGACCCTGTTGAGGTAGCTGTCAACCGGAACCTTGCTCGGGTGGAGACTAACCGGGTCCGAGGTGGAGCCTTGAGAGTGGTTAACGACGGGCTCTTAGGGCGAGCTCAGAAGGTCTTGCGAATAATAGACCGGCTCGGCTTGCAGGGCTGGGACTGGCTGCGCGCGTTGAAGGCCGAGCCCACAGACGCCGAGGAAGTGAAAGAGTTCATGTTCATGGAAGACGTTGTCGGGGGACGGCCAATCTTCGCCTTCCCTGGCGAACCGGGAGGCTTCCGTATCAGATACGGCCGGGCTCGAAACACAGGCCTCGCATCGATTGGACTTCACCCCAGCACAATGGAGATCCTTGGAGGATTCCCTGCAATAGGCGTCCAGATGAAACTAGAACGGCCTGGTAAGGCCGGAGTCATCACAGCGGTTGACTCTATCGAGCCCCCGGTGGTGAAACTCCAAGATGGGTCGATTGTCAGGACTGAGAGCCCTCACGAGGCGAGGACACTCGTACCGAAAATCGCGAAGATATTGTTTCTGGGAGATATGCTGGTCGGCTTTGGGGAGTTTCTCGAGAACAACAAGCCGCTGACCCCGTCAGGCTTCGTGGAAGAATGGTGGGCACAGCTAGTATTGGAGAAGCTGAAAACGTCGGACAGTGCTGCCGAGACCACATTGTCCCTCAGTGTAGACCGTTTCAGCGAACTGCTGGAGACACCGCTTCTGGTAAAACCAATAGTTCACGAGGCCATTGAAATTGCAAAGGCGACAAAGACACCGTTGCACCCTCGCTTTTCCTGGTTCTGGGAAAGAATAACTCTGGACGAACTCTGGTTCCTCCAGAGGCATCTGAGAGAGCAACTGGCCCTGGCTGACGCGTCCAAGCTGCTTGTGCCGAGAGACCAGCACGTCGAGTCGATACTGGAGAAGCTCTGCCTCCCTCTCCGCGTGGTAGGTGAGATGATGGAGATCGGCGAGGTCGAGACTACGGTTCTCAGAGCAGTCCTTGGCACTGAGGCAGACCGTTCCGATCACGAGTCCGAGGACGTTATGGCGACGTTGAGCGCTCTCGCAGGTTTCCCGATCGAGAGAAAAACCCGCTCCTACGTGGGCGGGAGGATGGGCAGGCCGGAGAAGGCGAAAGAGCGGGCGATGACCCCCCGTGTCCACGCCCTCTTTCCCACCGGGCAACTCGGAGGCGCACGCAGGGACATTGTCGAAGCTTCCAAGAAATCCCTCTCAAACCTTGAGCTTGTCGACAGGATCTGCACAGTCTGTGACAGATGGGAGCCCCGGCTCAAGTGCCGGAACTGCGGCGGCGGGACGGTTCTCCGATTCCATTGCCTACGGTGCGGCCAGTCGGTTCAGGGCAAATGCCCCTCGTGCAATGTTGAAGCAGTCTGCTACCGTCCCGCAGACGTGGACCTTCACCAAATGCTCGGAGAGACCTCACGACGACTCGGACTGTCCGCACCGATTGAATTGGTCAAGGGAGTGAAGGGCTTGATCAACAAGACCAAAACTCCTGAGCCGATAGAGAAAGGGATTCTCAGGGCAAAATGGGACGTCTCTGTCTTCAAAGACGGGACCTTGCGTTATGACGCGTCTAATGCTGTCCTCACACACTTCCGGCCAGGAGAAATTGGACTTTCGCTCGAAAAGGCTCGCAATCTCGGCTACGAACATGACATGGAAGGAAAATCATTGTCAAGCCCGGAGCAACTGTGCCAGATGGAAATACAGGACCTGGTGGTCACAGAAAACTGTGGCGAGTATATGCTCAAGGTTTCGAAGTTCCTCGACGACCTCCTGCAGTTTCATTATGCACTAGACAGGTTCTACATGGCAAAGACCCGGGAAGACCTCATCGGTCATCTCGTGGTAGGTTTATCCCCGCACACCTCAGTCGGCGTTATCGGCCGTATAGTTGGTTTCACAAAGGCGAGCGTTTGCTACGCGCATCCCTTATGGCATGCTGCAAAGAGGAGAGACTGCGACGGAGACGAGGACTCCGTGTCTCTCCTCATCGACGTGTTGTTGAACTTCTCCCGGGAGTACCTTCCTGACAGAATTGGAGGCTTGATGGACGCGCCATTATTGCTAGCGCCACTGCTGAACCCGGTCGAGGTTGCCCGACAGGCCTTCAACATTGAAACCGAGAATGAACTTCCCCTGGAGTTCTACCGGAAGAGCCTTGAAGGCGCAGACCCGAAGGAGATTGAGAGCCTAATTCCAACACTCAACCGGAGTCTTGAGTCACCAACCGACAGTTGGAGAATCGGGTTCACACACCCGACGGAGGATATTGACAGGGGAAGACTGACTAGTTCCTACAAAGAACTTCCTACCATGCTGGAGAAAGTGACTGCCCAGCTCAACCTAGCAGATATTACGGTGGCGGTGAGAGGTGCCGAGGTTGCGAGAAAGGTTCTCTCGACACATATTCTCCGCGACCTTGTTGGCAATCTTCGAACGTATACCTCCCAACGGTCCCGCTGTGTGAAATGCGGGGCGAAACCACGCCGCGTGCCACTGGGTGGGAAGTGTCGGAGGTGCGGTGGAAAGCTGACGGCGACGGTCTTCAAGAACGGGGTTGAGAAGTATCTCAGCGTGGCGTCTGAAATGGTTCAGAGGTACAATGTTGGGCCTTACTACACGCAACGGCTAGAGCTGATCAAAGTCGAATTATCGGAAACGTTCCGGCCGATGGTCGAGGATAGGGAGCAGCAAAAGCTGTTAGTCGGCGACTATGCCTAGATGAGGCTGGCTTGAGCCCAGCATACCATCCGCGGGCCTACATGACCGGGATGAGAAACGTCAGCCGCGGACTCACCTCCAGAACGAAGATACTAGAGACTATGGAACAGGGCAGAACCAGAATCTCGGAGATTAGCGAGAAGTCAAAACTGGGCCCGGCGTGTGTCAGCTACCATCTCAAACTAATGCTACAGCAGAAGATTGTCCACGTAGTCCAGACCGGAAGGGAGGGCAGATGGACGCCTACCAAATACGGGCAGGAGAAACTGTTCACCTAGTCTCCCGTGATTTCTACTTCTGGAATTCTGCCATACTGCTTTGTAAAGGACCGTGCTCAACCGGCATTTTCTTCCAGTCCAGCTCTGCGAGTCCTGCGAGTCGTCGGAACTCGTTCACCGAGCCTGGTCCGAAGCCTGCGAAGTGGTTGTTGAAGAAGATGAAGCCCTGCTTGAACAAGCGAGACTTTTCCTCAAGCGCGTCATACCATTTACGCATCACTTCGCCCTGGTCTCGCTGGGTGCCCCCGAAGTTGGTGATAGATCTGTCTCCAACCATTCGGAGGTAGGCTGTGTCAGAGGTGGCTTCTGGAGGGGTGGAGGCGTACTGGTTCTCAGACCAGACTAGGCTGACATGTGCCTTTTCGAGCATCTTGTAGACTTCAGGTTTGAACCAAGACTTGTTGCGCAATTCTATGGCGTGCTGATATTTTGTGTCTATTTGGCCGAGGAACTGTTCCAAGGCCTCTCGGTCTTTCTTGTAGTTGAACGAGGGCGGCATCTGAATGAGTAATGGACCGAGCTTCTCCCGTAACTGAGAGACCGCCTTGTAGTACCACTCGAGCTGCTGCGTGGCCTCGCGCAGCTTCTTCTCGTGAGTTATCTTCTTTGGAAACTTCGCCGTGAAGGTGAAGCCTTGAGGAGTATTCTTTCGCCAGTTCGCGACCATTACCGACGACGGTGTCCGGTAGTAGGTGGAGTCAATTTCGACAGCGTCGAAAATGCTTGAGTAGAGATGGAGATAGTCGCCGGGCTTAGCATCCTTCGGGTAAAATGGGCCAACCCAGTCCTGGTAAGACCAGCCGCTACATCCTATTCTCAACTTCGGCGCGACTGAAGACAATGGACAGTTTGCTGATTATGGTTCGTGGATTGTTAAAGTATTCTGAGGCTGAACTCAATTCTAGATCAAGGGCGTGTTTGAGAAGACGATCCCCTGGTTTGTAATTTGATAGTAGTATCCTCTGGAGGGTGTAACGTTTCGTCCCATTCTCAGAACCTTCAAGGTCCCTCCCTTCAGTAGAACTTCTCCTGTTCGCTTTCTCATCTCGACCACTCCGTCCGCCAAGTTGGCCGTAGCGTTCTCAATAGAAACATCGACCACCTCAGTGTGCAGAGAGGCGAGCGTGACCGCTCTGGCGATTCTGGTTGCGAACCGCATCACCTGAACATACTGGAAGACCCTCTTTGCCTCGGTGAGGAGAAAGAACGGTGTGATAGAGTCCATTACGAGAATCTTGCTTTGCTCTGTCGGCTTCAGGGCGAACTTTCGCCCATGGTTGAGGAGGTCCTGAAACCTCATCGTCTCCTCCAATATCTCTCCCGGGTCCATCTCGGGAAGCGACTCTGCTAGCTTCTGCGCGCCTAGGGAGAACATGTCTACAAACTCCAGCCGCCCCTCAGCCTCGATTTTCTCGACTGCAATGTGATGGTCTTCGAGTCCAAGCCTGACAATATCGGCTGGGTCGTCTATGCAGTAGTAGAGAACGTGGCAGCCCTGGCGGAGGAAGTTGGCGACGAGTTCTCGGATGAGTGTGGATTTTCCGCTGCCGATAGGACCCATCAGCGAGATTGCTGCCGGGCGGGGGAAACCTCCGCCTGTTATCTTGTCAAGGAGTGCTATGCCCGTGGGCTGTAAGATTTCTTGTCGATGGTCGCCCGGGCTGGTCTTCAAAGAAGTTCCTTTCAAGGGGAAGAGGCACCGTGCCGCTGGGAATAGGGCATGTAACTGTAATAGGGGTTACGGAGTGACAGCCGCATCTCCCGAGCGAAGCTTGCCAATGCTAATGGCGAAACTTGCTGACAGCACGCCCAGGAAGGCGCCTCCGACAACATCGCTGGGAAAATGGAGAGCGAGAACAACCATCCCGATTCCGGTCCCCAGTCCGAGAGCTAGAAAGGGTATGCGCCAAGGTTTGTACCTATTCCAGATGACCGCCACCAGTGTGAACGCGTTCGTCGTGTGACCGGAAGGGTAAGCGTAGTTTGTCGGTTGCTCCAGGCGAGCTGTGAATTCCAAGGGGTATTGAGTGAACGGGCGAGGAAGGTGAAAAGCCAGCTTCAAGATGTCGGTTGCGGCCATGGCCGCTACCATCGCCACCGCCAAGACCACTGCGGTAGTCCACTCGTGTTTGTTGTTTCGGAACACATAGAGCCAGAAGATTAGCGGGACCCAGATGAGGTCGCCGACCGAAACGATGACCCACCAAACACGTGCAACAGTCTCGCTGGCGCCTGTGTTGTAGAGAGCGAGAGCCACGTCGTGATCTGTTACGGGGGAAGCGACACGTAGAATGGCCCATGCCAGAATGATGCCTACCAGTCCCAGGGCGATGATGCGAGCTGATGACTTGAAAGCTTGGAGCCAGGATTTTCTGTCAAGCCCTGACAAGCCAAGTAACGACATGTGCGGTAGGGCTAGGTACGAACTATTAGAACCTGGCCGAACACCAGCTGGGGAAGGTAACCTTAGCTTGTGTATGGATGCCGAAGTATTACGGATAGCAATATGATGACGATATAGGGAGAGACGGGTGTTATGATTGATAGAACGAACACGATAAAACCTAGAATCCCTCGCGTTTCCAAACTCATTCTTCTAAAGAGGAGCAGAAGTGCCGAGACCATCAACAGAGTCGGGAACGGTAGGAAAAAAGCAGCGTACGAGGTTGGGTCTATCGGCGTTTCCAAAAGGCTCCACCCATAGAGGAACGGTAACGTCAGAGACACAGCTGCTCCCGTGAGCCCTGCTAAGAGAGCGATTCGCACAGGCCACTGTAAATCGTTCCATTCAGTCCGTAATGGGGGGACACCTCATTGCAAGCACTGTCTACCGGGTGCTTAACTTCCTATCGGAGAATGTGCGTTTACACGAGGCCCTTTGAGGCCCCACCCGCTAATGACGAATGCAGCCTCGTTTCTTCTCTACTCTTATTACCTTCAGATTGCAGACTCTGATCATCACTCATGATAATACTAGGGGGCTCGGCGTCAGAACAGCTGGCAGACAGGGTCGCCAAGGAGGTTGGGGTTGAGCCTGGACGGCGGGAGATTAAGAAGTTCCCGGACGGTGAGACGTATATCCGCATTCACGAGGACGTCAAGGGACAAGATGTTGTGGTTATCCAGTCGCTTTATCGAAATCCTGACCCGTACATTTTCGAGTACCTTCTCATAGTCGACACTCTACGTGACCTGGGGGCGCGCACTATTACTGGAGTTGCACCATACTTGGCTTACGCTAGGCAGGACTCGCGATTCTATTCAGGAGAAGCGGTCACTTCATCGTCAGTTGCCCGGCTCTTCGAAGCTGCCGGGACGACCTCGTTCCTGGCTATCGACTGCCATCTGCACAGACTTGGGGATGTTTCGAAGGTCTTCAAGATCCCCGCGCGCAACCTCTCGGCAATGCCACTACTCGGCCAGTACGCCCGTGAAAATCTGAAACCCCGGAACCCGATTGTTGTTGCGCCAGATGAGGAAGCAGACCAATGGGCCGCACTTGTCGCGAAGGAATTGGACTCGGATCACGTTGTCTTCCATAAGACGAGAGTCAGAAAGGAAGGACAGACTGCTTCGAAGGTCAAAGTGGAAGCTGGTTCCGCGGACTTGAAGGGAATGGATGTTGTCTTTGCCGACGACATAATCAGTACCGGAGAAACAATCGCTGAGGCTTCAAAGGCCTGTAAGAGGAGAGGGGCTCGGCGAGTCTTTGTGCTATGCACTCACCCGGTCCTGAGAGAGGGAGCTTTGAAACGCATGAAGGCAGCAGGCGTCCTCAAGGTCATCGGAACGGACACAATACCAAGCCCGGTGAGCAAGGTCTCCGTCGCACCAGTGATAGCAAGAGCGCTGAAGGGCCAAAGCTAGCCCTCGACGCTACGAACCCAGTCTCTAGGTCGTGGAGGGGGTAGGTCTCTTGAATGGTGATTCTCCCTCTGCTTCGGATATTTCTGGTCTAACTATTTTCCGGTAGGTTACCCATACAACTCCAGCTAGAACCAGTAGGCCGAATAGTGCGACTGAGACGCTGTTTCCGGCAAGCACATCGAACACGGAGGCGGTAGAGTCGAACGCACCGTGCAGCAAAGCAGCAATCCCGAGACCTACGAAAGCGAGGCGAGGCTTCTTGAGATATTTCGCTTGGCCGAGGTAGAAGCCGGTTATCGCGCCCCAGAAGGCATGTCCCGGAACGCTCACGAAGGCTCTCAGAATGCCTGTGAACAGCTGGCTCTCCGGCGTGGGTGCACTGAAAACGGCCACGATGTTCTCGACCGTTGCAAACCCGAGGGCTGCTGAAACCCCTAGTACTATTCCGTCCATAGGCTCGTCGAATCCGCGAGAGTTGTAGGCTCTCAGCCTCACGGCTCCGAACTTGCCAAATTCCTCTATAGGGCCCACGATGATGAAGAAGAACAGCACAGCTTCAAACAAGCCCGAGGCAGGTTGGAATATTGGATCGGCAACAACCTCCACTATCACCGCTGGAATAATTGACAGGGCGCCTAGGAAGAAGACTTTGAACATGAACCATATCGGCTCGGGCTCGTACCTGTCCTTGTGGCGAAAGAACCACAGGAAAAAAACGCTAGGCGCAATGGCAATGAGTAAAAGCTCGACCCACGAGACCATCTTTACCCCTCCGTTGACGACCTATCGTCCAAGAAAGAAGCTTCTGTCTTGCATGAGCCTGCTCCTGGGTTTCATCCACGCCAGGCTGAAGAGGAGCATCGACAGAGTGACTTCTTCGAACCTTCATTAAGACATGACGGGTTGCGGATTCAGACTATGCCTTCAGAACTCGTCGTAACCGGGGCCCTCAACTGGGACGTCAACTTGTTCGTTAAACGCCTGCCACGACGGGGGGAAGAGGTCGTTGTTGAGAGAATTGAAAGAGTTCCTGGAGGTAAGGGCGGAAACGTCTCGGTTGCGGCCGCGCGGATCCTGGGACCCGACCGAGTGGCCCTCATGGGTTGTGTTGGCAAAGATGACGTAGGACGCAAGCAGATTTCGATTCTGAGAGAGGAGGGCGTGAACACTGCGGCTGTCCAAGTGTTGGACAGAATTGAGTCGGGACAAGCCTACATTTCAATAGAACAGAACGGAAGCAACATCATAGAGACCCATTTCGGCGCCAACGCCAGGCTAGCACTGGAGCACATCATGAGTCCAGCTGTGCAATCGATTCTTGGAAGCAGCTCCATGATGGTGGTGATAGACCCTCCCAGGAGACTGGCTGGAAAGATGTTGGCGGAGGCTCGGAGACTTCGTAAAACGGTCTTGTGGCACCCAGGGGTCCTGACAAGGTTCGGAGTCAAAGAATTCGAAAAAGAAATGGGCGATCTGGACTATCTTGCAGTCAACGAACACGAGGCGGCGAGGTTCGCAGGCAAACGAGGACTGGAGAATTCCCTCGCCAGACTAGCAAAGGCAGCTCCGAGAGCCAAAGTCATAGTGACCCTGGGGGCGAAAGGTGTCGCCTTCTACGAAAGGGGAAAGATGTCCAAGATCGACAGTGTATCCGTTGACAAGCTGGGGAAGACCGTTGTCAACACTACAGGGTCCGGGGATGCCTTTGTGGGAGCTTTCGCGGCCCAGAAGATACTCGGCAAGAACGATTCTGAGGCCTTGAAGTATGCAAACATGGCTGGGGCGTTGAAAGCTACGAAGGCGGAGACTCGAGGAAGCCCCGCGAAGAAGGAACTGGAAGAGGCCTATAGGAAATATTTCGGTTAGCTTTCTCTACAGACGTACCGAGCCTATTTCCGATAGGTCTCCTAGGTTGTTCATCTTGATCATCGCGGATGATACTGTGTAGAGAACTTCGTTGATGAAGAGGGATCTCTCAACGAAGCGGCCATAGTTCGAGTAGCTGGGCGTCTCCCCCTTCTGAAGGTGGGTGACTCCGCCTTTGAAGACGATGCCTCCTTCCGGGCTGAGATTGAACACGTAGGCTCCTTGCCAGACAAGTGTTCCCCATGCAGAGGGGATTGTCGTGCCCACCTGTAATTGGCCCACTTCGACAGGTACCACCAGGAGATTGCGGTCGTGGTCGAACAGTACGGCGTGACTGTCACTTAGGGCTGGTGACTGAGTTCCTCTATCCCCGATTACATAGTTTGACACTTCGACCGGCTTTGTGGGATCGCTGACGTCGAACAGCGACACTTTGACTCCCTGGTACCAGGCGAAGGTTCCGCTAGCCGAGTCGGTGGCGTTCTTTCCAATGCCTATCAGGTGAGTTTCATCGTAGGGTTGAAGGTAGTCAGAGTAGCCTGGAGCGTAAAGTTCACCCAGAACCTTGGGAGCGTGTGGGTTACGCAGGTCGATTACGAATAGAGGGTCTGTCTTCTTGAAAGTGACCAAGTATCCACGGTCTCCCATGAACCGAGCAGAATGGAACTGTTCGCCCGGCGCGAGCCTCTCAAGCCTTCCGACCTCTTGAAGACTCATGTCTAGCACGTAGATGTTCGTCGTCGGACCTTGAGAAGTAGGGGCCGGACGCGTTATTGGTACGGGAGTTCCTGGAGCAGGAGTTGGAGCTGGGGCTAGCGAAGATGACGTCGTGCTCACCCCCATCATCAGCGGCCGGACAAACGGCCAACTGGTCGTAGCGACGCGGAGGTATCCGTTGTACTCATCCATGCTGAACTGGTTCATGACTCCGCCGAGGACTGTGCCAGTGGCCTCGTAACTGACTTCTCCCTTACTGATACCTACACGGTGGATCGCGGTCTCCTGTTGACAATTCCATATGGTCGATGTGAGGTAAATGTTGGCGGTTGACACATAGATAGTGCTGCTTGCGCTGATCAGAAACGTCTGAGAGCTCAGGCCAATGGAACCGGCGAAGTCTACGCGAGTGACCGTGGTGAAGCTGTATGAGTAGTCTCGCACGTCCGAATGATAGATTTGCATTGGAGAAGTAGCCTGGACCTGGCTATTTACTGTCCGAGAAGGCAATTCCAGTGTACTATTACTCATGATGATGTTCTCCGTAGTTATGAGATAGACTGAACTGGCAATGAGACGCGAGCCAACATAGCCTCCTCTCTCTTGAAGAGAGAATAGGAGCGCTGGGCTGGATCGGTCGGATATGTCGTAGACCCAAAGGCGTGTCTGAGCACTATACCAGTACGGCATCACGGCTCTGCTAACACCCATGGTCGAGATCGGCCAATAATTGGGCGTTCCACCGATGAGGATCAGCTTGTCTCCGGAGACAAAGACTCCGGTTATTGTTCCATTCGGTGTAATTGTGGAAACCACGCTCGCCGCCGTAGCGGGGTATGCCTTTACGATGACGAGTGTGTTGTTTGTTATCGTGTAGATATAATGTCCATCAGTCTTCACGGTATCGAGCTCATCCACTCCTTGGACTTGCACATTTGTCCCTGAATAATCCAGACCTGGGTTGCTAGAGGCGGTTACTGATCCAAGATTGGATGGAACTGGCCCACGCGTAGTGCCGGGAAGAGCGATCAGGCCTCCATCGGAGGCGTCGCATAAGGAAGGCTTGGATTGGACAAAACTGACCAAGTCCGAATAGGAGCTGAAGTGGCTCATCTGATGAGCGGAAGCGGTTGGGACGAAAGAGAGCGGAACGGCGATTCCAAGGACTATTAGGGCAACCGCGAGGGCTTTGTGTGCTGAATCCATTCTACCTCACAGCCTAGACTACCCTCTTGGCGAGGCATAATCCCAGTGTTTAGAACGGGGCGTACGGAGAGTAGAACACAGCAAGCTTGAACTGGACAGAGACCCGAACGTCAATATGATTCTCGCTTGGAAGAAGACAGAGAGAGGGTCGTCGAGTCTGAACTGAAAGGACTCACGTTGAGGATTTACTGGCACATTCTCGGCTCGAACAAGAAGGAGGGAATAGGCGTAAGACCGATTCAACGCGAACTTGGTCTTAGCAGTCCCAGCGTTGCCCTCCACCACTTGGAGAAACTCAGAACACTCGGCCTGTTGGACAAAGGAGTAACTGGAGACTACCGGCTGGTCAGCCAAGTCAAGGTTGGGGTCCTGAAGAACTTCGTAGGCCTTCTAGGCTTCCTGTTGCCACGTTATTTTTTCTATTCCACCATGTTCACAGTGATGCTGGTCCTCTACCCGTTCCTCTACCCTCCGAACCTGTCCGTCCACAACATCATGGCACTCGTCTTCGGCGTAACTGCTGCGGGGGTCTCGTGGAATGAGACGTTGAGAGTGTGGAGGATGAGGCCGTTCTGATGGTTGAACAAGCCGTTCTTACCAGTGGCATTATCTTACACGGAGCACAGAGATCTAGCAAGGAACGGGCACTAAAGGAGAGTGGGGAAGAAGAATGAGACTGGGAACCAAGCCTAGGCTAGCATTGCATATTACCCTCTGGGCGGTTGTGGGGATCGCGCTCCTCGCTCTTCCGGCACTACTCTCGCCAGCCGCTAACAGTAATGTGGAAACTCCTCTCATCGGAAGCACAGATGGGGAGAGGAACCCCGCCACCCTGTCAAGTCAGCCTGCCCAGCCTCCCACATCAACCTCGCCAACACCAGTCAACGGTCAGGACTTCATTCTGAGACTCGCCATGATCTTGATACCTGCAGCTGCGCTGTCCGGATTCGTCAAGAAACGGACAGAAAAACGAGTGAAGAATGTCTGGATTTAGCCCGTCTGACCTTATCCTAGGTCTTTCGCGAAATAGAAGCCCGGCTCCTCTTTCTTCTCTGATGGCATTAGAAATGTGGAAAGCTCCTGAACGCTTCTGAACTTGTAATCGGGTCCTGCTTCAGTCGGGTCTGCTTTTCCCTCTGGACTCCAGAGGGCAGCAGCTGTCAGAACCTTCGCGGCCTTTCCGGCGAGAATGTCGGCGGGAGAATCCCCGATGAAGATAGACTCCCTAGAGGTTAACCCCATTCTTTCAAGCGCGAGCTTGACACCCTCAGGGTCAGGCTTCGGATTCCTAACATCGTCTCCGCCAACCATTGCTTCGAACATTCCGCTCAAGCCAAACTTCGTCAATGTGTATTCCATCAAGACCCTTTCCACCCCTGTGACCACAGCCAGTCGTCGGCCTGACCGGTGCAGCTTCTCAAGCAATTCCGGGATACCGGGAAAGATGAGAACCTTACTAGATGCGTTTTCGCGGTAGCACTCGTAATAATCGTCGACGGCCCGTTGGAGTTGATCCTTGGAAAGATTGCGTCCTTGGATGCGGATCAGATCGCGTGCTGTTGGGCCGAAGCTAGCAATGATTTTCTCCGGGCTCAAGGTTTTGTCGAGATATCTACTGTAGACCTCGTTGAAACAATGGATTATGAGGGGTAATGTGCTGAGGAGCGTTCCGTCTAGGTCGAAAATGATCCCCTTCAGGCTTCTTCCGATCGCCGAGGAGGGCGGGGTCCAGTCATCGAGGACCATTGTCTAGTCCACTGACCTCTCTGACCGAGCCCTCTCCAAATAGTCTATATTCCGGGGGTCAGACGTCGTCCGGACAGACCCGTATTGAGCTGTCGAGAACATACTCTTGTGGCTCACGTAGCCGTCTTGCACCATAGCTCAGCGCTGCTGGTGAAATATTCTGATACTTCACAGTATGATAACCAGCCCGGATGGTTTCTGCCCAACGACGAGCTTCGACACGTCGAGCATCCAGAGGTCGCGGCGAGACGACTCCTAAAGGAGCAGGTAGGAATTGAGGATGCAACCTTGAAACTCGTAGACGTTGAATCGTTCATAGGAGATGCCAAGACATGGCACTTGAGCTTCGACTACCTAGCATTCCCCACAACAATGAACGTGTCGAAAGGGGAGGGAGTCACCGAGGCGAAGTGGTTCGAGATCGGCAAGCTGCCGTCCTTGGAGGAGTTCGCCCACCGCGGCTGGGGGAGGGCTGTCCTGCTGAAGCACGCAAAAGTCGCACCACTGGCTGCGCCAGGCTAGAGAAAGTGGACCTGAAACTCTTCGAGAACATCAAGACAAAACGACGTGTAAAAAACCCTTAGCCGTGTCACTGAGGTGAAGCTACTTTCGTGAAGGTGACCTCGACAGGGGCCCCTAGAAACTCACCAAGGCCTATTGCTTCTTCATTGACACGATTCTGATCACTTAAATTGAGCCTCACGAATGGTTCAACTCTCAATTCGATTTGACGTCCCTTCTGACGCCGTTCCCACACCCCAGCAACCGCTCCGTCCAAGAGGACCACTGGTGCATTGCCTTGAAGCTGCCGAAAGACTCCGGGCCGAAAGTTCCCAGGGACAAGAAACCCTCGAGGATGGTAGAACATCACGTAGCAGTCCCAGCTGGGCAGAAGTCGTATTGATTGCGTGAGTGGAGTCCTCAAGATTTGTTCAGCATCGGCCTTCCTGACCCAAGCCCGATGTCCTTCGAACTCTACTTGGTCAAGTTCCTCCGAGATGGAGCTCATCAATTCCTGTGCCATTTGCGGCGGCCCACCCCACCAGTGTCCAAACTCCTGGTATGTAATCGGGCCATACGCGGCTAGAAAACGTCGGAGCAGGGTCTTCAGAGCTTCCTCACTGTTCTCGCGCGGGTCCACCCCTTTCCCGAGCCACTGGTCAGCCCGGACGAAAGTAACCTTAGGGCCCTGGCTGGGTCCAAAGCAGAGGACTCCTTGCAGAGCAGCCGGCTGGAGCAGGCTCCCCCAGCCCGAAACGAGCACTCTCCGGGTCTTAGGGTTGAGCTTGATCTGCCTCGCCAATTTGCTCGCCAGTTCCTCGCGGGTCAGGCAGCAACCATCGAGAGCCTTGTGGATACCTGCGGTTATCCGTTCTATTTCGTTCCCGCTTATTCCGTACTGCTTGAACAGTTTGTCATCCCTGTATCCTAACCTGCTCTTCGACGCGGCCACATAGAGAGGCAGGTCCGAGGAAGCTAGCAAGTGCAGAGTACCACGCATACACCAAGTCTTCACAATGGTGCGCTGCATCCAGAGAGCATCTTGAACATCCTCCATCTTGATACTACTGACCCTTGCCCCTATGGACAAGGCGGCCCCCCGACAATACTTGGGCCTGGACCCCGCAAACCTCTGAGACCAATTTGGGCAACTGCGCCCTGGGTACGCGTTCTGCAAGGTGGTGTCTCGATAGACGCCAGGAATTCACTTGGGCCCTCGTCAGCTTCATTGAAGCGGCAGTTCAGGGCGTTTTCCGAAGGTTCTATTAACAAAAACCCGAACCAAGATGCTCGCAACGTGAACAAAGACGAGCCTAAAACAAGCACTAGACTACATCGATGATAACAAGGAGACTCTAATCCGGGACTTTCGCACCCTTCTCCGTCAGCCGAGCATATCTGCCCAGGGCAAGGGAATCGAGGACTGCGCTAGAATCGTCAAGAAGGAAATGGATGCTTCTGGTATCCAGACCAAGATTTTGCCCGAGAAAGACGGCAACCCAGTCGTTTATGGTGAGGTGAAAGCCAAAGACGCGGCCAAGACCCTTCTCATCTATGGCCACTATGACGTTCAGCCGCCCGAGCCTTTGGAGGAATGGGTCTCAGGACCCTTCGAGGCAAGAGTCCAGGGCAAGAAGATCATCGCCCGCGGAGCCGCGGACAGCAAGAACAACGTGGTCAGCTTCATCAAAGCCGCTGAAAGCTACCTCAAGACTAGCGGCAAGCCACCCCTCAACCTAAAGTTCATCGTTGAGGGAGAAGAGGAGATTGGCAGTCCACACCTCCCACGATTCATAAAAGAGAACAAGGAGCGACTCAAGGCTGACAGTGTCGTCTGCTACGACGGAGATTTTGATGAGACTGGCCGGGCTAAGATCAGTCTCGGGGTCAAAGGCTTGCTCTATGTCGAACTGCGATGCAAAAAGGCCCGAGATGACCTGCACTCCTCCTATGCACCGCTAGTTCCGAACGCTGCCTGGCGCTTGGTCTGGGCTCTCAACACGATGAAAAGCCCCGACGATAAGATTCTCATAAGAGGTTGGTATGATGATGTCGAAGCTTTCACACCTGCCCAATCAAGGCTCGTGGGCAAGATTCCGTTCCGAGGCGAGAATTATCTCAAAGAGTGGGGAATCAAGAAGTTCCTCAAAGCCAACAACAACCGCGAAGCACTCAAACGGTACTTGATGGAGCCAACATGCACAATCTGCGGGTTCAAAACAGGCTACATAGGACCCGGCTCCAAGACCGTTCTGCCTGGAAGCGCGATGATGAAGATAGACTTCCGACTTGTCTATAATCAGAACCCTAGAAAACAACTCCAGCTGTTGAAGGAACACTTGCACACTCATGGATTCGACGATATTCAGGTCAAACCATTAGGATTCTTGGAGCCCTCACGCACCTCACCAAGCGCACCCATCTCGAAAGCAGCTGTCAGAGCGAGCAGAATCGCCTATGGCTCGACACCGGTGATTCTCCCGCGAAACCCAGCTTCCGGACCAGACTATCTCTTCACAAAACGTCTAGGTCTTGACTCCATCTGGACGGGAAGCGGACCGCCCTCCGCCTACTCACACGCCCACGCCCCCAACGAGTACACGACAACTGAAGATTTCATACTCGGCGTCAAATACATCACTGCTATCATCGACTCTTACGCGAAAGTCGCATAGAGCGCGTCAGAGAAATTCCGCAGGGATAGCTTGCGCTGCAGTTTTCACCCTAAGAAGTCTTCCATAAGCCCGTCTAAGAAGCAAGATTGAGAGAAGATAGCAGACTGCAGAGCCTAGGGCGATCATGTAGGAAGATCCAAGATAGTCCTGAGGCCCTATTCCTTTCGATTGGAGGGCAGGAACTAGCTCAAGCATGGAGACGAAGGTCCCGGCCATCTGAAGGCCACCGTATCCAGTGAACAAGAAGCAGGCGAGAACATACTGCCACCGCCAACCAAACTTGGAAAGGCTTGAGACGACAATTCCCAACACGAGAATCGCCAACAGTCCCTCCTGAACAAGCGCGGACGCGAGAACATCTACACCTACACTTGACCCAGCTCTCGACGCTAAAGACGCCCGATTGAACAACAACAGACTGTTTGCTAGCGAAGCTAGGACCAAAGCCAGGACGTGCTCGCTGCGGCCAAGTCTCAAAATCGTTCGCAAGGACAAGTCTCCGTGTTGCAAAGTCTTCTCCCACTCCGTCAACTCGTACCGACCGCTGAACGATGCCGCTCTTTTGCCGTCAATACGAGGGTTGCAACGCTGACCAGTGTCCCGGGCACGAGGTAGAATAGTGTGAGAAGAGACGCGGCGATAACCCGTTCGTACCTCCACGGGCCGCCAATTACAACGATCACCCCATTTACAATCCAAGCTGTCCCGAGCAGGACGAAGATTATTCCCATGTCAGCAGGATCTATTCCTAGAATAGACACGAAGCCGGCCCAAGGCCCTATTCCAACGGTGTCCTCGCCAGTCTAGAGGCCAGTAACTAGTTTTCTCGTCCCGTCGAAGACCATCCAGCTACCAAGCAAAAGGCTCAACGTTAAGATCAGCCAGGCAACCCGGCTAGCCTCTCGCATACCACCACCAAGCCAAAGCGTGTCTTATTAGAAAGCCTAACACTGGTAAGGCAGCCTTGACAGATTCAGACAGGGTCCTTCACGACATGGAGGAGGGGTCTGATGGAATGGTAAAGTACGCCACGATGGTGCTAGATTTCATCAAGAAAGACGTGTTCCAAGACCGAAAACAGATCTCGGTGGAGGAAGTAGTTACGCTGATAGCTGCCTTGACCGATATCTCAGTGACCCTCTTGTCAAAGTTCCGAAAGGACGAGGTGGACCCTTCCAGGGCCACCGAAGTGGGAAGAGACGTGTTCAGGTACCTGGTTGGACGAATAGGCTTCGACGTAGACCACCTCACCGGCAAACCAAACATCTACGTCTAAACAGGAATGCAAGAGGAGGAAAGATATCTTGGAGGATCCTACAGTCCCCTTCAGCTTTCGATCGGTCGATTTGGTGTCGGGGCAGGAGTGTATGAAGAACCCTCCAGGCACCCTTTCGCACCGGATATCTCAAAATCATATCGGCCTCAGGGGAGATTGTGGAAGTCAGGATTGGCAAGAAGAAGGAGTACGAGTGGCTCGTCAGGCTCCTACAATCATTCGAACCTGAGATGTTGAAAATCCTTTAGAGTGTTCAGGTTAATTCTTGTAGCAGAATCGGTTCTACTTTTCGGTAGACCCTTGAATACGGTAAGGGTTCGCCCTTCACTGTAAGAAGGTCTTTCTCTACGGATATTCCGAACAGTCGCTCGTTTTCCTGAAGCTCAGGCAGTATGAGCTGCCAGTCCCTCTCCGTAAACTCTGCCAAGCGTCCCCCGTTCAACTGGTCGCTCGTCAGTCTCCCATGCGGGTCCCGAATGAAAATGGCTCCGCCGGACGCGAGCGAGAACAGATTGCTTCCCGGGTATGGAGTCGCCTGTTCAACGAACCTCCCATCATGAGTCGGCCTAAGCCCGTTGACAATCACAAACCCTCCACCATTGTAAGGATCCCCAGCCATGAACGATTCAGCAAGATAGTCAAGACAAGTTCCGTTTATCACGACCTTCGGCTTCCCAACAGCATTAATCAAGGGCCGCCCAGCCGTGTTCCCGAGAACATAGACGTGCCCGCCCTTCGCTGCGTACATGAACGCCTGGCCAACATCACCATGAACCACCAGCCTCCCATACTTCATGATCTGAGCTGCCTGGTCCTGCGCTGCACCGTGAATGTTCACTTCGGCTCCATCGATACCGGACGCAACGTAGTCTCCGACGTCTCCGTAACAATCGATTCGCAAATCGTTCGTCTTCGGGCCCAGGCCGTTGGCGATGAAGCGGTGCCCGCGAATATTGTAGAGAAGGAGTCTCTTCCATCTCTGGGCATATGCACGGGCTACGTATCTCGCCAGGCTATCATCTCCCTCGACAGGGAAGTCCAATGAGTCGACCACCAGGGCCTGGCCGGGTTGGCTCGGCGTTGTCAGATTGTTCTTGTAGGCCCAGTCGACCCGAGTGAACGGGAGTCCTCTCGTCAGCAGGGGAATCGAGGAGAAGGTCCTGTTCAACGCGTCCGTGTACAAGTGCAACAGTGCACTCCGCTTCTTCGACCCGGTATCGTAGATTCTATCGTAGAGCAGTGTTAGCGAGTCGATGACAAACGGGAAATTCTCCCCGTCTGCTCGGGCGAGACCCTCCAGTTCCTCCACAACCCCGGCGGTGAAGCCCTGCCCTCCATCCCGGATAATAGGACGCAAATAGTCGTAGACTAACGATGGGTCCTGCATGTTTCGCAGGTTCCTTAGCTGGAGGGTGACACTCGCATTCAGGGCAATGGAGCCGACTCCGGACTCGAGAAAACTCTGCCCGGGCGGCGAGTGAACTTCGGTTCCGAACTTGTCCTTGCAAACAAGCTCTATCCCAGCGGGACCATCTTCCAGCGAGAAGATGAAAACCCCGCCGTCCGTGTAGCTTCCACCCCGGGCATTCCAGTAAACATCTGCGTACCGTGCCGGAATCTTCCCATCGTTCGCCAACCTCGCCAGCATGGCATTGATCGCCTGTCTCTCAGAAGCTATCACACCAATCTTCACAGCACCCTCCTGCAAGGCGAACACTTGCGGCCTCAGCATCGAAGTGTCCGTGATGCCCAACAGCTGGAGAGCACGCTTCGAAGGCTGATTACGGGCGACGATGAAGAACCAGGGCCCATCGGGAGACCCGTGGATGTGGGTTGACTGAATCGCTCTGTAGATTTTCCTCTTCTCTTCCGAAAGCATCTCGAAATCCCGCTCAGTAGTCGGCGCCATCGCCTCAATCAGATACTCCAAGGGATACCTGTAGACCCGATCCAACAGGTCAAACAACAACACGGAAACCTCCGTGTCCGTCAAAAACAACGGGCGAACATTCCGCTGCGCCAAGTACTCAGTTATCGAGTGATAGTTAGCAAAGTCACCATTGTGCACTAGCGCCTCGTGCAATCCGACAAACGGGTGCGCTCCGCCCGGATGCCAGACTCGCCCCTTCGTCGGGTACCGGTGGTGCCCGATCCAGATGTGGGCCCGGAAATCCTCGAGTTTGTAGTATCGGACCACATCGTCCCCGTATCCGACAAGTTTGAGAACAATCATGTTTTTTCCGTGCGAGAGGACGAATGCTTTCTTCTCGCCGAGAGAGGAGTAGAAGCGGACGTTGAGCTGGTAGCTGTTCTGGTAGACGAACTCGTCGTGGAGCGATTCATTGTCCAGGCTCTCAAGTCGATGCTCACGGACGAACTTGCTTAGCGCATCTGGCCTTACGCGACAGAAGTATCTGAACACCTCAGGGGGACTTACTTCAAGCCCGGGAACGTCATGATAGTTAGCGAGCGCAGGAACTCGCGAACTATTGTCAACAAGGAAAACGGAATGAATAAACTCAGCTTCGACCTGGCTCCGCACCGAAGGGTCTAGGTAGGCAACCTGGATGAGATAGTCTTCGTCGAGAATGTGTCTCGAGACACCCAACTGGTCGGGGTCTAAGCCTACGGCAGCGATTCCGCCTCCTTTCCCGTTTCCCCGGTTCTTCATCTGAACAAGTGACTGGAGGAGATATTTTCCCTCAAACGGGACAGTTGCGGCGGCGCCGATGACTCCGCAGCCGCCCTCCGCCTCCAGTTTTCCAGCTGAGTTATCGACAACAGGGAGACTCGCCCGGGAATCGATCACTTGCCTGGCGACGTTCTTGCTACTCAATCCTACTTGTACCTCACGAGAAGGTCAGTTCTCCCCCGCAGCTCTCGAATGCTCCCGAACCCGTACCGGGCCAGGACCTTTCGCAGCCGTTTTTCCCAAGCGTGGAAGAGGTTGACAATCCTCGTCTCTCCCCAAGCCGGGTCGATAAACATCGATAGTTCTGGGTCGGTTGTTGTTATTCCGACCTGACAGCCTCGCCCCCGTTCGCAATTCCCGCAGTGCGTGCAGCCAACAGCCACAGCCTCAGCGGTGGCGACGACACATCCGTCAGCACCGAGTGCGATCGCCTTCGCAACATCATCAGCCGTCCGAATACCGCCACTAGCCATCAAGACAACCTTGTCGCGGACACCCTCCGAAACCAGGTACCTGTGCACCTTGGGAATAGCATACTCCACAGGCATAGCGATGTTTTTCTTCGCAATCTCCGGTGCCGCTCCCGTCCCGCCGTAGCCTCCGTCAATGTGGATGATATTCGCACCAGCATAGTAGCTACCAATGGCAACCATGTCCACGTCTGTCGGAGTCGAGACTTTCACAGAGACCAGCGCTCTCGGATTGACCGTTTTGATCCAGTCTACGTGTTTCTTGTGGTCCTCGACCGAGTAGACGCTGTGGAAGGGGAAGGGTGAGTAGAGGCTGGTGAACATCGTAGACTCCCGCATCTTTGCCACCTCAGATGTCACTTTGTCGGCTAGAAGATGACCGCCAAGCCCTGGCTTCGCACCTTGAGCATACTTGAACTCGACAATCGGCGCGTACTGAATGGTCTCCTCGCGGACCCCGAACATGCCGGTTGCGACCTGCGTGATCACATTGTCTTTGTACGGGACGAGCTGGTCCGGATAGCCGCCTTCGCCCGTGCAAGTGTACGTTCCAAGTTGCTTTGCGGCCCGTGCCCGGGCGAGCATGAAGTTGAGGCTAATCGATCCAAAGGACATTCCGCCGCCATAGATTGGAAGGGGAACCCGCAGCCGTACGCCTTCTTCTTTCTTGTTGAGGGAGAGTGATAGGTCGATACTTTCCTCGTCAATCTTTGAGTGTTCCCCTGTCTCGCTCCATCCTAGAATGTCGAATCCTCCTCCTGAGCTGCCGACGCAATATTCCAAACCGTTCTTCGGCAACTCTCCCGTCAAGGCCTGCTCGTATGTGGATAGAATCAATTCGCCGGTCCACCGCTTGTTTCCCAGCGCAGAAGGCACGCCGTGACGTAGGGTGGGGAGAATCTCAAGCCCATGGCGGATGCGTTTGGTGTGCTTCTCCACCACCAGCTCTATACTGTTGCCCATGGCATTCCCTCGAATGCTTGTTCTCTCAGCTCAGAGTCCAGCATCGACCGTCCAACATCTCCTCGAAGCCGGCGCACGTCTCGTATTCCCATCGCGCTGAGAATCTCGACCAGCTGGTCGTGCCATGAAGCCATCAGGTTGACGATTCTCTGGGAGCCCCAGGCTGGGTCGATAGCTCTCGGGTTGAGCTTGCAATCCGTCCTGCTCCGGGTTTCGCCCTGAAACTCGGCCTGCAAAGCGACGAGGAGACTCGTGTCCACTGCGACCAAGTCTGCCCCGCAGATGACCGCCTTTGGAACATGCTCTGCCAGTGTTATCCCACCGCTGGCGATGATTGTCACCTGGTCCCGGACCGTCTCCTTAACCAAACGTCCATGGAGTGTCTTCAGTGCTCTGGCGATGTGGCGGGGGCTTCGAGAGTAGTCCATCCCGTGATAATCAGCGTAAACATGCAACGCCTCGACGCCTTCTCTCACAAGCTGCAAGGCCACTTCTTCGACTTCATCATCAAGGGGAAGCCGGGCGGCAAAGACCACCGAACGTGTTTTTTCCCTAAGCTTGTTCCGCAGGCCGGGCTTGTCCGGGTCGTACTCGATGATTCGAGATTTCTTTAGAAATTCAGCGCGACCCTCTGCATCATTTTTTCCACTGATAAACGGAACGTTGTTTGTTGAGGGTTCGCCCGATGAGTCTCCTAGAGGGGCGACGGAGAATGTTTTCAGCTCTGCAGCAGCTGATGAGGCCGCCCTGAGGACTTGCTCGTTGGAGCCGAGTGGAAGGTCAAAGATTATCGGAATCGGGACCGGAACCGTCTCGACTGCCCCAAGCACGTTATCTCTTCCGAATTCAAGAGATTGCGGCTTCCGCCCAATGTCCACCACGGTAGAAATGTACTCTCTTCCGTAGACTCCATCACGTGTCGGCCGAACAATTTCCGACATGTCAGTCCACATATCATCGAACCCTTCGCCCCCGAACGATCCCTTGTAGCCCATTCCCTTAACCGGTATCTTGCCAGTAGATGCTTCGTAGAGGATTGTGAATATTGAGTCAGGGGTCCAGTACGAGTCACCGAGTCGTTTGTACGGTTCTGAGAGTTTCACGGTCATTATGTGTGGGTATTCCTGCACGCATCTCATGCAGCCAACGCACTTTTCCTTGATCGGTTTGAAGCCCCCAAATCTTCCGCCGAAGACTCCGTAGATGCACGGCCGACTTAGGACAACATCTTTCTTGAAACGGAACTCGAAAGCCTCGTGAACAAGCATGGCTGCGAGTCGGAGCTTACGGGCTTGAACGTCGAACTTAGCCGGCAGAGTGTAAGCGAGGGGAGAAGGTTTCGTGCCGATGTGGAACCTTTCATACAACTAGCTCGT
>Ga0066656_10000035_pt1 | contig 32517 bp, 32 predicted proteins | sample GraSoiAngelo_105_FD_71411 | JGI IMG/M metagenome (GOLD analysis project Ga0066656, IMG submission 71411) | Grasslands soil microbial communities from the Angelo Coastal Reserve, California, USA - 14_0903_05_40cm | ecosystem: Environmental > Terrestrial > Soil > Grasslands | place: USA... | reverse complement strand
CGGGTGAGCTTTGCTACGATTGTGTCCGGGGAGTCGGAAAGTCAACCGCAGCCAGCGGTGGCGGGAGCGTGTGGGAATCGAACCCACCGAGCCCCGTTAGGGGCCCAAACAGTTTTGAAGACTGATCAGGCCACCAGACCCAATCCGCTCCCGTACTCCCGGCTACTGCTTTACGGCCACTACGTCGATCTCGACACGCGCTGCTTTCGGAAGACCGGCCGCCTGCACGGTCGAGCGCGCCGGCTTGTGCGCGCCGAAGTGCTTGGCATAGACCTCGTTCATCTGCGCGAAATCGGCCATGTCGGCGAGATACACGGTCGTCTTGACCACATTTTGCAGCGACGTGCCCGCGGCGGCGAGCACGGCCTTCAAGTTCGCGAAAACCTGCTCAGTCTGCTCCGCGGTGCTGCGACCGATTAGATCGCCGGTCTTCGGATCGAGCGCGACCTGACCCGCCGTGAACACCAGGTTGTCGTTCACAATCGCCTGGCTGTAGGGGCCGATCGCCTTGGGGGCGGCATCGGTTGCGATGATACGCATTAGAACAGACCCTCGATCGTACCGTCTGAGTGGAGACGGATGCGCTCCGCCGCCGGGTTCTTGCCGAGTCCCGGCATGGTCATGATCTCACCCGCAAGCGCGACCACAAAACCGGCGCCCGCCGACGGCAGGATGTCGCGCACATGCAGCGTGAAGCCGGTCGGCGCTCCGAGTTTCGTCGCATCGTCCGACAATGAGTACTGGGTCTTCGCCATACAGACCGGTGTCTCGCCCAAGCCGAGCTTGGGCAGCAGCTCGAGTGCCCGTTCCGCCGGCGGCGCGAACGCGACGCCCGACGCGCCGTACATCTCACGCGCGATGGTCTCGATTTTCTCACGGATGGGACGTCGCTCGTCGTAGAGTGGCTTGAAGGCGGCTTTGCCTCTCTTGAGTAGTCCCAATAACGACTCAGCAACGGCGACGCCCCCTTCCCCGCCCTTCTCCCACACGTCGCAGCGCAGGACTTCGAGACCCTCCGCTGACCCAACGGCGCGCACCGCCTCGAATTCTTCATCCGTATCGGTGACGAAGCGATTCAGAACCACCAAGGCCGGCAGGCCGAATTTCTTCACGTTGCGAATGTGGCGGCGCAGGTTCTCAGCACCCCGCTGCACCGCGGCGGGGTCGGGCGTTCCCAGCTGATCCTTCTTCACGCCGCCGTGCAGCTTCAGCGCGCGCACCGTCGCGACGATGATGGCTGCTTCCGGCTTGAGCCCGGCGAAGCGGCATTTGATATCCATGAACTTTTCTGCGCCGAGGTCGGCGCCGAAGCCGGCTTCGGTGAGCACGATGTCGCTCAACGCGAGACCGAGCTGCGTCGCGAGCACGGAATTGCAGCCGTGCGCGATGTTGCCGAACGGCCCGCAGTGCACGAGTGCGGGCCCGCCTTCGAGCGTCTGTACCAGATTCGGATTGATAGCGTCCTTGAGCAGCAACGTCATCGCGCCGTGCGCCTTGAGGTCGCTGGCACGGACGGCGCTCTTGTCGCCTCGCAGACCGACGATGACCCGCGCCAGCCGCGCCTCGAGATCGTCGATGCCGGTCGCCAGGGCGAGAATCGCCATGATCTCCGAGCCGGGGACGATTACGAAGCGGTCTTCGCGGGTCGGGCCGCCATTCACGCCACCCAGCCCCACGATGAGGCTGCGCAGCGCCCGGTCGTTCATGTCGATGGTGCGCGGCCAGATGACACGCCGCACGTCGATGCCCAACGCGTTGCCATGGTGCAAATGCGCGTCCAGCATCGCCGAGAGCAGGTTGTGGGCACTGGTGACGGCGTGGAAGTCGCCGGTGAAATGAAGGTTGATGTCCTCCATCGGCACGACCTGCGAATAGCCGCCGCCCGCGGCACCCCCCTTCACCCCGAACACGGGGCCAAGCGACGGCTCGCGGATTGCCAGAATCGCGTTCTTGCCGAGCCGCCGCAGCGCCTGCGTGACGCCCACGGTCACGGTGGACTTGCCTTCTCCCGCCGGCGTGGGGTTGATGCCAGTCACGAGGACGAGCCGCCCTTTTTGCGAGCGAGCCGCGAGAGCGCGGACCGAGATTTTTGCCTTGTACCTGCCGTACAGCTCGAACTCGTCCTCCTGAAGACCGAGCTCGACGGCGACGTCGCGAATGGGACGCAGCTTCGCCGCTTGGGCGATCGCGATGTCGGTCGGCACCTTCACGGTTGCGGTCACAACGAGGATTCGGTGCGCGGACCGAAACAGCGACGCGCGTTCTCAGTGGTTCGCTCCGCGAGAGCGTCCAGCGACTCGCCACGCAGCGCAGCTGCACGCTCGGCGACATCGCGGACGAACCCCGGCTCGTTCCGCCGGCCGCGATGCGGCACCGGAGCGAGGTACGGAGCGTCAGTCTCCACGAGCAAACGCTCGGGCGGGCACTCGGCCAGACGGCCGGTCAGTGTCCAATTCTTGAAGGTGATCATGCCGCTGAACGAGAAATATGCACCGATGGCCATCCCCGCGTCCCAAACCGCTTCACCCGATGAAAAACTGTGTAGCACAACGACCGGAGGGCGCGGGCCCAGCGCGCGGAGCATTGCCGCGATGTCGGCGTCGGCATCGCGCGCGTGCACCACGACCGGCTTCTCGAGCTCCATCGCGAGTGCGAGCTGAGCCTCGAACGCGGTCCGCTGCGCGTCGCGTGGTGAATGCAGGTAATGGTAGTCGAGCCCCGTCTCGCCGACGGCTACGACTTCAGGGGTCGTGAGGAGCTCGCGCACGCGCGCGGCTGCGCCAGCGGACCAAGTGCGCGCTTCGTGTGGATGAACGCCGCCGGTCGCCGAGAGACCCGGCCGAGCGCGTGCCAGCGTTGCCGCGCGTTCACTCCCCGCTACTGATTCTCCGATCACGACGACGTGCGCGATGCCGGCGGCTGCGGCCCGAGCGAGTACCGCGTCGCGGTCCGCGTCGAAGGCCGCGTCGCCGAGGTGGCAGTGCGCGTCGATTAGCGCGCTGGCTGCGGGGCGCGTGGCGACGAGGTCGCGGGAACCGGGCGCGTGGCGTCGGGCGAAGTTGCGCCGGCAGGCGCGCGCACGCCGAAGGTGCGGGCGCCGCGCGCGTCCTGGCCGGGCCAGCGCTTTTCAATCCAGAGTAGCACGGGCGCCGCGATATAGATGGAAGAGAACGTGCCCGTGAAAATACCGAATGACATCACCCAGGCGAACGGCCGGATCACCTCACCCGCGAGAATCAACAGCGCGAGCGTCGTGGCGATCGTCGTCCCGTGCGTCAGTACAGAACGTGGCAGCGTCTCGTTGATCGAGAGGTTCAGAATCTCGTAGAGATTCTGCCGCCGGTACTTGCGCAGGTTTTCGCGCACGCGATCGAAGATGATGATCGTGTCGTTGAGGGAGTAGCCGACGACCGTGAGCACGGCGCCGACCACGATCAGGCTGACCTCGAGATGCATGGCGCTGATGAATGCGATGGTGGCGACGATATCGTGCGCGGTGGCGATCACCGCGGCGAGCCCGAAGCGCCACTCGAACCGCACCGCCAGATAGATCAGCGTGACGACGAAGCTGAGCAGGATGGCGGCGAGCGCTTTGCCCTGGAGCTCCCGGCCCACCTTGGGACCCACGGCCTGGCGCTGCATGATCTGATACTGCCGTGCCCCGACGCTCCGGTCGAGCGCGCGAGCAACCGCGTCGGCCACCGCCTGGGTGCCCGCCTCGCCCTGCGTCGCGTCCGCGCCGAGTCGCGCGCGCACCACGTACGACGTGTCGGAGCCGAAATTCTGAATGTCGGCACCGCTTAGTCCAGCGTCATCGAGCGCGCTTCGGATACTGGCGGTCGGCACCTTATGGGCTACCTCGAACTGCACCAGCGTCCCGCCCGTGAACTCGATGCTGTAGTTGACGCCCCGAGTGACGAGGAAGATAAGACCGACGAGCATGATCGCGCCCGTGAGCGAGAATGCCCAGCGCCGCCACTTAATGAAATCGTAGTTCGCGTTGGCGAAGAGTCTGATCATCAGATGCTCAGGGTGACCATGTTTGGTCGCCGGTTCAGCCAGATGAGGAACAATGTCTTCACGACAAAGATCGCCGAGACCATCGAGGCGATAATTCCGATGATCAGCGTGATGGCAAAGCCCTGCACCGGGCCGGTGCCGACGGCGTAGAGAATCAGCGCGGTCAGGATGGTACTCACGTTCGAGTCGACGATGGCGTTCATGGCGTGCAGAAAGCCCTCATCCACGGCGAGCCGCAGCGACTTGCCGTGCACCAGCTCCTCACGAATGCGCTCGAAGATCAGCACGTTGGCGTCCACGGCGATGCCGATGGACAACACGAAACCGGCCATGCCCGGCAGCGTGAGTGTGAAGCCGAATGCGGCAAGTCCGGCGAGCGTGAACAGGCAGTAGAGCGTGAGTGCCGCGACCGCGAGCGCGCCCGCTATCCGGTAGTAACCGATCATGATGACGATCACGAGCACCACACCGACGACCCCTGCGAGCACCCCGTCGTGGATGGAATCGGCACCCAGGCTTGCGCTGATCGCGCGCTCGTCGACGATCGTGAGGGGCGCGGGCAAGGCTCCGGCCCGCAGCACGAGCGCCAAATCACTCGCTTCCTGGAGTGGCTTGCTGCCGAGCTCGATCTGGCCGTTCGCGCCGATCTGGTTCTTAATGACTGGCGGCTCTCCCTGCACGCGGCCGTCGAGAATGATCGCCATGAAGTCGTTGATATGGCGTCCCGTTTCCTGCGAGAAGATGCGGGCACCGCGGCGGCTGAGCTGGAATGTGACGATCGACTGATTGGTGACTTGATCTCGGCGGGCCACCGCTTTGGTCAGCTCTTCGCCGGTGATGATGGGTCGCGATTCCACGGCATACAGGGGACGATAGGACCGCGCGCTGCGCGATTCGGCTTGCGCGCCCCAGCGCAGCTCGATGCTGCGCGGGATCTGTGCCCTGACGTCGGGCCGCTGAATGAGACTGTCGACGAGCGGCCATTGCTCCTCGGGAACGAGGAATTCCCCCGGCAGCTGACCCTGGAATAGCAGCGACGACAGCACACCCGGGGCGTTGGCGTCGCTCGTCGTGTCGCGTTTCGACTTCGACTTGCCCGTGTCACCGCCGAACAGCTGCGCGACTGCGGACGGCGCGGCGTTCCGCGACTTGATCCCCGCCTTCCGCAGCGCGGCGTCGATCTGCGGCAACGCGTCCTTGAACTGACTCTTCATGTCGGTGATCCGGAACTCGAGGAAGGCGGTCCGCTGAATGACGCCCTTGGCGCGGCCCGGATCCTTTTCTCCCGCGAGCTCCACGATCAACCGGCAGCGGCCCTGAATCTGGACGACGGGCTCGGTCGTGCCGAACTCATCGATGCGCGTGCGCACTACACGTTCAGCGCGCTGAATGGCGTCGGCGCAATCGGGTACGGGCCCCTTCGACTGATCGACTTCGAGCGCCAGGTGAATGCCACCCTGGAGGTCGAGGCCGAGGTTGATCGGCAAGCGCCGCACGGTCGTGTCTTTGAGCCGCCCGGTCGATGAGTCGATCACGCGCTGCTTGGTGTTGCGCGGCACGAGCGAAATGATGCTCACGACGATCAGCGCGCCGATCACCCAGAGCCGACCACGAATTCGCTTGTCCATCACTCTCTCTATCGGTTGAGGGTCGCCCGCGCCGCCTGCCGGTCGCGCTCGAGCTGCGCCACCAACGCGTCGCGGGACGAGAACGCCTGCACGTCACGCAGGCGGCGGACCCATTCCACTACCACGGTCTCCCCGTACAGCTCGTCATTGAAATCGAACAGATGAATCTCGAGTGTGCGAGCCTGCTCCCCAAACGTCGGGCGCGGCCCCTGATTCATCATGCCACCATACTGCCGCTTCCCGATGCGCACCGCCACGGCGTATACCCCATCGGGCGGAAGCAGCTTCTCCGGCTGCGGCGGCGCGAGGTTGATCGTCGGAATGCCGATCGTCCGACCACGCCCAGCCCCCCGCACCACGTGGCCCTGAATACTGTAGCGGCGTCCCAGCCAGCGTGCCGCCGCATCCAGGTCGCCATGTGCGACCGCGGTCCGGATCAGCGTCGACGAGATCGGCTGGCCATTGTCTCGCACGGCGTCCACCACCGCAACCGCAAATCCTTCAGCGCTGCCCAGCTCTTTCACCACCTGGACGTCGCCGGCGCGTCCGCGGCCGAACCCGTGATCATAGCCCATCACCAATTCCCGCATTTCATACTCGTCGCGAAGGCGATGGCAGAACGCCGCTGCATCGAGCTGCGCGACTGCTTCCGTGAACGGCATCAGCACGTATCGTGCGATGCCCTGCGCCGTGACGAGCTGGCGCTTCTCCTCGGGCAGCGACAGCAACTTCGGCGTGGCCGCTGGATTCACGACCGCCAGCGGATGCGGGTCGAACGTCACGAGCACGCTGGTGCGGCCGCTCGCCCGCGTCCGCCGGAGCACTTCCGCGAGGACCGCTTGATGGCCGCGGTGTACGCCATCGAACGTTCCCAGCGTGACGACCGCGCCCCCCGCGCCCCCCGCGCCCTGCATCACTCCTCTGCCACCACGACGCGCGGCTTCAAGACCTCGCCGACGCATTCGGCCACGCCGAGCAACTCATCGTCGGCGAAAAGAGCAACACGTCCTTGTGCTTCTCCCCCCGACGTCAGCGCGCGCCCATGCACCACCGCGTCCCGTTCAGTCCGATTGACATTCCGGCGCGGCAAGTCTGCCACCAAAATCGACGCGTCGCGCACGGCCGCGGGGGTTACCGCCTCCGGCGCGACTGCTTCTTCGAGCCGGAACGGACCCACCGTCGTCCGTCGGAGCGCCGAAAGATGCGCCCCGCATCCGAGCGCGGCACCGATGTCGCGCGCGAGGGACCGCAGATACGTCCCGCCGCTCACCGTCGCCCGAAACTCGAGATCGGGCACGGCCGCCTCGACGATCTCGAGCTCGCGAATCTCGACCGGGCGCGCGGCCGGCTCGACGGTCTCACCCCGTCGCGCGCGGCGGTACGCGCGCTCGCCCTCGATCTTCACCGCCGAATACGCTGGCGGCCGCTGCTCGTATCGGCCCCGAAACTTGCCGATCACCTCGGCGAGCTGTGACGGCGTGATTCTCGTCCAGGGAGCCGTCGCCACGACAGAGCCGGTCACATCATCGGTGTCCGTCGTGACGCCGAGCCGAATGACTCCGTCATATGACTTCGGCCACTCCGTCGCGAAGGTCGCGAGTCGCGTGGCCCGCCCCACCACGAGCACCAGCAATCCCTTGGCGAACGGATCCAGCGTTCCCAGGTGGCCGACGCGCTGCTCGCCCAGCGTGCGGCGCACGATATCGACGACATCATGAGACGTCGGGCCGGCCGGCTTCGCGACCAGCACGATGCCACCGATCAGTCTTCCGGCTCCTTGAGCTCCTTCAGGACCCGATCGATGCGCTGCGCGTGCTCGATCCCACGGTCGAGGCGAAAATGCAGCTCGGGACTCGTCCGCAGATGGAGCTCGCTCGAAAGCTGGGCGCGCAGATACCGCGCGGCGCTCTCCAGTCCCTCGAGTGACTTCGCCTTCTCCTCTTCCGTCCCCATTACGCTCACGCGCACGTTGGCGTGCGACAGATCGGCCGAAACGTCGACGCCGATCACCGTCACGAATCCGATGCGGGGATCGCGGACGTCGGCGGTCAGAAACGCGCCCACGGCGTGCCGGATCAGCTCGCTAAGGCGCTCGGGGCGGTGGCTCGCGCGTCTCATCAGAGATAGCTCGTGCTCGTGTCCACGATGCGCGCGCCGTCGGCGCCGGCCACCAGCTGGTCCGCCTCCCGCAACACGCTCTCCGCGTGGCGCCGGTCGGTGCTCACGACCGCGGCCGTCAGCTCGGCGCGCTGCCACAAGTCCTGATGGCCCGTCTCGGCGACCGACACGTTAAACCGGTTATGCATGCGATCCTTCAAGCTCTTCACGATCGTGCGCTTGTCCTTGAGCGACTGGCACGCCGGCAAGTGTAGCTCCCACACCATCACGCCGACGATCACGACTCAGCGGCGCTGAGGGAGCGCGCGACCTCCTCGATGCGGTACGATTCGATCAGATCGCCCACTTTGACGTCGTTGAAGTTCTCGATGCCGATGCCGCACTCGAAGCCTTCGCGCACCTCGCGGACGTCATCCTTGAACCGCTTCAATGACGCCAGGGTCCCGTCGTACACCTCGACGCCGTTGCGGATCACGCGTACCCGTCCGGTCCGCGGAATCACGCCGCTGCGCACGAAGCACCCGGCGATCGTGCCGATCTTGGCGATCTTGAAGATCTGCCGCACCTCCGCCTCACCGAGCACCACTTCCTTCTTTTCGGGAGCGAGGAGGCCTTCCATCGCCAGCTTCACCTCTTCCACCGCTTCGTAGATGATGCGGTAGGTGCGGATCTCCACCCGCTCGCGATCCGCCGCGGCGCGGGCATTGGAGTCGGGCCGCACGTGGAAGCCCACGATGATCGCGCCGGACGCGCGCGCCAGCAGCACGTCCGACTCGGTGATCGCGCCGACGCCGCGATGGACGACCTCGACTTTCACTTCGGCGGTCGACAGCTGCGCCAGCGCGTCGGCGAGCGCTTCGGCCGGTCCGCCCTGATCCGCTTTGATGATGAGGCGCAGCGTGGCGACACCGCCCGCCGCGGCTTCGGCCATGAAATCTTCGAGCGTCTTCACGCGGCCGGAGCGACGATGTTGCGCCTCGCGCTCGAGCCGCTGGCGCTTCTGCGCGATCTCGCGCGCCGCGCCCGCGTCGTCCATCGCCAGGAAAGTGTCTCCCGCCTCGGGCACACCCTCGAAGCCGAGGATCTGGACCGGCGTGGACGGGCCGGCTTCATTCTCGGTGCCGCCGCGCTCGTCGTACATCGCGCGCACGCGACCCGAGTACTGGCCGCAAATGAAGTCGTCACCGACGCGCAGCGTGCCGTTCTGCACGAGAATCGTGGCGAGTGCGCCCTTGCCCGGATCGAGCGATGCCTCGAGTACCGAGCCCTGCGCTTTGCGGTCCGGATTCGCCTTGAGGTCCAGCAGCTCGGCCTGAAGCAGAATCTGGTCCAGCAGCTCGTCGACGTTCGTGCCCTTCTTGGCGGAGATCGGCGTCGCCAACGTCGTGCCGCCAAACTCCTCGAGCACGACGCCGTGCGACAGCAGATCCTGTTTCACCTTCTGCACGTTGGCCGTGGGAAGGTCGATCTTGTTGATCGCGACGACGAGGGGCACGCCGGCGTTCTTGGCGTGCGAGATCGCCTCGATCGTCTGCGGCATGATGGCGTCATCGGCCGCGACCACCAGCACGACGATGTCGGTGACCTGCGCGCCGCGGGCGCGCATCGCCGTAAAGGCTTCGTGACCGGGCGTGTCGAGGAACGTGATCTTGCGCCCGTCCTTCAGCGTGACCTGATACGCGCCGATATGCTGGGTGATGCCGCCGGCTTCGCCCGCGACGACGTTGGTCTTGCGGACGTAGTCGAGCAACGACGTTTTCCCATGGTCGACGTGGCCCATGATCGTCACGATCGGCGGCCGGGGCTTCAGCGTCTCGACGGCGTCGGCGGTCTCTTCGGTCTGCGTGGTCGCGTACTCTTCTTCGCGAACGGCCTGGAACCCGAACGCCGACGCGATCAATTCGATCATGTCGAAGTCGAGCCGCTGGTTGATCGTCACCATCTGGCCCAGCTCTTTGAAGGCGAACGTGACGATCTGCGTCGGCGGCACTTTGAGCGTGCTGGCAAGCTCGGAGACGGTGACGAACTCCGTCACGCGCACGAGCGTCTTCTCCCGCTCGCGCTCCTCGCGACGCCGCTCTTCCTGGACTTCGCGGAAGGTCGGGCCCTCCTCGCGGCGGTGGACGCCCTTCTTGCCGACCGGCGCCTTCAGGGTCGCCAGGGTGCGGGAAATGTTCTGTGCGACCGCTTCCTGATCGACGAGGGACTTCTTGCCTTTCTTGCGCTTCTTGCCCTTCTCCCGACGGCGCTCATCGAGCGGCGGTGCACCCGGCGCCGCCGAGGCAACGGGGCGGGGCGGCACCGATCCGCCCGGACCTGCCGTCGCGCCGCGCGCGACTGGGCGCGGGCGCACCGGCATAGGAATAAAGGGCCGAGGGGGCGGCTGGGTCGGCGGCTGCACGACGGGAGGAGGAAGCGGTGTGGCGGTCGTGGGAGCCTCTGCGACTTCGACGGCCGGAGACGGTGGCGCGAGGTCCTTGAACAAGGCGGCGGCGCGCTCCTCGAGCGACGCGGCCGACCGCACTTCTTCCTGCTCACGCGCTGCCGTCTCGAGCGCCAAGCGCGCGACTTCGGCGGCAGCGGCTTCGGCCGCGGCGACTTCCGCGGCAGCGGCGTCGGCGGCGGCAACCTCCGCGGCGGTGCGGCGACGGCGCTTGGGCCGGCTGTCGGCCACCGCGACGGGCTCGGGAACCGGTGCGGGTTCGACGGCCTTCGCGGCACGACGCCGTTTCGGCGGTGTGGATGGTTGTTTCTGTTTGCGCTTGTCGCGCTCCCAGCGCGCGCGCATCAGCGACACCTGCTCGTCCTTGAGCGGTGTCAGGTGACTGCGCACGAAGATGTCCATCTCCTTGAGCATGCCCATCAGCTGCTCGCTGGAGATTCCGAATTCCGCTGCCAGATCATGAATCCGCGTCGTTGCCACTCTTACTCCTCCACAGACATCAGCCCACGCGCAAGCGCCCGATCGGCGACGCCGACGGCCTGCACCGGCGGCCGGCCGAGCGAACTGCCCAGCTCTTCCGCCGGCGGCCCGCGCAACACGGGCACGTCCCGCGCCTGCGCCAGCCGCGCCACTTTTTCAATCGTGCGTGGCCCGGCATCAGCTGCCAGCACCACGCAAACCACCTTGCCCCGCTGCAACCCCGCTCGCACACCAGCCACGCCGATGACGACATTTCCAGCCCGTACGCCGAGGCCAAGCAGCCTCGTTATTCGCGCGCTCACGCGGTGGTCTTGGGAGCTTCTTCCTCTTCGCCGCCTTCCTCGGTCATCTCGTTCAGGAACGACATCATCTTGTCCGCGAGGTCGGCGGTCATGCCGGGGATCTGATCGACGTCCTCGCGCTCCAGGTCCAGAATGTCCTGGAGCGTCTTTTTCCCGGCCTGCTCGAGGACTTGCACCAGCTCCGGCGACAATCCTTTCATCTCTGTGAGTGCCACCTGCGTCACCGACTGGTCGGCCGGCGGCAACGGGGCGAACAGCGGACCTTCCCCGCCGCGCTCCAGCCACTCGCGGCTCGAGTAGAGGTCGACTTTCCAGCCGGTCAGCTCGGACGCGAGCCGCACGTTCTGACCGTTGCGGCCGATGGCGAGCGACAGCTGATCCTCGTCCACGATCGCCTGGATCGTTTTCGATTCCGGATCCGAGAACACGCGCGCGACGCGCGCGGGCGCGAGCGACAGTTTCGCGAAGCGCTCGGGGTCCGAAGACCACGGCACGATGTCGATGCGCTCCCCGTTCAGCTCATTCACGACCGCCTGCACGCGCGAGCCCTTGAGACCGACGCACGCACCCACCGGATCGATGGAGTCGTCGCGCGACCAGACGGCGATCTTCGTGCGACTGCCCGCCTCGCGCGCGGTGGCGCGAATCTCGACGATCTGCTGTTGAATCTCGGGGACTTCGAGCTTGAAGAGGGCTTTCACGAACAACGGATCGGCGCGCGAGAGAATCAGCCGCGGTCCCTTGGGCGTCTCTTCAATGCGTTTGAGAACGGCCCGGATCGTGTCGCCCTGATGAAAGTGCTCCCGGTGATTCTGATCGCGGTACGGAATGATGGCTTCCGCTTCGCGGAACTTGTTCAGCATCACGACGATTTTGCCGCGCTCGATCTGTTGCACTTCGCCCGAGAGCAGCTCGCCGACCTTGCCGGAGAACTCTTCGCGGATGCGGCTGCGCTCACCCTCGCGGACCCGCTGAATGATGCGCTGCTTGGCGGCCTGCACCGCGGTGCGACCGAATTGGTCGAAGGGAACCTCTTCCTCCAGGACGTCGCCCGGCTGGAATTCTGGATCCTCATAGCGCGCTTCCTCGAGCGAGACCTGCGTGCCGGGATCCTCGACTGCCTCGACCACCGTCTTGAGCACGACGATGCGGATCGATCCCTTCAGCTCGTCGATGCCGATCTCGGCCCGCACGTTGGGGCCGTAGCGCTTCACCAGCGCCGCGTGCAGACCATCCTTGAGGAGATCGATCAATTCGCTCCGCTCGAGCTGTTTGGTATTGGTCAGCTCGCGGATTGCTGAGACGACGTCAGTTGTATTGGCCATCGGTTTCCTTTAGTCCTCATCCAATGCGAGTCGCGCATCGCGCAGCTCGGTGAGGCGAAATGACCGTTCCGAGCTGCCTCGCGGCTCGAGAATCACGGTGTCTTGATCCGGAACGGCCACGATCCGTGCGCGCACGCGGCCCATTCCTGCCAGCTTCACGTTCACGTCCCGGCCGACGAACTGTGCCCAGTGGCGGTGCCAGCGGACCGGTCGCTCGATGCCGGGGCTCGAGACTTCGAGCACGTAGCGATTGCCTAGTGGGCCTCCACCACCGGCATCCAGCCAGTGCTCCAGCGCTCGGCTGACCCTGCTGCAGTCCTCGACCGTGACCTGCCGTGGCGGACAGTCGATTCTGACCTGGACGAGCGGCCGGTTCGGCGTACCGCCGATGCGAAGATCGGCCAGATCGAAGCCCATCGCTTCGAGCCGGCTGCGGAAGGCCTCGACGAGACTTTCAGTGAGCATGGAAAAAAAAGCGCGGGCCGAACTTCGCCCGCTTCAAGGTGGGAATGTAGCCGGGGTCGAAACGGTGTCAACCTATAGGGCGCCCCAGATAGGCTACCATCCGGCCATCCCGCCCGCCCGATGCCCGGTGTGAGTAAAACCGCTCCCGGCCTTCCGCACTGCACCAGGGAGAAATCGACACCTCCTCGATTCCCAAGTCATGCGCCTGCTGCGCCAACGCGGCGCGGAGATCGAGTTGCACCGGACCCTCGCTCGACCGCATCCCGAACCGGACCGCGACCTCAGGCCCTACCTCATAACAGTCACCACAAATCCCCACGCCACAATGCATTACGATGTCGCTCGTTTTCGCGAAGCCGCGCCATTTGAGTAGGTCCACGCAACGAGCCAGCACGCCGCCCGCGGCGCCGCGCCAGCCGGCGTGAACGAGCGCGATCGCGCCTTTGTGGGGAACCGCGAGATAAACGGGGATGCAGTCGGCGACGGTAATCGTCAGGAGCACGCCCCGTTCGCTTGTCGCATGGCCGTCGATACCGTCCAGGACCAACCATCCCTCAGGGAGGGACTCGTGCCAGCGCACCTCGGTTCCGTGAACCTGATGGCTCAGCACAATCGTCGGAAAGCGGCTGGCAAACGTCGATCGGAACGCGCGCCAACGGCCCATCACCTGCCCCACCGGTTCTTCGCTCCAGAGACCGAGACTCAACGGCCGCAGCGTGATCCCCGCCAGCAGCCCGTAACGCTCGGCCCACTCGGGGAGCTCGAGACGTGGGACGGCTGCGTCGCCTACCGGAACCTCACCCCCTGGCCCCCTCTCCGAAATCGGAGCGGGGGAACGAGGCTTAAGATCCCTGGCGCTCAATCTGCGCTCCCAACGCGGTCAGCCGCGTATCGATGCGTTCGTACCCGCGCTCGATCTGTCCGATGTTCTGAATGACGGAGTCTCCCTGCGCCGCGAGCGCCGCGAGCAGCATCGCCATGCCCGCGCGAATATCGGGACTCTCGACCACCTGACCCCGCAGGGGCGACGGTCCCGCGATCACCGCGCGATGCGGATCGCACAACACGATGCGCGCGCCCATGCCGATCAGCTTATCGACGAAGAAGAGCCGCGACTCGAACAGCTTTTCGAAAATGAGCAGCAAGCCCTCGCACTGCGTCGCCACGACGATCGCGATCGACATGAGATCGGCCGGAAATGCGGGCCACGGACCATCCTCGAGCTTCGGCACGTGCCCGCCGAGGTCGGGACGGATGCGGCGTTCCTGATCGGCGTCGACGATCAACTTCGTCCCGTCCAGCCGCGGCCGCACGCCCAGTCGCTCGAACGCGAGCAGCGTCGAGCGGAGATCGTCGGCGCGCACGCCGTCGATCGTGATCGCACCCCCGGTCACTGCGGCAAGTCCAATGAACGACCCAATCTCGATGTGATCGGGTCCGATCGCGTGCGCCGCGGCTCGCAGTGGTTGCCCCCCATCGATCGTCATGGTGTTGGTGCCGATGCCGTCGATGGACGCGCCCATCGCGACGAGAAAGCGGGCGAGATCCTGCACGTGTGGTTCCGACGCGACGTTGCGAAGCACCGTGGTGCCCTGTGCGCGCACCGCCGCCATCAGGGCGTTTTCGGTGCCTGTGACACTGGGCTCATCGAGAAAGATGTCGGTGCCGCGCAGCTTGCCTTCGAGCTTGTACGCGTCGCCGACCGACACGCTGGCGCCGAGGCGCTCCAGCGCGAGAAAATGCGTATCGACGCGCCGCCGTCCGATGACGTCGCCGCCCGGCGGCGGCAGCGTCACGCGACCGAACCGCGCCAACATCGGCCCGGCGAGCAGAATCGACGCACGAATCTCCTTGCAGAGCGCCGGATCGAGCGGCCGCGGTTCGGTGGCGCGCGTGTCCACCTCGACCGTGTTCGGACCATGCCACTCAACCGTTGCGCCCACGTGCTGAAGCAGTTGGAGCAGCGTCTCGACGTCGCGAATGCGGGGAACGTTGTCGATGCGACAGGGACCGTCGGCGAGCAAGGTCGCCGCGAGAATCGGAAGGGCCGCGTTCTTGTTGCCGGCGGGGCGGATCGTCCCCATCAGCGGACGTCCCCCCGTGACACGGAACGACGGTGGCATAGGTCCGCCCAAGCTACGAGACCGCTTGCGCCTGCGTCAAGCGTTCGCGAACGTTGCCCCTCGTGCATCCTCTGCTCGCGCTGGCGCTGGTCTTGATCGCAGGAATCGGCGTGACGCGGCTGACACTTCCCGCACTCCACCATCCGCTGCTCGATGGCGTCATCGAAACCGGTGTGCCGTTCGTCTTGCTGGGTGCGCTGCTCGGCCCAGGACTCGGCATCCTCGACGGTCGCACGTTGCGCGTCCTGGACCCAGTTACCGCGCTCGGCATCGGCTGGGTCGGGGCGTCGTTCGGTGCGCGATTGGAGTGGCGCATGCTGCGCCGCGTGTCAGGGCGGACCTGGCTCGTCGGTGCCGCGCTGGCCGTGCCGGTTCTCCTGACGACCGGCGCGACCGCGTGGGCGCTGGCTCGTTCCGTTCAGCCGCTCGGCGATGCCTGGGGCCGTCCCTTCCCCGCCGTCGCCCTCATCCTGGCGGGCGCGGCAACCACCGCGGCGAGCTGGCGTGGTCAGAAGCTCGGTCGCCGAAACGCGCTGCTCGATACCGCGTTCGGTACGGCCGCGGCGGCCGTGGGAGTCGCCTGGTACCACCCGCATCTCGCGCTTCGCAGCATCGCGCTCACCGTGCTTGCCGCCGCCGCACTCGGAGGACTGTTCGCGGGATTCGTGCGCTGGCAGGATGACCGCACCGATGTCGGCGTCGGAGTGGCGCTGACGGGCGTGATTGTTGCGGGCGCGGGGTTCACGTATGCGACGCAACTGTCGCCCTTCGTCGTCTGCACGCTCATTGCGGCGCTTGGTGTCAGTTTTTCACCGGCCGCGGTTCGAGTGTCCGTGCAAAGGGCACTGCGACGTTGGGAAGTGCCGTTGTATGCGGCCTTCCTTATTATCGCCGGCGCGCTCCTACAGCGTTTCACGCCCTGGCTGCTGCCCGCGGCAATGCTCCTGGCGGTCATCCGTGCGGCCGTGCGCTGGGTGACGGTGCACTTTGGGCTCGACCAGATGGACCCGATCTGGAGGTCGCTGCCTTTTCCGCCACCGCGTGAATTCGCGTTCCCCGTCATGCGGCAAGGCGCGGCAGCCGTCGCCCTGGCGGCGGGCTTCGACTTCGTGCGCGGTGGCGCCGGAGGGACCGGGGGGGGCGGGGGGGCCGTGTTCTTGACGGTACTGCTGAGCGTGCTGGCGGCAGAAGCCATCGTGGTGCTCACCCCGTTGACAGCCGCGCCGCGCCACGTTGAGGTTTCGTGATGCTTCCGACCTGGGTCGGCGTCGTATCGGCGGTGAGTCTCCTCGTCATCGCGGTCGCCGCTCTGGTCGGTGCGATCGCAATCAGCGCGGCGGCGTTGGATGTGCGGGCGGCGGTCAAGGCGCTACGGGGGTTTGCCGGACCTGCGATCACTGATGTTCGCCAGCTCATCGCCTCCATTAAGATTGAAGCGGATGCTATCGTCGGAGCATCGCGAGACGTGCGGCACCGCATCGTCAAGGCGGCTGACGCCGCCGAGGAGCGCCTGACGTCGCTCGACGCGTTGGCGGAAGTCATGCAGGAAGAGCTCGAGGAAACCGCGGTCGACGCGGCGGCCACCATGCGCGATGTGCGCCGCGGTCTCTCGGTCTGGCGGTGGAGCCGCAAATTGCTCAAAGGCAAGAAACGACGGTGAAGAAGCCCGCCGTCGCGCTGGGGCTCGCTCTGGTGGGGCTCGTGCTGTTCCCCGGGGTCGCGCACGCCTGGACGCCCGGCACGCACATCTTTCTGGGCGAGTCCGTGCTTGCCAATCTGCATCAACTCCCGACACTCGTCGCCGATCTGCTGCGTGCTTTCCCGTACGATTTCTTGTACGGCAATATCGCCGCCGACACCTCGATGGCGAAGAAGTACGCGCCGGTGGGCCGTCACTGTCATGCCTGGCACGTCGGGCAAGAGATCCTGGATCTCGCGCCCAGCGATCCGCTCCGCGCTTTCGGGCTGGGCTATCTGTCCCACCTCGCCGCCGACACCATCGCCCACAACTTCTTCGTGCCGCGCCAGCTCGTCTTGACGTCGAGCACCGTCGCGCTCGGGCACTCGTATTGGGAGAGCCGGTTCGAAACGCATCTCGGCGACGCGTACGCGCGCGAGGCACGTGACGTCATCATGAAGGATCATGGGGCGAGCGACGCCCACCTCGATGCGATTCTCTCACCCACGTTGTTCAGCGTGCGGACCAACCGGCGCCTGTTTCGCGGCATGGTGCACCTCACCGAGAGTCAAAGCTGGCAGTGGGTGTTCCAGGTAATCGCCGGGACGAGCCGCTGGGATCTCGCCGACTCCGACATCGAGCGTCACATGGCGGTCGCATTCGAATACGTGATGGAGACGTTAGGGGCGGATGCGAATGACGCCGCGGCGCGACGGCTCGATCCCGCGGGGGAGAAGGCATTGGGGATCGCGAAACGGATGCGGCGCCAGGCGCTGCGCGAGGGCGGGCGGCACGAGCCCGCGCGCGTCGCAGAGACCGCCCAGCAGCATTTCGGATTGCCGACGCCCTCGCTCGCGTACTGGAAGCAGTCGCGCGCGCAGCGTCCGTGGAAGGACAGCTAGGAGGCGGAGGCCAGCTTTTCTTCCAGCACCCGCTGCGCCAGCTTCGGGTCCGCTTTTCCCTTCGACGCGCGCATCACCTGCCCCAGGAAAAACGCCATCAGCTTCGTTTCGCCATTCTTGTAACGGCCCACTTCCGGCGCATGAGCACCTAAGACATCGGTGACCCACGCCGCGACAACGTTGCTATCCGCCACCTGAATGAGACCGAGCGACTCGGCGATGGTGCGAGGATCGCCGCCCTTCGCCGCGACTTCCGCGAACACGCGCTTCGCGGCTTGATGGCTGAGTGTACCGCCCTTCACGAGCGCGATGATCTGCGCGAGCCCCGCGGCCGGCACGCGCAGCTGCTCCTGATGATCCTTGGCGTCGGCAAGGGCCTCCGTCATGATCCAATTGGCGGCAGCCTGATGCTCCGCGCCCGCGCGCACCACGTTTTCGTAATACTCCGCCACGCCGCGGCTCGCGGTGAGCACAGTCGCGTGCTCGCGGCTCAGCGCGTACTGCGCGGCGAAGCGATCGCGCTTGGCGGGGGGCAGCTCGGGCAGCTCGCTCTGCTCCTCGGCGACGAATTCAGGCGTCAACACCAGCGGCGGCAAATCGGGCTCGGGGAAGTAGCGATAGTCGTGGCTTTCCTCCTTGGAGCGCTGCGGACGCACCGTACTCTCGCGCGAGTCATACAGCATCGTCTGCTGCGTGACGCTCCCCCCGGATTCGACCAGCGCGATTTGCCGGTCGCGCTCCACGCTCAACGCTTTTTCGACGAACGCGAACGAGTTGATGTTCTTCACTTCAGTCCGCGTGCTGAGGGCCGTGACACCCTCCCGCCGCACCGACACGTTGGCGTCGACGCGCAGACTGCCCTTCTCCATGTCGCAGTCGGAGATGCCGATGTACTCGAGCAGCTGCTTGAGCGTCAGTAGGTACGCGCGCGCTTCCGCCGGCGAGCGCAGATCCGGTCCGCCGACGATCTCGATGAGCGGCACCCCGGAGCGATTCAGATCGACGGCGGTGGCCTTGGGAAACCGATCGTGGATCGACTTGCCCGCGTCCTCCTCGACGTGCAACCGGACGATCGTCGCGTTCACGATGCCGCGCTCGGGAGAGACGAACGACAGCGTGCCATTCGTCGCGAGCGGCTGATCGTGCTGTGAGATCTGATAGCCCTTCGGCAGGTCGGGATAGAAATAATTCTTGCGGGCGAAGATGCTCTTGGGATGAACCGTGCAGCCCAGCGACAACGCGCCGCGGACCGCGAGCCGGATCGCGGCGCCGTTCGGCACCGGCAACGCGCCGGGAAGTCCTAAGCAGACCGGACACACCTGTGTGTTGGGCGGCGCGCCGAACGCGGTCGAGCAGCCGCAAAACATCTTCGACTTCGTACGCAGCTGCACGTGCGTTTCCAGCCCGATGACGGTCTCCCAGCCGGCAGCCATCAGGCCTCGTCGGTCGCGGGCACGACGCGCTCCAATGCGTAGGCCGCTTCCAGCATTTCGTCCTCGAGAAACGCCTGCCCGATCAGCTGGCCACCGATGGGCAGTCCTTTCACGCGGCCGATCGGCAACGAGATCGCCGGCACGCCCGCGAGATTCGCGGTCACCGTGAAGATGTCCGACATATACATGGCGATCGGATCGGACAGCTTCTCGCCCGCCTTGAAGGCTGGAGACGGCGTCGTCGGCGTGAACAGGAGATCGACGCCGCGATCGAACACGTTGCGGAAATCCTGAGCGATCAATGCCCGCATCTGCTGCGCGCGCCGGTAGTACGCATCGTAAAAACCGGCGGACAGCACGTAGGTCCCGACCAGGATGCGACGGCGAACCTCCGCCCCGAATCCTTGACCGCGGGTGGCGCGATACAACCCGCGGAGATCGGCATGGCCGTCGAAGCGTGGGCCGTACCGCACGCCGTCGTAGCGCGCGAGGTTCGAGGATGCTTCCGCGGGCGCGATGACGTAGTACGTGGGAACGGCGTAAGCCGTATGCGGAAGCGACACCTCGCGAACCGCCGCCCCCAGGTCGCGCAGCAGTCGCACCGCGCGGTCGCAGGCTCTCCGGACCGCCGGATCCAGCTCCGCGGGGAAATACTCGCGCGGTAAGCCGATCACGAATCCCTGGAGCGATTCCGGTACCGTCGGCAGCCGCAGCGGATCGCGGTCCTCACAGGTCGCGTCCCTGGGATCGCGGCCGCTGATTACCGAAAGCACCCGTGCGGCATCGTGCACACTCCGCCCCAGGACGCCGATCTGATCGAGTGAAGACCCGAACGCGACGAGGCCGTAACGGCTGACGCGGCCGTAAGTTGGCTTGATGCCTACCACGCCGCAAAACGACGCCGGCTGGCGTACCGATCCGCCGGTCTCTGAGCCAAGGGCCGCCGGAAGGGCGCCGGCGCCGACGAGCGCCGCGGAGCCGCCGGAGGAGCCACCGGGGACGCGCGTCTTGTCGAGCGGATGCACGACGCGTCCGTACGCCGAGTGCTCGGTCGACGAACCCATCGCAAATTCGTCGCAATTCGTTTTTCCGGCGATCAGGGCACCGGCGGCTTTGAGTTTGGTGACCGCCGTGGCCTCATACGGCGAGCGGTAGCCCTCGAGAATCCGCGATCCACAAGTGGTCGTGAATTCGAGCGTGCAGATGTTGTCCTTGACGGCGACGGGCATGCCGTAGAGCACGCCGGTCGGGCGCGCGGCGGCGGCCTGCGCCGTCAACGCGCTGCGCAGCTCCTTTGATGGAGTGAGGAGTGCGTTCAGTCGCTTCGATTTGACCAGGCGGTCGGCGACCGCTTTGGCGTCGCTCACTCGAACTGGCCGAGCTTCGGCACGACGAAAAAGCCTTCCTTAAAGGCGGGAGCGAACGCCGCGGGTCCGAACGCAAGTGGCCAGGGCGCTACTTCATCCGGGCGGAAGCGGATGGCATCGGGACCGGGGACGAATGTCTTCACGGTCCCGTTCGTGGAAGCGGGCATCGCGCTCAGCTGCGCGACATAGTCGAGAATGCGCGACATCTGCTCAGCCACATCGGGCAGCGCGTCCTCTTCCACGTCCAGCTCCGCGAGCTGCGCAATCCGCAGCACATCGTCCCGCGAAACGCTCATGCGCTCTCTCCTCCCCATTCACGCTCGAGACCGGCATAGGCGACGAGCAGTTGTTTCATGCCGATGTCCGGATCGTCGAAGTCGACGCTCACGCGCAGCTCGCGCCCTTCTCCCGACACGGCGCGCACGATGCCGCCGCCAAACTTGCGGTGACGAACGCGTTCTCCTTTCACGTACCGCGGCGCGTCCTGCGACACCTCGTCGGGAAACTCGAGCTGCGGCAGTCGTCGCGCGGCGGCGCCACGTGGTCGCGACGGCTGCGGCGGCCGCATTGTCGGCGGGTGCCACGACGGCGTCGTGCTCCGTTCCTCGACGACGTGCGGCGGCAGCGCGTCGAGAAAGCGCGAGCGCTCCGCGAGCTCCAGCCGCCCGTTGCGATAGCGCGTGCGCGCCCATGAGAGATACAACCTTTCGCGCGCGCGCGTGAGACCCACGTAACACAGTCGTCGCTCCTCTTCGATGCCGCTGGGATCGTCGGCGGCGCGACTCAGCGGAAACAATCCGTCCTCGAGACCGGCGAGCGCGACGATCGGCCACTCCAGTCCCTTCGCCATGTGCGCCGTGAGCAGCGTGACCCCCGGCACGTCGCGATCCTCATCCGCGGGAGTGACGAGCGCCGCCTGTGTGAGGTAGCGCTCCACAGGACTTCCGCCCGTCCCACCTTCGAACGTTTCCGGATCCTGCACCTCCGCCCAGGCGGCAGCGCCCGCCGCCAGCTCACGCACGTTTTCGATCCGCTCCATTCCCTCGGCGCCCTCTTCCGCCAGGTATTGCTCGTACCCTGTCGTCGCGAGCACCGTCTCGAGCGCCGTCGCCGGATCAGCCTGCCCTACCGCCTCACGCAGCCGATCCACCAGATCCGCGACGCCGGCCAGCGCTTGGCGGACGTTGGGCCGCAGATCGGTCATGCTGGCGGCGCCGCGCGCGGCGTCGAGCATGGGTTTCCGCCACGCCAGCGCCGTACGGCCGAGCACGGCCAGCGAGGCGTCCCCGATGCCGCGCCGCGGCACGTTGACGACCCGGAGGAAGGCCTCATCGTCGGCCGGGTTGGCAATCAGCCGCAGATAGGCCAGGAGATCCTTGATCTCGCGGCGCTCATAGAAGCTCACCGCACCGATGAGGCGATAAGGAATCCCGCGGAAGCGGAAGGCCTCTTCGAGGGGCCGTGACTGCGCGTTGGTGCGGTACAGGATGGCCATCTCGTCGTAGGGCACGTCGCCGTCCGCCGCGCGTCTCGCGAACTCCGATGCCAGCCATTCGGCTTCATCCCGCTCGTCCGCTGCCGCCAGGAGGATCACCGGCGCACCGCCCTTCTTCTCCGTAAACAGCGTCTTTCCGAGGCGAGCGGTGTTCTCCGCGATCACACCGTTGGCGGCATCGAGGATCACCTGCGTGGACCGGTAGTTCTGCTCTAGGCGCACGAGCTTCGTGCCGGGAAAATCGTTCTGGAAGGCGAGCATGTGCCGGACGTCGGCCCCACGCCACCCATAGATCGCCTGATCGTCGTCTCCCACGACGCAGAGATTGCCGTGCCGCTTCGCCAGCTGCTTCACGAGCAGGTATTGCGCGGCATTGGTGTCCTGGAATTCGTCGACCAACACGTGCTGAAACCGGTCTTGCCAGTACGCTAGGCGCTCCGGGTGCTCGCGGAACAGGGCGAGCGGATGGAGCAGGAGGTCATCGAAATCCATCGCGTTCGCCTGCTTGAGCGCGGGTCCTACCTCTGCAAAGATGTCCGCCGCGACCTTGACCAGGGGAGTATCCGCCTTGGCGCCTAACTCCTCAGGCGTGAGCATGCGATTCTTCGCGCTCGAGATGACCCCATGAACAGTCCGCGGCGGGTAGGCCTTCGGCGACAGCTGGCGCGCTTCCAGCAGCCGCTTGACGAGCGCCTCGGAGTCATCGGCATCGTAGATCGTGAAGTTCGGCCCGAAGCCCAGCAGCGGGGCCTCACGCCTGAGCAGTCGCGCGGATAAAGAATGAAACGTGCCGATCCACAGCCCGCGTGGATCGGCGCCGAGGAGTTGCGCGATACGCGTCCGCATCTCGCCGGCGGCTTTGTTGGTGAAGGTGACCGCGAAGATCCGTTGCGCGGCGACGCCGTGCTGCGTGAGCAGATGCGCGATCCGGGCCGTCAGCACGCGCGTCTTGCCCGATCCAGCGCCCGCGAGCACGAGCAACGGTCCAGCGGGATATTCGACCGCCTCGCGTTGGGCGGGATTCAGCGGGAGCGGCAACGTCATGAGACGCTGAGTGGGAACTCCAACACGAATACCGAACCTTTGCCCTCTCCCGGGTGAAACGATACCCGGCCGCCGTGCTGCTGCTCGACGATGCGGCGCGCCAATGCCAAGCCGATCCCCCAGCCCCCGGTCTTGGTGGACACGCCCGGCTCGAAGAGCTGCCGCTGCATGTCCGCGCCAACGCCAGGACCGTCGTCGCGCACGGTGAGACGACCGACGGCAGTGGTGCCCTCCACTTCCAGCTCGATACGTCCTCCCCGGCCACTCAACGCGTCGACGGCGTTCTTGACGATGACTTCGAGCGCCCACTCGATCAGCACTGGATCCCCCGTGGCCATCGGGCCGGCGCCCGACGACGTCAGCGTCATCGTGACCTGATGCGCGAGCGTCGGCAGCCGGGGCCTGAAGTAGGCGACGACTCGCTCGGCGACGCTCCCGAGTCCGACCGGCTCGCTGCGCGCTGGCCGGCCGATGCGCTCAAATCGTTTGGCCACGCGCTCGAGCCGATCGGCATCCGCCTGAAGATGACTGATGAGCTCGCTACCGGGCGTACCCGGATTCTCGCGCAGGTAATCAATCCAACCCGTGAGACTCATGAGCGGGGTGCCGAGTTGATGAGCCGACTCGCGCGCCATTGCCACCCATAACCGGTCGCGGGCGGCACTTACGCGCTCGCGCATCGCCCAGCCGGCGAGCAGCGCCAGGCAGAGGAACATCACGCCCTGCAACACCGCCAAACCGGTGAACGCGCGCGCGGCTGGCAGCGCGCCGTAATGGATCGTGCCGACGTGCGGTTGGATCAGCGGCTGGTGGATCCGATCGAGCTCCGCGACCCACGCGCGGCGCTCGGTCTCGCTCGCTTGGGCGCCGAAGGGCGCGTTATCGAGGGCGGTGATGCGTCCCGCAGTATCCGTGACCGCGATCGGGATACCGAGGTGCCGGACCTCGTCGGCGAGCGCCAGCAGGGCGTCTGCCGCCGCGCCTTCACGCGGATCGTTCAGACCGGCGAAGACGTGTCCCAGCAGGCGACTCGTTTCCCGTGCGTCGTTGCGGAGATGGCGCGCGACGATCCATGCATAGCCGACCGAGAGCACACCGAACAGCAGTGCCGCGGCGATGAGCGCGGGTGGCCCGAGCCGCCGGGACGGACCTCTACGCAAGGCGGTCAGTGCCGACATAAGGCACTAACGCGGGCGGAATCGTCACGGACCCATCGGGTTGCTGATGCGTCTCCAACAGCGCCGCGATCGTGCGCGGGAGCGCCACACCGGATGCATTCAACGTGTGCACGAACTCCGGCTTCTCGCCGGGCCGCGGCCGGCAGCGAATGTTCGCCCGGCGCGCCTGATAGTCGGTGAAGGTGCTCGAGCTCGAGACCTCGAGCCACTGCGCGACTCCGGGCGCCCACGCCTCGAGGTCGTAGGTTTTCGCGCCCGCAAATCCCAAGTCGTTGGCCGGTAGCACCACCACGCGATACGGCAGCTCGAGCTTCTGCAAAACCGTCTCGGCATGACCGGTCAGCGTCTCGTGCTGCACCGGTGAATCGGAGGCACGGCAGAAGCGCACCAGCTCGACCTTGTCGAACTGGTGGACGCGCAACAAGCCGCGCGTGTCCTTGCCGGCGGCGCCCGCCTCGCGCCGGAAGCAGGGCGTGTATGCGACATAGCCCATCGGCAGCGTCGTGCCGTCGAGGATCTCGTCGCGATGCAGATTGGTGACCGGCACTTCCGCGGTCGGGACCAGAAACAAATCGTCGGTCGCGGTCCGATAGGCATCGTCTTCGAACTTCGGCAGCTGTCCCGTTCCGATCATGACCTCGCGACGGACGAGCAGTGGCGGCTCGACCTCGACGTACCCGTGTTCGCGGGTATGCAGCTCCAGCATGAAGTTGATCAGCCCGCGCGCCAGGCGCGCGCCCGCGCCCATCAGCACCGGAAATCCCGATCCCGAAAGCTTGGCACCACGCGGCAGATCGAGGATCCCGAGACGCTCGGCGATTTCCCAGTGCGGTTTCCCGCCCTTGGCGGCCGGTGTGCCCCAGCTGCGCAGAATCGTCGGCTCCTCCGGGACTTCGGGCAACGGCGGATTGGGGACGAACAGCGCCTTCGCTTCGAGCGTGGTCTCGATCTGCCGCAGCTCCGATTCGAGTGTGGTGATGCGCTCGCCCAGCTTGCGGCGCGCGATCGCGGTCGCTTCCGGCAGTCCGCCCTGTGCTTTCGCGACGAGCGCGTCCGCTCGCGCGGCGTCGTTGCGCTCGGCTTTGAGCTGATCGAGCTGCGCGGTGAGCGTGCGGCGCTTCATGTCCAGCGCTTCAATCTCGTCGAGCAGCCTGGTGAGCGATGAATCGCCGCGGCGCGCGAGCGCCGCCCGCACCTGAGCGGGCGAGGCGCGCAACAGCTTCAGATCGATCATGGATTAACTACGCGGCAAGCCTGTCTGGAGCCCGCGAAAACCGCAATTCGTGTCGTCGAGGATTTCCATTTTGAGATGACGTCCGGTAGGAGCGGACGTCGTGTCGATGCTCAAAACGTGCAGCTTGGCATAGTAGGCGCCGGGCAATCCGTTCGGACAGGTAAGGGGACGCGATTGCGCAATCGCGACGGTGTTGGAATCGACCACGATCGCGCTGTCCAGCTGATAGCGACCCGTCGGCGCGATGCGGATCGAATCGAATGGCACGGCACTGATCTGAAGCCCGGAGAGACGTCCGAGTTTCAAAGGACCCGTCGGCAGCAACAGGCCTCTGCCGGTGCTGTCGATATCAAACGCAAAGTCGAACGGAATAAATCCGTCCGTACGCACAACGATTCCCTGCGCCATGTAGTAACCCGAGGGCGTCGAGACCGGGGTCTTACTGAGCGCGTAGATGGATACCGTGTCCACCTTGTTCGCAAAGCTGGCCGATAGGCCCAGGGAATCGCCGCAGGCGGCGATGAGTGCGAGCGCGAACAGCGGCAGGTACCGCGTGACGTAACGCATAGGGTGCTGGAGAACTTACGGCGCCGTTCGAGTGGGTCAACCCATAGTCAATGCTTGACTTCGACTTCCCGGAAACCTAGGTTGCCGCGCGTATGGCGACCATCCGCGACGTGGTGGAAGCGCTCGGCCGCTCCGGCGGCGTGGACGCGGTAGTCGTGGTGGGCCGCGACGGGCTGCCCATCGATTCTCGCGTCGCGAATGGCGTGGATGCCGAAAGTGTCGCCGCGCTGCTGCCCTCCGCGATCAAGCATATAGCGGAGCTCGGCGACGCGGGTGGACGTGGCGATTTCAATACCGCCGTGATCGAGTTCGGGCGTGGCCTGGCGATCGTGGCCGTCCTCAACGCCGAAGCCCTCCTCATCGTGCTGGTGCAGCCCGCGACGAACGTGGGCGCCCTCCTGTTCGATCTCCGCCGTCATCGCACGGCCATCGCCGGGCTGCTGTAAGCGGAGGTCCGCAGTGACCACCGCGCGACACCTTCTCATAGTGGACGACGAGCCTCATATCGGGCTTGTCCTGCGCCCGTACCTCGAGCAGCTCGGCTATCGCGTGAGCTTTGCGCGCACGCTGGACGAAGCGCGCAGCGCGATGCGCGCTGCACCTCCCGCCGACGCCCTGCTCCTCGATCTGCACCTGCCCGATGGCTCGGGTCTCGACTTCCTGCGCGATCTCCGTAAACAGGGCGGCACGGCGCGCCTTCCCGTTCTGGTGCTCACCGCGGAAGGCGAAGACCGGATTCTGCGCGAAGCACGTCGCCTCGGCGCCGCGCTCGTGACCAAGCCGTTCAGCCCGACCAAGCTGAGCCAACGGATCGCCATGATGTTCGGCGACATCAAGGAAGGCGAACCCGAGTGAGCACGTGGGCCGCAATTCTCGCCGGCGGCTCGGGGACGCGTTTCTGGCCGCTCTCAACGCCGGAGCGACCGAAGCAGCTGCTGCCCCTCACCGGCGATCGACCGTTGCTCGCCCAAGCGGTCTCCCGCCTGCGTGGGCTCGTGCCGCCCGAGCGCATCCTTGTCTTGACTGGCCCACTACTCGTCGAGCAGGTCGCCGCGACGGTGCCGGAGGTCCCCGAGACGAACATTTTCGCGGAGCCGCGCGCCGCATCCACCGCGCCGGCCCTCGCGTGGGCCGCGCATTGGGTTGCCAAACATGATCCCGGCGGCGCGATGCTCTCGCTGCATGCCGACTGGGCCGTCGGTGACGATCGTGCGTTTCGCGCGGCGGCCACCGACGCGCTGAGAGTCGCCGCCGAGCAGGACGTGCTCGTTACCGTGGGCGTGAAGCCGACACGCAACGAGCCCGGGTACGGCTATATCGTGCCCGGCAAACCCGCGGGAGCTGCGCACAAGGTCAAACGATTCATCGAAAAGCCGAGTCCCGCGCGAGCAGCGCTGCTGCGCCGGCGGGGCGCGCTCTGGAACAGCGGGTTGTTCGCCTGGAGCGCCGCCCGCTTCCTCGGTGAAGCGGGCGCCTATGCAAAAGAGCTGGCCGCTGGATGGTCCGCGTTGAACGCAGGCGACGCAGCGCGATTCTTCGGCGCGGTGAAACCGGTCGCCGTCGATGTGGCGGTGCTCGAGCGGACCACCCGGCTCGCGGTTGTCACGGGCACCTTTCCCTGGGACGATATCGGCTCGTGGGATGCGCTGCTGCGGGTTCGCAAGCGCGACGCGCGCGGTAATGTGACGGTCGGCAACGTCACACTGGGCGAGGACGTGCGCAATTCGGTCGTCTGGACGGAAAACGAGCACGTCGCCGTCGAGGGCGTCGAAGACATGGTCGTGGTGCACGCGAATGGGCACACCCTGGTGATGCCGACTGGGCGCGCCGACAAGCTGAAAGCGCTGGTGCAGCGCCTATGACCCACGCCCTGTACCTCCTCGATCCGGACGACGGTCCTGCCTGGGCTCCATTTGCGGGCATCCGGCCGCTCTCGGAGCTGCGCGCCGGCGCCCATCTCGTGCGTGAACGATGGGAAACGTTCGTCGGCGCGGAGGCGACGGCGATCTTCGCACTCCCGCATCTCGCCGGCTTTCCGGAGCCCGGCGTTCCGCTCGTCGAGCCGCGCCGCGCCGTCGCAGGACCCGCGGTCATCGGATCGTCCACGTTTGCGCCGCGCGGACTGGCGGGCCCATTGCCCGACGCCCCGACGCGGCTCACGCACGAAGGCATCACGGTCGGATGGGCCGTTCCCGCAGGCACGACATGGCAGGGACCCGTCGCTCACGCGCAAGCCACGAACGTCGACGGTGTCTTGCTGCGCGGAGTCTACGATCTCATCACCGCACTCGAGCAGCTGCTGCGCGAGGACGCGATCAAACTCCTCGGCGATTCGGACGCGGTGCCCAAGGGCAGCACGGTGATTGGGGATCCCGCCTGGATCTCGGTCCGCGAGGGAGCCATCGAGCCGGGGGTCCTGTTCGACACCCGGAATGGTCCAGTGGTCCTGGAAAGCGGAGTGGAGGTGCGCAGCGGTACTCGTCTCGAGGGACCGCTGTGGGTGGGCGCGAATTCCCGGCTCGTCGGCGGGGCGATTCGCGGGTCAGCGATCGGTCCGTGGTCGGTGGTCCACGGCGAGATGTCCACCACCGTGATGCTGGGCTATGCCAACAAATCTCACGATGGCTTCGTGGGCCATTCCGTGGTCGGCCGCTGGGTGAATCTCGCAGCCGGGACCACGACCTCGAACCTGAAGAACACGTATGGTCCGGTGCGCCTGGACATCGGGGGGGAGATCCTCGAAACCGGACACCAGTTCCTCGGGAGTCTTGTCGGCGACCACGCCAAGACGGCCATCGGAACCCTCCTCAGTACGGGCACCGTGATCGGCGCGGGCGCCAGCGTCTTCGATGGTGTACGTGCGCCCAAGTACGTCGCGCCCTTCGACTGGGGAGGCTCCGCATCCGAGCGGATGACGCCACAGAAGTTTCTGGCGGTCGTCGAACGCGTTTTGCCGCGGCGCCACGTCGAGGTGAGCGAAGAGATGCGCTCCTACTTGAGCCGCGCGTACGAGTGGCTGACGCGATGAGCGACGCGCAGCAACGCTACCGTCGGCTCGGCAAGTACGAGCTGCATCAGCTGCTCGGCGAGGGCGCGATGGGCATCGTGTGGAAGGCCTACGACACGGTGCTGCGACGCTACGTCGCACTGAAGTTGCTGAGCTCGAGCTTCCGGAAGACGCACGACATGCAGGAGCGCTTCCTCCGCGAAGCGCGCGCTGCCGGCGCGATTCAACACGCCAACATCGTCACGGTCTACGACCTCGGCGAAGCCGAAGGCCAGCTGTTCATCGCGATGGAGCTGGTCGAGGGGCGTGATCTCTCCGACATGATCGCGCTGCGCGATCCGCTCGCGCTCGAGCGCAAGCTGGACATCACGATCGAAGTGCTCGCCGGTCTGCATTTCGCGCATCAGCGCGGCGTGATTCACCGCGACGTCAAACCGTCGAACGTCCGCGTCATGCCCGATGGACGCGTGAAAATCATGGACTTCGGCATCGCCCGGCTTCAGAAAGGCGACGCGACCGGCTCCGGCGCGATCGTCGGCACGCCCACCTACATGGCGCCCGAGCAGATTACGAATGGCGCGATCACGCCCGCGACGGACGTCTTCTCCGTCGGCTGCCTGTTGTACGAGCTGCTCACCTACCAGCGGCCGTTCGAGGCGGAGTCGGTGCACGGCGTGCTCTATCAGGTCCTGACGACGGAGCCTCGCCCATTGCGCACCGTCGCGCCGTCGATTCCGGCGGCACTGGAACGGGTCGTCGCGAAGGCGATGAACAAGGTTCCGCACGAGCGCTATGAATCGGCGGGCCAGATGATGGGTACGCTGCAAGGGATTCGCTCGGCATTGTCGGGTGCTGACGACGAAACAACGCAACAGCTGGGCCGGTGGACGCCTCTGCCGCGGCCCGTCCTCAAGCTGATTACGCACGCACCGATGAAGTGGCGTCTGGCGGTTCTCGGCGCGCTCGCGGCGGTCGTGATTTTGTTGCTATACGCACCCGGCCCGTCGTCGCCCGATAACGGAAGCCCGGCACGGCCCAAAGCAGTCGTGGCTGCCCCGGCCGCTCCACTACCGGGTCCTCCCCCCGCGCCCAGCCCCGAACCCATCTCGATGGCCGTGAGTGCGCGGCGCGACACGGCCCTCGCCGCCCGCGATCGCGCCATCGCCGCGGGTGCCGAGAAGAACAACGTCCCCGCGATGATTCTCGCGGAGACGATGTTGCTGGCGTCGGAGCAGGCGCTCCGGGCCGGCGATCAGTCGCGCGCGTTGCGCGGCTACGTGGAAGCTGCGGGGCAGTATGGCCAGGCGCGCGCGCAGGCGCGGGCGATGGATCGGGAAGCACAGCAAATGGTAGCGCGCGTACAGCCGGTCGTGCAGGCTATTCCCACCGGACCGGCGGCCGCCAATGCGGGCATCTTCCTCGCGCGCGCCGAATCGCTCCTGCGGCAACAGGATTTCACGCTGGCCAAGGTCGCCGCCCAGAGCGCCGAGCAGGTCGGCATCGATGCCGGCATCGCGCCGCCGAGCCCGCAGCCGGCCGAGGCGCGCGGCGCGATCGATGTGCTGCTCACCGACCTCGGCAGAGCGTTATCGAGTGAGCGGATCGCAAACATTCGCGTGCTCTATCCGGGCTTGACCGACCAGGAACGCCGCGGATGGGAGACTTTCTTCCGGGGCTGGAATCAAATCACGGCGAAGTTCACCGTGGACGATTTCAAGGTGAGCGGCGCTGTCGCGACCGGTACGGTGCGCGCGATATTCCAGTACGTGCCGGCTCGGGGCGGCGCGCCGCGAATGGACCTCCGGCGCTTTGCGATGCGATTCGAGAGGAAGGATGTCGGCTGGCGGTTGGCGGCGGTGAACGAACTAAAATAGTCTACCAAGCTCTAGCGTTGACAGGCGGCGCTTCGGGAATCGTGAGGGTGTCGGGGCGCGCCGAGGCTGGCCCGACGCGCTGCAGCGTCACCGGCTTCTCCAGATCCCCACCGCTGATCGTCAGCTTGTCTTTCCCCAATTTCATTCCGTAGACCTGCCAGACGCCGTCACCTAACGTGATCCAGAGACTGTCGCCGACGACGCGCCAGCGCGCGACCTCCTCGCCGAACTGCGCGGAGCTGTCGCTGCGTACCATGATGTGCCGGATCTCGTCGCCGGCTTTCGCCTGCCAGTTGCCGGTCAACCGCGCCGGCGCCTGCGCCGCAACGAGCAGCAGTGCTCCCGATCCGATCTTCCAAGGCCTCAGCATGGCACCAATCATACCCCCGCCTGTTCCGATTTTGCAGCGGCCGGGGGCACGGTCGCACGCTCCTCACCGATGACCGCGACGTGCGGCTCCCACTGGCGCATCATCCGAACGAATGCCGCGCACAAGTCGGGATCGAACTCAAGACCCTTGCGCTCGTCGAGATAGCCGAGCGTCTTCTCGAACGACCACGCGTCGCGGTACGGCCGCCGCGTGCGGAGCGCATCATACACGTCGCAGACGTGCACGAGCTTGCTCGCGTGATGACAGTCGCGCGGATAGCGCAGCGCCGGATAACCGCCGCCGTTGATCATGATGTGGTGTTCGTAGGCCACGACGGCCGCCAGGTCCAGGTCCTCTTCGACCTCGAGCAGGATCCGCGCCCCGGCGGCGGGATGCTCGTTCATGAGGGCCCGTTCTGCGTCCGTCAGCTTTCCCGGCTTCGTGAGCACATCGAGCGGAATCTTGATCTTCCCGATGTCGTGCAGCAGGCCCGCGATCCCGAACGTCCGCACGTCGGTCGGCGAAAGGCCCAGGAACTCGGCGAGCGCCATCGACAGCACGGCAACGTTCATGGAGTGCGTGGTCGTATACTGATCGAACTCTTTGAGCTGGAGCAACGGCAGCATGACCTGCTGGCCGCCGTGCATCGCGACGGCGAGCGAACGAACGACCGCCTCCGCCTCCGCGAGCGGCACCGAGCCCTTCGATTGTACTTCGCGCTGAACCCAGCGCAGGGTGTCCACTTCTTCACCGAGTGAGAAGCTGATCGTCGCGGTGGGCAGAGGCTCGGGTCCGATTTCGGTTTCGCCCTTCAATCCGACGGCTCCAAAGCGAATGCTGCTGTGGCGCATCTGACGCGCTTCGGTGCTGATTACTGAGAGCGTGAGCCGGGCCAGCACCTCTTCGAGAAAACCCTCGAAGTCTTCGCGGCCGACGCGATCGTCGAATTCGAGCCGCTGAATGCCAGCCTGCGCCAGCCGCTTCCCCCAATCCCACGCCTTCAGCTCGCGCAGTGGCATGCGACCGAAGACGACTTCATCGCCAAGGAACGTGAAGAGAGGTCGCGGGGTGTCGGCCTGGAGGTCCTGGACCTGCTGGTAAGCCAGGTCTACGGCGCGTTCCCGGGCGGGGTGTCCGTCGCGATACAGCGCCATCGCGGCGAGCGCCTGTGCGAACGTGTTGAGGAACCGGGCGGGATCGCCGCTCATCGCTGAACGGCTCGCGAGGCACGCGCCGCTGAGCCCCCCGAGCCCCCCGAGCCCCCCCCCGCGGCGTTCCGGATGTCGGGATCGTTCGACGTCGCGGCCAGCCCGAGCAGTCCGGCGACTCGCGCGTCGTTGTGCCAACCGGCGGCTAGTGCCATCAGGGCGGCGAGCAGCTCCAGCGATCGCGTCGCCAGCTTGGGACGTCCCAACCAGGTTGTGCCGCCGTCGACCAATTCCAGCAGCGCGCTCAGCGCCGCGC
>Ga0066656_10000015_pt1 | contig 41765 bp, 40 predicted proteins | sample GraSoiAngelo_105_FD_71411 | JGI IMG/M metagenome (GOLD analysis project Ga0066656, IMG submission 71411) | Grasslands soil microbial communities from the Angelo Coastal Reserve, California, USA - 14_0903_05_40cm | ecosystem: Environmental > Terrestrial > Soil > Grasslands | place: USA... | reverse complement strand
TCCGCTCGAGTTCCGGCGCAAGCTGATGAACAAGCATCCCAAGCACCTCGCGGTGCTCAACGCGGTGGCCGACCGGGCGGGTTGGGGCAAGCCGGCGCCGCAGGGCGTGCATCGCGGCTTGGCGCAGATGATGTCGTTCAACAGCTATGTGGCGGCTTGCGCGGAGATCTCTGTCAAGGACGGTAACAAGGTGAAGATCCATCGCATCGTCGCCGCAACGGACCCCGGCTACGCCGTCAACCCGGCCCAGATCGAGCGGCAGATCGCCGGCTCGTTCGTTTACGGCCTGTCCGGGCTCTTCTTTCAGGAGTGCACGGTCAAGGACGGCCGCATGGAGCAGACGAACTTCAACACCTACGACTCGATGAAGATCTCGCAGATGCCGAAGGTCGAGTCGATCATCATGCCGTCCGGCGGGTTCTGGGGCGGCGTCGGCGAGCCGACGATCTGCGTAGCCGCGCCGGCGGTCCTCAACGCGTTCTTCGCCGCGACCGGCAAGCGCCTCCGCACGATCCCGCTGAAGAACCACGGCATCCAAATGGTGTAGGCGCGTGTTTTGAAGTTGCTGGCCGCTGCGATCGAGGCGCATCCGATCGCAGCGGCCGCCGTGGCGGCTGCTCCGAATCTTTGCGGCTAGAGCGGCCTCCCGGAAGCGGCGTCAAGCACCAGGGGCGATGGTGTCAAAGGGGACCACCAAGGGGTCAACAGTCCAAGCCCTCAGTACATTTGCCGAGCGGTTCGCGCTGAGCAAAGGGCACCAACAGGAACTAATAACGATGGAGACTTACGAGGCGATGAGGTCGCCCCGTGTTGGTTCGTTTCGGTGGGTTTACTTCAGAGAAACCTCATAGCCGGTTCGGTACCCGTCCCATTCAGACCTCTCGCCGAGGTGAATTTGTTCCTGTGTCGCCTCGAGTTCGCCAAGGGCCTCTTGATCCGGGATCCGGACGGCCACGCCTTGGCGGTGGTGCAGCCGTAGCTCGCCGGGACTCGTTCGCCATAGCGATCCGATACAATCAGGTCAATCAGATCGACACTGATCAGGGCGGGGATCGGACATGGCGAGGGCGGCGAAACGAGAACATGCCGGCGAGGTGGTGTCACTCGGTGCCCTGTTCGCCGCGTTCCTCAAGGTTTCGCTGTTCGGCGTCGGAGGTGGCGGCGGCCTCGTCTGGGCTCGGCGCATCGGCGTCGAGCAGCGCCAGTGGATCACCGAAGGGGAATTCGCCGATATCGTCAGCCTCTGTCAGTTCATGCCCGGCCCGAACATCATCGGCATCGCGGTGTGTACGGGGGCGAGGCTTCGCGGCGCCCGCGGCACGCTCGCCGCCGTCGCCGGGTTCCTGTTGATACCGTGGGTCGTCGGCTTCACCCTCGGCGTGGCCCTTCTCCAGCACGCGCACCTGCCGGTCCTCCGGAATATCCTCGGCGGGCTGTCCGCCGCCGCGGCCGGGCTCCTGATCGCCACCGGGATCAGGATGTTGATGCCGCATCGCGGCCGGGCGGCCGCCTTGATCTTCGCCGGGCTCGCTTTCGGCCTCATGGCCGTTGGCAAGCTGCCGCTCCTCCTCGTTCTCTTCGGCCTGTTGCCTTTGAGCATTGGCGTGGCCGGCCTCGAACACCGGCGGGCACGATGAGCGCCGCGTCCGCGCCGCTCGCGTTGACGGCTCATCTTCTCGTCCTCTCCTCCATCAGCTTCGGCGGCTTTCCGACCGTTCTCCCCGATGTTCGGCACTTCGTCGTCACCACCCATGGCTGGATGACCGACCAGGATTTCAGCCAGTTCTTCGCGATCGCGCAGTCGATACCGGGACCGAACATGATCCTGATGATGGGGTTCGTCGGGTGGAAGGTCTGGGGCATTCCCGGGGCCATCGCCAGTTCGATGGCGACGTTTGGACCGCCCTGCGCGATGTATTTCGCGGCCTATCGCCTCTGGTACCGCTTCCGCGGCGCGCCCTGGCAGCCGACGGTGCGCAATGGCCTCGTTCCCGTGACCATCGGGCTCGTGATCGCCAGCGGGACGGTGATGGCCCGGGCCGCCGACACGGGGCCGGCGGCCGCTGCGATGACGGTGGCCGTGGCGACCCTCATGCTGAGCACGCGGCTCAATCCGCTCTGGGTGCTACTGGCCGGTGGAGCGCTCGGAGGCTTCGGCCTCCTCTGAGAGAACATGACGGTCGGCGGGCCGGGCGAAGCGTTCCTGGCGCCGCCGCGCGACCGGGCGGCGGCGAACGGCAGCCGTCTCGCGCAACTGATCCGCTGGCTCGTCTGATCGGTCGCTTCGCCGAGGGCGCTCTGTGAGTTCGAGAGCAACCAATAGTCGGAGGTGCGCGATGATACCGATTCGAGGTCTCTACGAGGTCGCCATTCCTGTTCGACAGCTCCAGAGAGCCGAGACGCTCCACCGAGAGGTTCTCGGTCTGGGGCGACGCTTTCCTTGACCCGCATTGTTCGGTAGAGCTACCCTCGCGGAACCATGTCCTGCTGGACGTGACGTGCCCTCTGATGCAGGATCACGCGGGGTGCCTTCTGCCAAATCATTGGGATTCTTAGGTGACTGCTGATCGAATCCCTTACCCTCGGGCGGCGTGGAACCGCCATCAGTTTCACTCGTTGCTGCGGCGGTCTAGGCACGCCGTGGCCCTGCCCGGCCCGAGGCCGCGGTTGAAATATCGAGAACTTCGGCGACGGACAGCAGCTTCCTAAACTGCATCCCGGGTGTTCGAGTCACCCCGGGGGCACCACTCCTTCAAGGACTTACGGGCCGGGAGTTCATCGGTCGTTCTCACCGGCAGCTACCGGCGGGTGCCAGACCATTCGAGAGGGCGATTTGGTGGACCGATTAGTTGCGCAGTAGCGACCTTCAGCTTCATCGTGGGCCTCTGCATCGTGCTGGTTAAGGTGGCGCGAGTGCCTGAATACTGGATGCCCCTGATGGTCGGCATCGGGCTGTTGCTGTTCGGCCTCGTTCGCAGGCTGACCCGCAAGGGCACGTGAGGGCGCTCTACTGGTGCCCGTCCCAACGTTCGGCTAGACCCCCGAGCCATTCTCCGCCGTCGAGGACTGCCCATGCGGCGTCACGTTCGAGCGATGGCTCACACCTGAGGATGCTGAGTTGGATTGGCTCCGGCACACCAGCGCCCAGCCGGATTTCTGGAGGTCCGTCATGACGTCGCGGCGCCGCCGCTCGCCGTGGCGTCGCTCAGGCGTCGCCCTCTGATGGATTCGGCGACGATCCCCTTTCCGGCGGTCGAAGATCACGTCGTGCTCGCTCTCGCTGACAAGTTTCATGTAGGCATAGGTGCCTGGTTTCGTACGTGACACGATGAATAGCAAACGCGCCATCGTTGTCTCCCTCGGGTTCCTGCGGATCAGCGCAAACGCCGGCACCGACGAGCAAGACAAGATGGTAAGACCCGGGATGTCCCAGAAAGAAACTATTAAGTCATTGGCCGGCCGGCCTATACGAGCCGTGCTGTCCAAGAGATCGCGGGGTCGCTGGACCCAGTAGCCAAGAGGTCTGCTAGACTCCCGCCAGCCATCCTCCACCGACGGTGCTCATTGCGGCTGATCCGGCTTGATGGTGGTGGTCCTGCGCACGCGCTGAGGCCGCCGCGCGGAGGGAGGGTGGCCCCCTTGTCGGCCACCCTCCCTCGTGGGTCTCGGTGCTTCTGCGTTCCGCCTTCCGGTCTGGCTCCTGGCACCCGCGCCAGTTTGCTACGGGTTCGCCTGGTGGACCTTGACGTTGCCGTTGTCGACGGGGGCGTCCGTATCGGTTTCCAAACCGCACATGCTCTCGATCGCGCGGTTGGACCAGCCGATCCTGTCGCCCGTTCCGCCCGGAACGCCTGAGTCAATGACTAGCACACCAATGCGGGTCTCGTTTTCAGTGAAACCATACTGCAGTGGGTCGGCAAACACCCCCGTCGCATGCGTGACCACGGCCCCCAGGTTAGCCGTGCTGCCATTCACGTGGACGCAGTCGACCTTCGTGCCGAGATGCGAGCCGTTGAACGATCCGCATTGTGGGATGGTCAGGTTGAACGTGCCCTGACCCTGACCCTGGGTGCCGTCAAATGCCGGCTCGACACGGGCGCTGAACCCGAAGTTGGTCTCCTCCCCCGAGCACCTGCTTGAGATCACAGCCCGACCGCCGCCGACGGTGTAGTTCCATACCGGGTTGCCGCCGGACGATTGGGCGAAAGCGACGAGCGGAGCGAAGAGCCCGCCGAGCGATTCACCAAGCTGTTGGGTCAGTCGACAGGTCAGCCCCGCGGGGTATAGGGCCATCGCTTCGACCGCCGACTGGAGCGCGGCAAGCGCGGCTGAGTCCACCACCAGCAGCGTATCGGTGATCTCTGTTCCATCGGAGCACGTGAGCGTTACTTGAACTTGAACAAGCTGCGCGAGCAGTGCTGGCTGCACCGGCGCCAGTATCAGGGCAAACATCACAGCAAGTGACGGAACAACGCTCCTCATCTTGCCCCTCCCTTAGAGAGCGTAAAGTCTCAAACCGCTTCTCCGTTCGCCACGCCCACCGAGTTGTCACGCCCATAGGGTCCGGCCGACGAGGGGGCGGTCGCGCGACCGCACGCGGAGCGCGTGCGGTGGTTGCTCCCGTGGCGAGGGGCATCGTGACGCCCACGCAGACCGCCACGAGCCACGAGAGCGCCGTGTGGCGGCCGTAGCAAAGGGATTGCTGGCTTCTTACTGGCGTTCGCGTCGCGCGCCTCGGCGGCGACGTTAGGGGCCGCCGGGCCCGCCCTCAATACAGAAACCCCCTTAGGGGCAGTGCGGGAAGTCCCTGATCGGTTCCAGGTGCGCAGAGATCGGCAGAGTCTTCTGCAAAAGCCGAATGGAACGCGCCTGGCGCGAGACCTTTTACACGACCGGGATGGAGCATTCGCCCACGAGTGCAACGGGACGGTGAGCCGCTCCCCAAAGTCCTAGACAGATGGGGCGTGAGTTCGCGGCTCGCTGACGTCACCGCCCGGTAGTCGGCCGGGCTCCGCATGCCGAGCGCTGAGTAAGGCGCCAGCGGTTGTAGTCGTCGATCCAGGCCCCGAGCTGGGCGAGCACGCTCTGCGCGTCGTGCAGCTCGTGCACGTTAGTCGCGTTTGTACGCCGGCGTCGTGATCGGCACCAGGCCCAGCTCATGCGCGTAGAGCACCGAGGCCGTTGCGGTGTACTGCGGGCAGTTGTCACTGAGCCACTGGATCGCGTGCGGCGCGGTCACCACCGTCTCACCGAAGCGCGCCCATAGCGCCTTGTCCATAAGCGTGCGAATGTCGCCCCCGTTCAGCGGCCGGCGCGACGCCGTCCACGCGCAGACTTCCCGATTCATGGCAATCGATGGCGAAGGCGACCGAGAGCACCTCGCCGCTCCAGCACGGGATCAGGAAGATGTCCGAGCACCAGCGCTGGTTCGAGGCCGGCTGCGGCGAAGGCAAGTGGTGCGGGTCGTTGTAGCGGAAAGTGATCTTCGAAGAAGCCGGCTCCCCGGGCATCGAAGTAATGCGAGAAGTCGACCGTTGTCGAGCAGAGAAGGACGGCTGACCGTCGGGTCGGGAGCCGGAAGAGTGCCCGAGGCGGATTGAAGCACGATCAGTTGTCGAGAGACACACCGAGTAGTCCGAGCAGGCCAATCAGAAAGATGGGATGCGCCCGGTTGAAGGCCGCGAGTGCCTGAAGAGCGGAGTCAACCACGTTCAAACCCGACGCTTCCCCACTGCGCCCGCGCTGCCTTGGGGTCCAGGCTCACTCCGGCGCAGCCCTCACGGCAGCTTCCACAGCAACAGCGTCGGAACCGAGGCGCATGGCGCGACACCAATCGCGCAATGTGATGAAGTCGTAGTGTCCGAGATGCCCCACGCGTTTGCCATCGCCTATTAGAGTTTTGTCGTCTCTAGCCTTCTCCAGCGCCGAGACGATGTTCTCAGGGAGTCTTGGTCCCGGCCTTGTCGTTGGCGTTGGAATGAAAATCCCTGGCACGAACAACCCGCTGGCCTGTTCGGGCAGGTTCGTCACGCGATCGAGAATTCGCTTTATCGTGGCGATGGGCAGCGTCACAACCATCGGCGTCTAGCCCTTCTTCTTTCTCACTCGGTGCCAAGGCGTTGGAGGAGGACTGGACGGTGACCACGCCGGAGAAACGGGTTCCGTCCGTCCGGCTGACGTGGGCGTCCAGCCCAAGCTGGATTCTACGCCTGTTGCGGGGCTTCCTCCACGGGCGGGCTATTAAATAGGTCAGGCTGCGAGAGCGCGAACGGCGGTCTTCTGCTGTAGACGTTCGGAACACTTTCCAGAAGAGATTGGAATGGCTGGCGGAGGCACTGTAGCACATTGTTTGCGTCAGCGAGGCCGGCGAGCCCGGACAGCCTTATCCAGTTTCACGTGACCTGTCTCGCCAAACATCCCGAAATCGATCGTCCAGGGGACTTGACAGATGTGTACACATACGTGTACCGTAGCCTTCGAATGGGATGAGGAAAAGAGGCGGCGAAATCTCGACGAGCACGGTGTCGATTTCCGGGACGCCGCCCTGATCTTCGAAAATGCCGTCGTCGAAGCCGAGGACAGGCGGAGTGGCTACGGCGAGATTCGGGTTCGCGCGCTTGGGCACGTAGACGACGACTATTACCTCGTGGTCTACACCTGGCGGGGTGACAATCGCCGGATCATCAGCGCGTGGAAGGTAGGCGAAGATGGCAAGAAAAGATATCAAGCGTTACTCGCCCGAAGAACTTAAGGCTCTACGGGTGCGCGGCAAGACGCGCACACGTGCCGACGCCCCGGTCCGCGAGATTGACGCGGATTTTTGGGAGCACGCTCACCTGGTCATGCCGGGCCCGGGCAAAACTTCCGTACACCTTCGTGTGGACAGCGACGTGCTGGAGTGGTTTCGGAAGCAGGGCAGGGGACACCTGAGCCGCATGAACGCCGTGCTTCGCTCCTACGTGGAGGCGGCTCGAGGGAGGCGATGAACCGGTTGCGCCTGGGTTGCGTTTCCTGCCGCAACCTGCCGCGATCTGCAAACAGCGCGCGAAACTATTAGAGTGGCGGTGCCCCCGGAGGATTCCTAAACTGCGTGCCGGGTGTTCGAGTCACCCCGGGGGCACCAACCACTTCAAGAGAGTTTAGCGAGGGACGGGTGTATTAGCGGGCCGGCTTCGAAGGCCGTGTAGTGAATATTACCTGCCAGTCGGGCTTTGTTTCGTTGTTGATGAAGAATCGCCAAAGATACCGACTATCGGCCTTGATGGGGAATGCCCCGACGTTAATCGCCAAGACGACGTCCAGATCGGTACCGGGCTTCAAGCCCGCCGGACGGCCAGCTTCGAATTGGCCGGTCAATTCGAGCGCGTGACCACCGATAGGCGTTGGCACGACCACCGGCTGTTCATCGGCGTCCAGCAAAGCAAGCCTGAACGTGTGAGATCGATTGGCCAGATCCCACGGGACGTCAATCTTTATGGCTATTGCAGTCGCGGCCGGGTCTGGGCCGATGATTGACCATCCGCCGCCCAGAATGTAGAGCTTGCCATTGACGGCCTGCGCCGAGTCCGCTAACAGCATCGTGACCTTCATTGACTCGTTTCCTTCAGCGCCGGCAGTCGGCAGTCGTTGATGCGTCCGTCAATGAAACCCCACTCGACACTGTCACAGGTTCAACTACGACGACCCCACTCTCCTCGCCATGATGGGAGGCGGTTGGCACAGGCGCAACCTGGCGCGGGGACGTATACCCGCTGAGGGTTCGTCGCAGAGCGACACCTGTCCCCTACGAGAGGACCGGCGCGGCTGTCTGGTGCAAGAGCAGGACTTCCCGTCGTTCTCTGGCCGAGGTCAGCACCGCGAGGCACACTTCCAGGTTCGCCTTTCCCCAGCGTCCGCCGTGGGCCGGGACTCGCGCCTTGGCCACCGCGTCGTACAGCTCGCGAACCACCTCGCCTCGCCCGGTGTCGCCGGTCGAGAGCGCTGCCTCGAACCGCTCGTTCTCGCCGTAGACGTAGACGCCGTGCGCCGATTGCCGAATATCGCCCTTCTCACAGCTGACGAGGGTGAGCCCGAACAAGGACGGATGCGGCGCCGGCCCGGCCGGGTGCGGGGCGCGATTGCCGCCGTACCGGGCCGCACGCTTGAGGCCGAGCTCCGCGTCTCGACTTCCGACCTTCTGGAGCGTCTGCCGGGCGCGGCCGTAGGCCGTGGGGTCGACGGGCTGACCTTGTTCTCCGATCCCGAAGATTAGCTCCGTGGTGTGAAAGTGATCGGCACCGCTGTACACGGCGGTCGCCGGCGTGCCGTCCTCGAACTCCATGTAGACCACGTGCGCGTCTTCGGTGGGGCGCTGGGCGTCTCCGCGCGCGGTCATCGCGCGGACGCTCCGGAGCAGGCCACCACCGATGAATCTCAAGATGTCGAACTGGTGCGACCCCTGCCGGAACGTCACGCCGCCGCCCAGGCGGGTGTCGAGCTCCTCGGTGTTGCGCGGGCGGTAGAGCCAATCCGTGAAGCACCAGTTGTGCAACATGCGAACTCGGCCGAGCGCACCGCTCTGAACGATCTCCCGCATCTTGCGGATCGCCGGCTCGAAGCTGTGCGAGTGGCCCACCACGAGCTGCCGGTCGTGCGCCTCGGCCGCCCGGATCATCCGGTCGGCATCGTCGAGACTGAGCGCCATCGGCTTTTCGACAACGACATGCTTGCCATGCTCGAGGGCAAGGAGAACGTGCTCGGTGTGGTACTGCGTCGGGGTAGCGATGTAGATCGCGTCGACGCTCGGGCTCCCGCACAGCGCCTCGACGCTCGAATATGTCTCGGCCTGGAAGTCACGCGCGAACGCTGCGGCCGCCCCGGCGTCGGCATCGGCCGCCGCCGTGAGCCTGGCGTGCGGATGCCTGAGGATGGCCGGCAGCATCATGCATCCCGCGGTCCCCAGGCCGGCGACGGCCCATCGCATGACGTGCGCCGAGTCTGGCACGTCCCTGGTCTCCGGCCCCGGACCTTAGCCAGCGCTCTCTGGCGCTCTGGCCCAGGCGTTTTCCACCGTGTCGAGCAGCGCGCTCCAGGGCGCTTGGCCGGTGGCGAGACTACGGGCGCGGGCTGCCTCGATCAGGCTGTACTCCACGGGGATGTCGATGCACTTGTTGGCCGCTACATCGCGGAAGACGTTCATGGGGTCACCGCCGGCCGCGACGACCGCAAGCTGATCCCGCAGCAGGCGACGGAACAGAATCACGCCCTGGTCCGAGTCGCCGAGCTTCTCGAGGTCGCGCTCAGCGACCGGCCCCTGGGTCACCCACGCCATCATGTCCTGGCCCAGCACGAAGTTCGTGATGTGCTCGCCGCGCTCGTCCGTGAGCGGGATCGGGTAGACCGGGACGCGCTCCTGCGTCGGCTCCGCCCCCGGTGGAACGGGCAGGACCTGATACATCACGTGATAGGTATGGGTGTCGTCCATCGGCACGCGGAACTGGAACGTCCAGCCGACGCGCAGGATGTTCGGGAACAGGATGGGGTGCCCGATCCGCCACGACGGATCGTCCTCCGACCCGCCCAGCCGCACGCGCCGCTTGACGATCCCGTGGGCGAAGACGTGGAAGCCGATCTTCAGGTGGTGCCCGATGACGCGCTTCACCATCCGCTCGCCGCCCGCGTCCTTTCCGGCGCTACGGCCCATGATGTACTCGTAGTAGCGGCCGTGGAGCCACTCGGTGTGGACCGGATCCAGAGAGTTCTCCATGCACTGCATCCAGTTGCAGGGGATCACCGTCACGCCGATGTCGCGCCAGACGTTATCCATCACCAGAAGGTCCCACCGCGGCAGTAACGGAGTGGGCTCGGGACCAAGGTACGCGAACACGAGGCCGCCGAGCTCTTCCACTGGATAGGCGAGAGTCCGCACGCGGTCCTTGAAGCTGCTTTCGGGAGGCTCGGCCGGCATCTCGAGGCAGCGCCCCTGGCTGTCGAACATCCAGCCGTGGTAGCAGCACCGGAGGCCGTCCTCCTCGGGAATACCGTAACGCATCGATACCCGACGGTGGGGACAGCGCTCGCCGATCAGTCCAAGCCGGCCGCGCCGGTCGCGAAACAGCACCAGATCTTCTCCGAGGAGCTTGATCGCCTTGACCGGATTGGCGTCCAGATCGGCCTTGCCGGCGATAGGGAACCAGTACCGGCGCAGCAACGTGCCCATAGGAGTCCCAGGCCCCACCCGCGTCAATCGCTCGTTCTCTTCGCGGCCCAGCATCGGCGTCCTCCCTTCCGCATCGGCTGCCCGGCTCGGCGCCCATAGTCTACTTCACGGGCGCGCGTGCGCGCGCTGGCCTCGCGAGGGCGGGCCTCCACGCGAATCGCCCGACGCGCGGCCCGAACGACAAGCCGTTTCTCAAGTTCGAACGCCTCCTCGAGACGTACCTCGCGTTTGCGCCACGCGGTTTTCGGTCGTTCTCGATGGCCATTCCGGTGTGGCTCCGGGAAAAGCTCTTCCAGAAATCGCTCCTCAAGGGCGATCGGCCTTCACCCATTACACCGGCTTCAAAGTCAATTCCGGCGAGTACAAGGTCATGGGCCTGGCGCCGTACGGCGAGCCGCGCTATGCCAAACTCATCCTGGATCGCCTGATCGATCTCAAGTCCGACGGTTCGTTCAAGCTCGACCTCTCTTACTTCGACTACTGTACGGGCCTCCAGATGACCAACAAGGCCTTCGACGAACTCTTCGGCGGCCCCCCGCGCGGCCCCGACCAACTACTCACCCCGCGTCACATGGATCTGGCTGCCTCCATCCAGGCGGTGACTAATGAGGTCGTACTTCGGCTCACTCGCTCACTGGCTGCTGAAACCGGCGCGCAAAACCTCTGCCTGGCCGGTGGGGTGGCCCTCAATTGCGTTGCCAACGGCAAGGTGCTCCGCGACGGCCGATTCCGTCGGGTATGGGTGCAGCCGGCGGCGGGCGATGCCGGCGGCGCTCTGGGCGCCGCCTTGTGCGCGTACCACCTCTTCCGAGGCCAGCCTCGCCAGGTCGACGGTGAGCACGACCTCATGCAAGGCTCATATCTCGGCCCGGAATTCCGCCAGAGCGACATTGAGGAGCGCCTGGCTCGTGCCGGCGCCCGCTTCACCCGCCTTACCGACGATCAGCTCATCGACCGCACCGTCGAGGCCCTCGCCGACGGCAAGGCCATCGGCTGGTACCAAGGCCGCATCGAATTCGGCCCTCGCGCCCTCGGCGCCCGCTCGATCCTGGGCGACCCGCGATCTCCCTCAATGCAATCGGTCCTAAATCTCAAGATCAAGCATCGGGAGTCGTTCCGGCTCTTCGCTCCCTCCGTGTTGCGCGAGGACGTCGCCGACTGGTTCGAACTCGACTCGGACAGCCCATACATGCTCATGGTCGCCGACGTGGCCAAGCAACATCGGCGGGAGATGACCGCTGAGGAGCACGCCCTGTTCGGCATCCAGAAGCTCAACGTACCGCGCTCGTCGATCCCGGCCGTCACTCACGTCGACTACTCGGCCCGCATCCAGACGGTTCACTGCGCGGTCATCGTCAACACCAGCTTCAACGTGCGCGGTGAGCCCATCGTCCTCACTCCCGAGGACGCCTTCCGCTGTTTCATGGGAACTGACATCGACGTGCTGGCCGCCGGAAATTGCTTCCTACTCAAGGAGGACCAGAATCCCCGCCTCCGCCAGGACTACAGAAACGCCTTCAGCCCGGACTAGCGCGTCCTTCGCTCCATCGCGTGGTCCAACCCGAGCACTGGGGGGCAGTGATCGTAGGGCGGCCCTCAATCAGGCTGGCGCCGAATCCGAAAGGCGCGCGCCACCTTTGGTGCCAGCCACGCGGTCAGCCCAACAGCCAGCCCTAGCAGCGCCAGGAACACTAGCGGGAAGAACACCATCAGTAGCGTCGACCCGAACGCCACCGCGTCCTCGGCGAGGCTAACCACGACGCCGCCTCCTGGTGCGGTGGCATTCACGGCCACGCGCGTCGCTGCCTTTGAGCCGTGGGCGCCGAGCGCCAGCCCTCCGCCCACCAATAGCGCCGCGACCCGGACCGGCGTGTCGAAGTCGGCGAACGCGGAAGCGGCGAGGATCGCGCCGGCCGGCACCCGGATGAAGGTGTGGACAGCATCCCAGATCGAATCGACGGCTGGCACCTTGTCGGCCACGAACTCGACCAAGTACAACAGCGCCGCCAGGCCGATGACCCAGCCCTCGGACAGATAGCCGAGATCGCCGGGGAGCCGAGCGAGACCAAAGCGTTGAAGCAGGCCAAGCGCGAGCACCGTGGCATAGAGATTAATGCCCGACAACCACGCCGATCCGAGCCCTGTTGCTGCCAAGGTGGGCCAATCCATGACGCTCTATCCTCGTCCGACGCGGCATGCTGGGCAAGGGACGTGTCCGCTCACTTCGATCGCCGAAGCCGTCGCGCCGTGGCTCCCGATCGTGCCGACCGCCAATAGACGTCACGGAGGTGCCAAATTTGCTGTCAGAAACGACACTTTCCAAAAATTGTCGGCGCTTTCCGCAGCATGCCGTCGCAGCGCCACTGCTCGACCCGCCTCCACCTTTAGGTCGCTCCTACTTAGCGCCCACGTGCCGGAAATCGCGGGGCCTTCCGCATGCCGTCGCGGCACCACCGCTCGACACGACTCCGCCTTGTTGGTCGCTCCCACTTACCGCCCAAGTGCCACCGGTGCCTTAAGCGCCCGAGAAACAATACCTCGTTGTGACTAGCGGATCTGGCACCTGGTATGCGAAGTAGCTGGCCAGCGTTCAAACGAGAGAAGCCGTGAATTCGAAACGAGTGCCGCTTCGCACGGTCGCCGCGCTAACCGTCAGCGGCATCGTTAACGGGGGATGGAGGGAACAGCACAACGCCCCGCCGGTTTCCCGACGAGGCGCTGTCAGTCGCCGCCGTAGCGAAGAGGACAAACGCGGGCTGGACTTGCAAGTCCCCGGGCATAGGCCCTTCGTGGGTTCGAATCCCACCGGCGGCTCCAAGTTTAACAGGTGTACGAGTCTCTGCGTGTTTGTCGGACCGCAACAATAACACGTTCGATGTCAGCGTGCGCGACGGACGCAGGTTTGACCACGCTCCGGAGGTGTCGGATGGGGCGGTGGAGTATAGCGGCTGGAGCGCTGTGCTTCTTGGTGATGATGGCGGGCGGACCGGGGCCGGCGGCCGCGCCCCCTTCGAGGTTCATCCTGGTCTATGTGTCGGCGTGGAACTGCCCTTACTGCCGCGAGTGGGAGGTCCATACGCAACCTAATTGGGAGCGCGCCCCGGAGCGCCGGCACGTCGACTTTCGAATCGTGAAGACGCCCTACTTCTCTCGCGTGGACGAGGACCGATACTGGCCCGAGGACATCCGCTGGATCCGCGACAGCCTACAGATTACGAAAGGTACGCCTCGCTTCATTCTTGCGATCGACCGCGGAATCGTTCTCCACCGGTTCGGGGCGTCGTCGTGGGACAAGGATGTCTACCCGCTGATCCAGCGGCTGGTGACGGAGAAGACATCGCCGTAGCGCACGGCGCGGTGGGCGAAGGATGGAAGCCCTCCACATCGGCTATTTCGAAGCGGCCGTGGCTGGCCTCCTTAGCTTCGCGAGCCCCTGCGTGCTGCCGCTGGTCGTTCCCTACCTCGCTTGGGTAGGCGGGATCGCCATGCCCGGGGCAAGCGACGCAGACACGCCCGGGCGCCTGCCACGCGGAGCCCTCGGGAACGCGGTGGCCTTCGTCCTCGGGTTCGTCCTGTTGTTCATCGCCCTCGGCGTCACTGCCACCGCTGTTGGCCGGACGCTCGCCCAATACCCCGAGGGGGCGGCGGCCATCGCAGGTGCGGTCTTGATCCTCCTGGGTCTGCATGTCGCGCGCGTCCTACCCATCCGAGCCCTGGCCTTTGAAGCTCGTATTCACGCGGCGCTACGCCCTGGTGGCCCGGTAGGCGCCTTCGTCGCCGGCGTTGCCTTCGCGTTTGGCTGGTCGCCGTGCGTCGGACCAGTCCTCGCTACGATCCTGACGCTGGCCGGGACCCGAGAATCCCTCGCCGAAGGCGCGGGCTTGCTCGCGGTTTACGGCGCCGCGATGGGGGCACCGTTCCTCTTGGGCGCTGTGTTCACCGCGCCGTTCCTTCGGCTGGTCCGGCGCGTCCAGCCTCACAGACGATTCCTCGAGCTGGCGACGGGCGGCCTGGTTGTCGCCACCGGGCTCCTGATCATGACAGGGACGTTCTGGCAGATCGGATACTGGATGCTGCAAGTGTTCCCGTTCTTGGCCCGGCTCGGATGAGCGAGCGGTTCGAACAATCCTCTCACGCCGAACTAGTTGGTGGGCCTCACCGGAGGAGCAACCACCAACTCAGCGTGCCCACCACCACGATGGTACCGGCGAGGATGACCAGCACTCCGGAACCGCTTCGCCTGCTATCGTCACGGGACTCGGCTTCGCGAACCACACATGAATCAAACCGCCGGACGCTTGACAACCGGTAGGTGCGAGCCGATGATCCTTGAACGATCGTGACCGTTCGGCCCCTCGGGAGGTGTTGGATGCCCCTGAATCGGGTGAATGGACCGTCGCGCGTCCCGCCTCTTGCGATCCGCGTTCGGGGCCTCGTGGCCACGCTACTCGTCCTGATGATCTCGACCTTCACTGTCGTGCTCGGCACCGCACCAGAAGGTCGCGCCGACGCACCCGCGGAGCAGATGACCTGGGCCGTCCACATCTCGCTTGCGCCGACGTGGTTCGACCCGGCCGAGACTTCAGGGATCATCACGCCGTACATGCTCCTCTACGCGTTGCACGACGCGCTCGTGAAGCCGATGCCGGGCCAGCCGATGGCGCCGAGCTTGGCCGAGTCGTGGAGCATGTCCGCGGATGGGCTCGTCTACGAGTTCGTCCTCCGCCGCGGGGCGAAGTTCCACAACGGTGACCCGGTCACAGCCGAGGACGTCAAGTTCTCGCTCGAGCGTTACCGGGGCGTCGCGCAGAAGACGCTGAAGGAGAGTGTGGCGGCCGTCGAGACGCCGGACCCGGGGCGTGTCCGCATTCGTCTCAAGCGGCCGTGGCCGGACTTCATGACGTTCTACGCGACCGCCACCGGCGCCAGCTGGATCGTGCCCAGGAAATACGTCGAAAAGGTCGGCGACGAGGGCTTCAAGAAGGCTCCGATCGGCGCTGGCCCCTACAGGTTCGTCTCGTTCAGCCCGGGCGTCGAGCTCGTCTTCGAGGCCTTCGATCAGTACTGGCGAAAGGCGCCGAACGTGAAGCGGCTTGTCTTGAAGGCGATCCCGGACGAGGCCACGCGGCTGGCCGCGCTGAAGCGCGGCGAGGTGGACATCGCCTACGCGATTCGCGGTGCGCTGGCCGAGGATCTCCGGCGGACCCCGGGGCTGACGCTGAAGCCCAACGTCGGTCAGGCGACACAGTGGGTCTACTTCGCTGACCAGTGGGACTCGAAGTCGCCGTGGCACGACCGGCGAGTGCGCCTGGCCGCGAACTATGCCATTGACCGGCCCACGATGAACCAAGCGGAGACCCTGGGATTTTCCAAATTGATCTGGAGCATCATCCCCTCGAGCTTCGAGTTCTACTGGCAGCCGCCGGGGTACCCGTACGATGCCGTCAGGGCCCGGCGACTTCTCGTCGAGGCTGGTTACCCGAACGGCTTTGACGCGGGAGAGTATTTCTGTGACGCGGCGGGCACGTTCGTCGGCGAACCCGTCGTCAACTACCTCCATGCCGTCGGCATCCGGGTCAAGCTCCGGCCCGTGGAGCGGGCCGCTTTCAACCGGGGGCTCGCCGAGAAGAAATTCAAGAACCTGATCCAGGTCGGCAGCGGTGCCTTCGGCAACGCCGCCACCCGGATCGAAGCGTTCGTCGCTGCGGGTGGCACCTACGTCTATGGGAGCTATGCCGACATCGACGGGCTTTTCCAGGAACAAGTGAACGAGATCGACTCCAAGAGGCGGGCCGTAATCCTCGAACGTATCCAGCAGCTCGTCCACGACAAGGCGATGGTCGCACCGATCTGGCTCCTAGCCGGTTTGAGCGGCAAGGGGCCGAGAGTCGAAGAGTCCGGAGTGGGCCTTATCGCGGGCTACGCGTTCTCCGCACCGTACGAAGACGTGAAGCTCAAGGCGAGGTGACGAACGGCCCTAGCGCCGCTCCGCAAGGACGATGAGCCGTCCGGACGTCGTGTCGAATGCGACGTCCTTGAGGTCCGCGTACGCGCGAATCAATCGCATCCCCGCCTGGCGTAGGCGGCGTTCCCACTGCCGGCGCGTCCAGAGACGCACCCTGACTGACTTCCGGAGTACGCGCCGGTCTCCGAGGCGCAGAATGAGCCAGGTACTGTCCTGGATGCCGGTTCGCTGGTCGAAACGCAAGTCCGACAGCACGAAGATCCGTGGCCCAGAGCGATACCATACCCGCTTCGGAAGCGTCGCGTCGAACACCGGATTGCGGTGGTCGATGAGCAGACGCCCTCCCGGCTTCAGCGCCCGCGCCATTTTCCCGAGGGTGGCCACGTTGTCGCGCTCGCTGAAGTAGCCGAAGCTCGTGTAGATACAAATAACGGCGTCGAACTCTTCGCGATAGGGGAGCCGCCGCATATCGCCACGCGCGAACCGGAGACGCTCGCGCTCGTGATAGCGGCGACGGGCCTCGCGGAGCATCGCGCGAGACAGGTCGACACCGACGACCGAATAGCCGCGCCGGGCCAGCTCGCCGGCATGCCGCCCGAAGCCGCAGGGCACGTCGAGCACGCGGCCGCCCGGCTTCAGACGGAGAGCCTTCGTGAGGAAGTCGACCTCCGCCCGTGTCTGCCGCGTGCTTTTCTGCGCCGTGAGGATTTCGAGATACGTATCGTCGAAGAATCCGCGGAACCACTCGCGGGTCGCCATCGCAGCAGTCTCCCCCGAGCCGCTACTCGATGACCTGATCCACCTGCAGCATGACCGTCCGGGGGATCGTCAACCCGAGCGCCCGCGCGGTCTTGAGATTGATGACCAGCTCGAGCTTGGTGGGCTGCTCGACCGGCAGATCGGCGGGCTTGGCGCCCTTGAAGATCTTGTCGGCGAAGGTGGCGGCGCGCCGATAGTGATCGGGGTAGTTGACGCCGTAGCTGGCGAGGCCTCCGACGAACTCGGTCGACGCGTACATCGCCGGCAGCCGATGCTTCGCCGCGAGATCGACGATGAGCTGCGCGTTCGCCAGAGTGAGCGTCTCGAGCCCCACGACGATCGCGTCGGCGTGCTGCCGCGCGGTGTCGAACGCCGGCCGCAGATCGTCGACCCGGCGCACGTCGAGGAGCTGCGCCTGCAGACCGAGAGCTCTCGCCGCCGTCTCGACCTCTTTCCACTGCCCGGGGATCGCCGGATTGCCCATGTTGAAGAGCGCCGCGATCCGCGTGGCCTTCGGCACGAGCTCGCGGAGTATCTCGACGCGCTTGGGGTAGATCTCCGTCACGGTCGCGCTCAGACCCGTGATGTACCCGCCCGGGTGCGCGAGGCTGGCGATGATGCCCTGCGCGACCGGGTCGCCGACGCCGGTGATGACCACCGGAATCGTCCCCGCGGCGCGCTTGGCGGCCAGCGCCGCGGGCGTGCCGCGCGTCAGGATCAGATCCACTTTGAGCTGGGCCAGCTCGGCCGCGAGGACCGGGAATCGATCGTCGCGGCCGTCGGCCGACCGATACTCGATGACGAGGTTCTTGCCCTCGAGGTAGCCGAGCGCGCGGAGCCCCTGCCGGAAGCCTTCGAGGTTCGCGGCATTGATGGCCGCGGGGGTCCGCTCGAGCACGCCGATCCGATAGATCTTGTCCGATGGTTGCGCGACGAGCGCGATGGGCGCGAGAGCGAAACCGGCAGTGAGAATGACCGCGAGCCCGATCAGCCGCATAAGCACCTCGCTTCGTTGCGTGGTCGTGTCGTCACTCATGGTAGGCCCGGACCGCAGGCCGCATCACCGCTCGCATGCGGCATGCCAGCGCGCGACGTGGAGGCGCGCCTATTTTTCTACGCGTTTGCCAGGGGGAGTGGTCCCGCGACGTGTTCGAATCGCGGCGTCGCGCCCTGACACTTCGGGCGATCTACCCGAGGCGAGTGAAATGGCCGGCGCGCTTGCGCTCGAATTGGCCGGACGCCGCTCGGCGTCCGTCGAGGCTCAGACGCCGAGGCCGAGGCCGGCCAGGCTGCGGATCGTTACCGCTTCGCCGATGTGCGCGGCGTTGTGCCGCAGGGCCGAGCTGGCGAGCTGCTCGGCGCGCGTCCAGCCGAGCCACGGATAGCTCGTTCCTTCGACCCAGTCGCGGAACGCGCCGACCGCCGCGCCGCGGCGGATGTCCTCGACCCCGATGACCTCGTCCCACGCCTCGATGCGGAGCGCGGCGACGACTTCTCGGGTTCGGCGCCCGACGGCCGAGCGGTAGGCCCGGATCGCCGCGACGTCGGCGCGCGCCGTCATCTCGCCGACCTCGTCGTCGGTCATTCCGGTGCCGATGATGCGCCATGGGACGTTCATGCGCCGCATCCATTCGTCGTCGAGGACCTGATCGCGCGCGGCGACGACCAGATTCACCGCGGCGTCCTCGGTGCGCGCCATGTGCCAGAGGAGCCACACCAGCGAGTTGAGCCCGTGCCCCGGGCGCACGCGCATCTGGTCGTCGTCGAGCGCGAACACCCGCTCGACCAGCGACGGGCGGCCGCCGACGTCGCGCGCGTGCACGGCGGCGTGCTGCGTCAGGAAGAAGGCAACGAGGTCCACGACGAGATCGTATCCTCATTGCCTTCGAAAGCGCTGGACTTCCTCGGCCTCCGGGCGTGATAGGCTCGCGCCACACAGCACGCGGCGCGGCCGCGAGGAGGATGCGATGAGCGCACAGTCCTGGAATCGGCGCGAGATCCTGAAGGGCGTGTCGGCGGCGACGCTGGTCGGCGTTCACGCGGGTCCGGCGGCCGCCCAGGCGGTCAAGTGGTCGGCGGGAACGGAGACGCCGAAGCTGAAGGCGCCGGCCAACGCCACCGATTGTCATCACCACGTCTACAACGCGAAGTACCCGGTCGATCCGCGGTCCACCCTGCGCCCGGGCGACGCGCTGGTCGAGGACTACCGCGTGCTCCAGAAGCGCATCGGCATCACGCGCAACGTCCTCGTGCAGCCCTCGACGTACGGCACGGACAACCGGTGCCATCTCGAGGCGCTGGCGGCGTTCGGCCCGACGGCCCGCATGGTCGCGGTCGTCGACGATACCGTGTCGACCGAGGAGCTCAAGCGCATGCACGGGCTCGGGGTGCGAGGCATCCGCTTCAACCTGGCGCAGGCCGGCGCCACGACGCCGGAGATGATGGAGCCCCTGTCGAAGCGGGTGAACGATCTCGGCTGGCACATCCAGATCAACGCGCCGGCCGCCAAGATCATGGAGATCATGCCCATCCTCGAGCGCGTGCCCTCGCCGATCGTCTTCGATCACCTGGCGCACATCCCGCAGCCCGACGGCGTCAACCATCCGCTCTACGCCAAGGTGCGGGCGCTGATGGACAAGGGCCGCACGTGGGTCAAGCTGTCCGGCGCCTACGCGGACACGAAGGTCGGTCCCCCGAGCTATTCGGACTCGAGCGCGGTCGCGCGCGCGTACGCCAAGGCGATGCCCGAGCGGTGCGTGTGGGGCAGCGACTGGCCGCATCCGAGCGAGCAGTCCAAGCACTTGCCGGACGACGCCGTGCTCTTCGACCTGCTCAGCGACTGGGTGCCCGACGCGAAGGTTCGCCACCGCGTGCTGGTGGAGAACCCCGCGATCCTCTACGACTTTCCGAAGGGCTAGCTCGCGGGCCGCTATCGACGCGGGGTCGGGTTCCGCAGCTCGATGATGTCCTTCGCGCGGATGGTGGCCGCTTCGCGGATCTCCGGCTGAGCCGGGACGATGTAGAAGCGCTTCTCGCGAATGCCCCGCAGAACTTGCTCGGCGACTTCCGACGGCGGGTAGCCGCGGGTCAGCCGATCGGACAGGCCCTGGCCGAACGCCTGCGCCATCGGGCCGGCCTTGCCCTCCTCGGCCAGCTCGGGCGGACGGTTGCGTGACGACCGCATGATGCTCGTGTTGATGAGGCCGGGGCAGACCACCGAGACGCCGATGGGCGCCCCGGTCGCCTCGAACTCCTTGAACATCGACTCGGACAGCGCCACCACGCCGTGCTTGGTGACGTCGTAGACCGACATGAAGGGCGCGGTGCTGAGGCCGGCCATGGACGCCGTGTTCACGATGTGGCCTTCGTCGCCGCCGGCCAGCATGCGCCGCACGAAGGCGCGCACGCCGTGGATCACGCCCCAGAGGTTCACGCCCATCACCCACTGCCAGTCCGCCAGCGAGTGCTCGTGGACGGCGCCGATCACGGCGACCCCGGCGTTGTTGCAGACCACGTGGGCGGCACCGAAGGCGGCGTAGGTCTCGCGGGCGAGACGCTCGACGTCCTCGGCGCGCGAGACGTCGACGCGCACCGCCAGCACCGCAGGCGCCTTGGCGCGCACGGCGGCAGCCGCGACGTCGAGGGCGGGCGCCTCGACGTCGGCCATGACGACCTTCATTCCTACGGCGGCGAACCGCTCGGCGAGCGCGAGCCCGATCCCGCTCGCCGCGCCCGTCACGACCGCCACGCGATCTCTGAACCGTTCCATGGCTCGCTATCTTATCGCGGCTCGCGCATACGACCTTGGTCCAATGGACAAGTGGCCGGCAGGCGGATTTGATCTGCGGATCACTAGCCACGATATTTCGAGAGCCCGGCATCCGTTCCGTTTCTCTGCACGAACACGAAGAGATTGACTACCGTCACGGGGGAGTGGAGGGCGGGCGGATAGCACAGGAGTAGGGCGAGCTCCGATCAATGGAGGATGGCGAGATGAAGAGATGGCTGACGGCTCTGTTGCTGGTCGCGCTACCCGCATGGGCGATGCCCGGGGCGGAGGCCCAGACTCCCGGCGAAGTCTTTCGCAAGGTCGCGCCGTCCGTGGTCGTGATCCGCGCGAAGGGGCGCGACATCAGCGCGAGCGGTCAGTCGCGCTTCGCCGAGACCGGCTCGGGCGTGCTGATCTCGCCGGACGGCAAGGTGATGACCGCTGCCCACGTCGTCCACGCGATGGACGAGATCAGCGTCGAATTCCTCGGCGGCGAGACGGTGAAGGCCCACGTGGTCGCCTCGGAGCCGGCCGCCGATCTCTCGCTGCTGCAGCTCGCGCGCGTGCCGGCCGGCGCCAAGGCATCGCCGCTCGCCAACTCCGACCCGATCCAGGTCGGCGATCCGGTCATCATCGTCGGCGCGCCCTACGGGCTCAGCTACTCGCTGAGCAATGGCCTGATCAGCGCGCGGTGGAAGCCCAACACCGTGTACAAGACCATGCCGCTCGCCGAGTTCTTCCAGACCACGGCGACGATCAACACGGGTAACTCGGGCGGGCCGATGTTCGACATGAAAGGCGAGGTCGTCGGCATCGTCAGCCACAACATCTCCAAGAGCGGCGGCAGCGAGGGTCTGGGCTTCGTCGTCACCATCAACACCGCGAAGAAGCTCCTGCTCGAGCGCAAGTCGTTCTGGTCCGGGCTCGAGGGCCAGGTGCTGTCGGACGCCGAGGCCGATCTGCTGAACCTCCCACCGGGCGCGACGGGCTACATCGTGAAGACGGTCGCCAAGGACTCTCCGGCCGAGCAGATGGGGCTTCGAGGCGCCACGATGGTCGTCAACCTGGGTAGGGGCGAGGTCCCGCTCGGCGGCGACATCATCCTGACCGTCGAGGGTGTCAAGGCCGAAGCCGCCAACCTGGCGAAGATCCGGGACGCGCTGTCAGCGAAATCCGCGGGCAGCCCGTTCAAGGTGACTGTGCTTCGGGCCGGCAAGGTCGTCGAGCTGACCGGACGCATGCCATGAGCCGAGCGCATCGCGGAGCCGGCGCCGTCGGGCTCGCGCTCGCCGCGGCGCTGTGCCTGGCGAGCGGCTGCGCGGGGCGCTTGCCCGGCGCGGGCGCCCCAGCGGGCGGTGAGCTGCCGCCACCGGTTCGCCAGGTGTTGCCCAACGGCCTCAGGCTGATCGTCCAGGATCACCGCGCGGCCGACATCGTGGCCGTCTATCTTTACGTCGGCGTGGGCGTCCGCTACGAGCGGCCGGACCAGCTCGGCTACTCCCACTTCCAGGAGCACATGCTGTTCAAGGGCACGGACAAGTGGGGGCCCGGCTACATCGACCGCACGGTCGAGGGCGTCGGCGGCCGGACGAACGCGACGACCTCGTTCGACTTCACCGACTTCTACATCATGGTTCCCAAGGAGTCCACGGAAACGGCGCTCCAGACCCTCGCGGACATGGCCTTCCGCTCGACCTTCGATCCGAGCGAGGTCGCGCGCGAGCGCGAGGTGATCTTCGAAGAGGCGAACATCGAGACCGACAATCCCAAGGCCGCGATCGTGCGTCAGCTCTACGGAATGGTCTTCCTCGACAATGCGTACGGCTACCCCGTGCTCGGCACGCGCCCGACGATGAACGCGGCCACGAGCGCGATGCTCAAGGCGTACAACAAGCAGTACTACACGCCGGAGAACATGGTGCTCGTGGTCGCCGGGCCGGTCGACGTGAAGACCGTGCGCGGCATGGTGGACCCCATCTGGGGCGTGATCCCGTCCACCGGCTACAAGTCGGTGCCGGCGCCCAAGCCGCGCCCGCTCGTCGGCATCGTCCGCAAGTCGGTCGAGCGCCCGGAGCAGCAGGCGCGGCTCGCGATGGGCTGGCAGGCGCCGCCCACGAACGATTTCACCGGCGACACCGTCGACCTGCTCACGACGATTCTCGCGGGCGCTGAGAGCTCACGGCTGGCGGTGCGTCTGCGGGACCAGGAGCGCCTGGTGTCGTCGATCACGATGAGCTACTCGGCTCAGATGGGCGGGGGCATCGTGAGCTTGAGGGCCGAGCTCGAGGCCAAGGATCTCGAGCGGGTCGAGCAGATCGTCCTCGAGGAGATCGCCCGCATGCAGATGGACGGACCCACGGAGGAGGAGCGGCAGCTCGCGGTGATCAGGGCCGAGTCGCAGCACGCCTTCGACACCGAGACCTCCGACGGGCTCGCGAACGCCTACGCGATCGCGGAGACCACCTGGACGCTCGACGCCGAGCTCGGCTACGTGGACCGACTGGGCAAGATCACGCGGGAGCAGATCCGCGACGCGGCTCGCCAATATCTCTCGCGCACCGCCTACGCGCGGATCGCGTTCCAGCCCAAGCCATGAGCCGCCGTCGGTTCGCCGCATCGCTGCTGCTCGGACTCGCGATCGTCGCCGTCGCGCCGCCGAGGCTCGCCACCGCCGACGGCGCGACGGGCTCCGTCACGCGCACGAAGCTCGCCAACGGCATGACCGTGCTCGTGCGCGAGAACCCGACCGCGCCGGTCGTCGCGATCTCCCTGATGGTCCGGATGGGCACGCGGTGGGAGACGCGGCAGAACGCCGGTCTCTCCAACTTCCTGCAGCTCATGGTCGTGCGCGGCACGACGTCGCTCGACGGCACGCAAATCGCCAGCGCCGCCGATCGCATGGGCGGCAGCATCGACGCCTACGCCGACGCCGACTACTCCGAGATCCCCGCCACGGCGCTCTCGCGCTACTGGGGCGAGATGCTCGACCTGGTCGCCGAGGTCGCCTTGCGGCCGTCGATCCCGGACGACACGACCCAGGCCGTGCGCGACTTTCTCCTGCGACAGATCCGTAACCGCGCCGAGAAGCCGTACGATGCCGCCTTCGACAGCCTGATGGCCCGCACGTACGGCGACAACCCCTACGCCTGGGATCCGCTGGGGCTCAAGGAAAGCCTCGAGCGGATGGACCGCGCGGCGCTCCTCGCGCACTATCGGCGTCACTACGTGCCGGGCGCGATGGTGCTGGCGGTCAGCGGCAAGGTGAAGAGCGCCGAGGTGGTGGCCAGGGCCGAGCGGCTCTTCGGCGGGCTGCCCGCGGCGCCGGTGCCCGCGCCCAACGCGACGGCGCCGCCCGCGCCGTCGACCGGCCGCGCGGTGCTCACGGTGCCGGGCGCGCAGGCCCAGATCCTCATGGGCGGGCTCGCGCCGTCGCTGACCGATCCGGATCTCGCCGCGATGAAGGTGGTGAGCACCGTGCTCGGCGGCGGGCTCGCCAGCCGCTTCTTCTCCGAGCTTCGCGACAAGCAGGGCCTGGCGTACACGACTGCCGCGCGCGAGCCGATGCGCGTGGGCGCGGGCTATTTCCTGGCGCTGCTCGGCACGGCGCCCGCCAACAAGGAGAAGGCCGAGGTGGCGCTGCGCGAGCAGCTCGAGCGCATCCAGCGGCAAGCCGTTTCCGACGAGGAGCTGCGCGTGGCCAAGGCGTTCCTGCTCGGCAGCCTCGCGATGGACCGGCGCACGAATGCGCGGCAGGCGTGGTACATGGCCTCGCTCGAGGTCGCGGGAGTGGGCCACGAGTTCCTGGACCGCTACGTGGCGCAGGTGCGGGCGGTGACGAAGGCCGACGTGCAGCTTGCCGCGCAGCGCTACCTCGCGACCGTGCGCACGGTCGTCGCGGAGCCTGCGCGATAGACGACGACGGTTACTCGGAGCGGGGCGGAACCTTGATCCAGGCTTCGCTGCAGCTCGGGGCGCTCGGGTAGTAAGCCTTCGAGGAAGGGCAGTAATACCAGTACGATTCGGCGGGAGCCGAGTTGTCGACGTACACCGGTGCTGGCTGTATCACGACCTGCGGCTCGGGATAGTAGTACGGCCCCGGATAGTAGCCGCCCCAACCCCAGCCCCACCACGGGCCCCAGCAGCAGCCAGGCCCAACGACGACGACACCGCGGCCGTGCCATCCGCCATGCCAGCCGCCGTGGCCCTGCCATCCGCCGTGACGGACCCCTCCGCCCCCGCCGACCCACGCGAAGCCCGAGGTGGCGGACACCAGCAACACTACGATCATCAAGATCGCGACGACGACCGGTCTTTTCATCGCTAGATCACCACTATCCAGCCTAGACCTCGGATGTATATGGTGTCAATCCCCAGAAGTCTCGTGCCCTTCAGAACGTGAAGGGGATCGCCATCGGCGGCCGCCCGAAGGGCCGGCCGGCCTTCACCGTCAGCGTGGGAACGAGCTTTTTCGACCCGTTGCGCTTGTTGTTTCGCGTGTCGACGAACTCGACCGGGCCGTCGACGAGATCGAAGATCGCGACGTCCGCCGGCGCGCCGATCCTCAGGGTGCCCAGGCCCGGCACGCGGCCGATGACCCTGGCAGGCTCGACCGTCGCCTTCGCCACGACGTCCTCGAGGGGCATCCCCAGGTTGAGAAACTTCGACATCACGTTGGGCAGGGTCGGGTAGCCCGGCGTGTTGATGCTGACCGCGTGGATGTCGCTCGAGATCGTGTCCGGTACGGCGCCCTGCTGGATGGCCGGCTCGCAGATCGTGTAGTCGAAGCTTCCGCCTCCGTGCCCGACGTCGAAGATGACCCCGCGCTGCTTGGCCGCCTTGGCGGCCCCGAGGAGCTGCCCGTTCTGCACGATGTTGTTGCCCGCACCGCTGAACGCGTGCGTGAGGATGTCGCCCGGACGCAACAGGTCGAGCAGATCCGATAGCGAGCCCGGCGCGGCTCCGATGTGACACATGACGGGTACGCCCTTGCCGACCATCTCGGCGGCCCGGATCGCCCGCCGCAGCGGCTCGAGGCCGTTCTGCCCGACCACCGAGTCCGTGATGCGCACCTTCACCCCGAGCGCGACGTCGGGATTCTCGGCCACGGCCTTCGCGCAGCCGTCGACGTTGGCGTAGTCGATGTTGAGCATCTCGCCCGGGGCCAAGCCGCCGGCGAGGCCGATCGACGCGATGTGCACGAAGGCGAAGATGCGCGTGCGCGCCTGTGGGATCGCGTAGTGGCGGATCGCGCCGAACGTATGCCAGCCGGCATCGCCTGCCGACACGGCGGTGGTCACGGCCGTGATCCCCACGAGCTCGTCGGCCGGCAGGCCGAGGCCGAGATGCGGGACGAGATGCGTGTGCAGATCGACGAGGCCCGGCGTGACGAGCTTGCCGGCGGCGTCGATGCGCTGGACCGCGCGGGCGGCCGGAATGCTCGCCTCGACCGCGGCGATCTGGCCGTGCTTGATCCCGAGATCGCGCTTGCCGCGGACTTTCTGGCCGGGATCGAGCACGTCGCCGTTCGCGATCACCAGGTCGTACTTCAGTGCCGGATCCTTCGGATCGAAGCCGTGCGGCGCGGGCGCGCCGGCCTGCGCGAGCAAGAGGGGAGCCGACCTGGCATCGGCGGCGGACGGCTGAGCTGCGAGGGTGGCGCCGGCGGCCGCCGCAGACGTCGAGACGATGAAGTCGCGCCGCGAGACTCCCATGACGTGGTCTCCTCGTCCGGGCAGCATGGTCTGGTGAGCTTCTCGTCGCGGCGGCGCGCGCACCGCGCCGCGGTCCGTTGCCGCTGGGATGCTATGCGGTGACGCGCCGGGCGTCAACCGTCCGAGGCACGGCACCGGCCGCGCGCACCGGTGCGGCGCCTCGGACGAGTCGATGGCCACCGAGACGGCGCCGACTGCGAGTGATAGGCCGAGCGCGTTTCGTGGCGATGACGGGCACCGACCTCGACCGGTTTTCGCGCCGAGGCTCGCCTCAGCGCTCGGCGGCGCGTGCGGGTGTCGGAATCTGCATCAGGAGGTTGCCGCCGCTGCCGGTGACGAACTGAGGTAGGTGACCGTCCCACTTTGCCAGGTACTGCTGCTGGATGAGCGTCGCGGTGAGCGACTGCGTGAAAGCTCGAGAGCACCACGATGAGCAACCCCAGCAGCACTCCGGCGACCTGCACGGCGCGGCCGATCCCCACCAGCGGCAGCCGCGACTGGGTCACGTCACGCACCTGCGCGGCCGTCGAGACCAGGAGCCGGCCGACGAGGAGACCTCCGACGATCAACACCGCTGCGAACATCAGCTTGCCCATCTGTCCCTCCCAGGTGGGTCAGCCCTTTCCGAGCTCGTAGCCCCGCGGCTTGATGCAGTCGACGAAGACCTTTTCCCGCAGCTCGGTGTTGGACCGCCAGTAGACGAGGTTCTCGCGGATCCACCGCGAGATCATTCCCAGGTCGCGCTCAGCCTTTCGCCGCGCGTGGCTATCGCAATCGAGCACGTCGAGCAGCACGCGTGTGGGCTCGGTTGCGGTCGATGGCTTCGCCAGCCGCAGGGTCTGAGAGGTCGAGCCCACCTCGGGCGTCGTCTCGTAGCCCGCGGCCACCAGGCACGCTGCGAAGCCGGCGAGCGGCGCTGCCGTTTTCTTCGACCACTCCTCGCATCGCTTCCGATCCGATTCGATCTGAGCCGCGCTCTGGTCCTTGAGCGGCGTCGCCTTCAGGTTCGAGGTGGTGGTGCAGCCGGTCAGGATCATCAATGCGGCGACGGCCAGCGACGGCCTCGTCATCGGTGTCGGGGCTCGCGACTAGCGCTTCGGGTCCTGGAAATAGCGCTTGCCGCTGAGCGGCGACGGCGGCCTGAGGAAGTCGTGGGTGTCTTCGGGCCCCCGAAATTGATTGTTGTCGGCCACCGAGACCTCGACCCGCTTCCAGCCCTTGGCCCGCATGCACGCGCGATAGACGGGCTCCAGGCTGTCGGGACCGTACGGGCTCTGCTTGGCGTCCTCGATGCAGGCCGCGCTTTCCCGCTCGAAGTCCGCGACGACTCCGCCGGGCCTCTCCCAGTAGTGAGAGCAGCCCCCCAGGGCCAGGACGGCGACGACCGTGAGCAACGATTCGAGGGCGGGCGTTGCGGTCTTCGTCCACATGGAGCATCCTCCAAGCGGCCAAGCTAAGTCGAGGCCGCGTGCCCGTCAATGGCCTTGACGAAAGTCGAGACCGTCGGCTTTCTTTACGATTCGGCCTTCCGTGGGTGCGACCGCGCCGGGAACTGGTTGAATCCAAACATCGCCGAACGTTTGGCATCCCACGTGGGAGCGGCAGGGGAACGTGCAGCGGATTGCATCTGTCTCTTCGGTGTGGACCCGGCTCCCGGGCAGGACCGCGAGCTCGCGAACGGCGCTCAGGCTCGCGGTTCTCGGAGGAGGCGCTCTTGAAAACTGAACACGATCTCACCGCCGGCGGCCCCCTCTTCGACTGGAGTCCGCAGATGCGGGCGATCGGAGCGATCGTCGATCACATCGCCGATACGGACGCGACCGTCCTGCTGCGCGGAGAGAGCGGGGTGGGGAAGGACGTCGTGGCCCGCGCGATTCACGCGCGCTCGTCTCGCCGCGACGGGCCGTTCGTCCGGGTCAACTGCGCGTCGATTCCGTCCGGGCTGCTCGAATCGGAGCTGTTCGGCTACGAAAAGGGCGCGTTCACCGGCGCCACCAATCGGAAGCTCGGCCGATTCGAGCACGCGCACGGGGGCACGATCTATCTGGACGAGATCGGCGACCTACCGCTCGAGCTTCAGGCCAAGCTCCTGCACGTCCTTCAGGACCTTCGGTTCTCGCGCGTCGGCGGACACGCGCTGCTCCGCGTCGACGCGCGCGTGATCGCCGCCACGAATCAGGACCTCGAGCGCGCGATGGCCAGCCTGGAGTTCCGCGAGGACCTGTACTACCGGCTCAACGTGGTGGAGCTCAGGATTCCCCCGCTGCGGGAGCGGCGCGATGAAATTCCGGGGCTGGCGGCCTGGCTCCTCGACCGGTTCAACGCCCAGTATGGACGGCAGAAGCGGCTCTCACCCGAAACCCTGGCGCTCCTCGGCGAGCACCGGTGGCCGGGCAACGTCAGAGAGCTGGAGAACACGCTTCGCCGGATGGTCGTGCTCGCCGACGGCGAGCAGGAGTTCGTGGACTGCGTGGCGAAGAGTTTGCGTCAGAGCGCGCCGCTCGCGCCGTCGGCCCCGGCCGACGAGGGCCTGCGCGAGATCGGCCGCCGCGGGGCGCGAGAGGCCGAGCGCATCGCGCTCGCCGCCGTGCTCGAGCGCGTGCGCGGCAATCGCCTGGCGGCGTCCCGGATTCTGAAGGTCAGCTACAAGACGATCCTGAACAAGATCGCGGAGTACGGCCTCGCCCAGCGAGACGGTCGCGCCGGGGCGAGCGTCGCGCCCGCGGCGACCGCTGCCGCCACGCTCCCGGAGTCGCCGCCGGGGTCGGCCGGCTCGAGCCTCGACGCGAAATAGCCGACATTCCCGACCTCCCGGCTAAGATGAGGCCGTGGACGGGCCCGCCGCGGCCGACGGGACCGCCGGGAAGGGACACGGCCTATGACGCGAGCTCTCACGGCTCTGGCGGCGCTCGGCGCCGGCGCCACGCTCCTGCTCGGCGCGTGCGATCGCGGGGCCGAGCGATCCGGCGGCGGCAAGTCGATCACCGTGGTGATCGCGGAGTACAGCAAGGACCACACAAAGCCCTTCTGGCAGGGCTTGTCGGAACAGTACACCAAGCAGGGTGGCGTGAAGGTCGATCTGAGGATCATCGACTGGAACTCGATCGACCAGCAGGTCAGCACGATGATCCAGAGCAACCAGCCACCGGACGTGCTGAACCTCAACTCCTTCTCCAGCTACGCCAAGGACCAGCTCCTCTACCCGGCCGACGACGTGCTCTCCCCGAAGACGCGGGACGACTTCATCGGCGCCTTCGCCCGTGGCGGCGAGTATCAGGGCAAGCTCTACGGCTTCCCGATTCTCTCGAGCGCGCGCGCGTTCTTTTACAACAAGGATCTCTTCGCGCGCGCCGGCCTCGCCGGGCCGCCCAAGACCTGGGACGAGTTCGCGCAGGCCGCGCGCAAAGTCCAGGCGCTCGGTGGCGGCGTCATCGGCTACGCGCTGCCGCTCGGTCCCGAGGAGGCTCAGGCCGAGTGGGCGATCTGGATGTGGAACAACGGCGGCGACTGGAAATCGGGCGACGCGTGGGCCATCAACAGCGACAAGAACGTTCAGACCTTGCGGTTCCTGGCCGATCTGGCCAACCGCCACCGGGTCACCCAGATCAATCCGGGCAAGACCAATCGGACCGACGGCGCCTTCCAGCTCTTCAAGGACGGCAAGGTGGGTATGGTGATGGGCTTCAGCCCGCTCGCGGCCCAGCTCGACACCGAGAAGAAGGTGAGCTACGGCGTGGCCGAGATGCCGACCGCGCTCGGTCAGGCCGTCACGCTCGGCGTCGAGGACTACCTGATGGCGTTCAAGAAACCCGGCAACCAGGACGCCGTGAAGCGGTTCCTCGACCTCTACTATCAGCCCGAGAACATCATCCGCTGGATCACCGCCGAGGGCTTCCTGCCGGTGACGAAGTCGGGTCTGCAGCCGATGAGCTCGAACGCGAAGCTGAAGCCGTATCTGGACGCGCTGCCCAACGCCAGGCTCGCGCCCACGACGGACCCGGCGTGGGACCGCGTGAAGCTCGACGTCCAGCAGAACATCGGCCTGGCCGTCCAGCCCGGCGGCGATCCCAAGCAGGTGCTCGATCAGCTTCAGAAGAACGCCGTGGCGGCGGCCGGGAGCCGCTGAGCCTCGTGAGCCGCTGACCCCGGCGCGCACGCTCGCGCGCCGTCGCGGCGTCGGCCGCTGGACGGCGCTCGTCTGGCTCGGCCCGAGCCTGGTGCTCATCGCCGCAGTGGTCGTCTATCCGGCCGTGGCGCTCTCTCGCGCCTCGCTGAGCCGCTATTCCATCACCGGCCTCCGTCAAGGCTCGGTGGGAGCGGCCAACTACGCCCGGCTCCTCGAGCAAGAGGCGCTGCCGACCGTGGTCGCCAACACGGTGCTCTGGGTCGCGGCGATCGTCCTCGTGACGGTCGTCGTCTCGCTCGGCCTCGCCCAGCTGCTGAACGAGGACTTCCCGGGCCGCCGCCTCGTGCGCGGGGCGCTGATCGTGCCGTGGGCGGCCTCCGTCATCGTGACCTCGAAGCTCTTCGTCTGGATCTACGACTACTACTTCGGGCTCCTGAACCACGCCTTGCTCTCGCTGCGCCTCGTCGCGGCGCCCGTGGACTGGCTCGGCAACGACGCGACCGTGATGCCGGCGATGATCGCCGTCGGGATCTACGTGTCGCTGCCGTTCACGACCTACGTCCTGCTGGCCGGACTCTCGGCCATCCCAGGCGAGGTCTACGAGGCGGCGCGGGTGGACGGCGCCTCGGCCTGGCGCGCGTACCGCTCCGTGACCTTGCCGCTGCTGCGTCCGGCCCTGCTGGTGGCGGTCGTGCTCAACGTGATCTACATCTTCAACTCGTTCCCGATCGTGTGGACCCTGAACGATCGCAACCCGGGCTTCGCCCACGACACGATGATCACGTACATGTACAAGATCGCGTTCAAGAGCTCGCTGCGCGATATCGGGCTGGCCGCGGCGCTCGGCGTGGTGAACGTGCTCGTGATCCTGCTGGCCGTGGTTCTGTATCTGAGAACGACTTCCTGGCGCGAGGCCGAGGCGTGAGCGCGGCGCGCTCGGGTCGGCGCGCGGCGCGCCGGGTCGCGCTCGCCGCCGCAGGGCTCGCGCTCGCGCTGATCGTGCTGGCGCCCTACGCGGTGATGGTCTGCACGGCGTTGAAGCCGGAAGCGGAGCTGCGGATGACGCCGCCGCGGCTCACCCCCATCGCGTGGCGGCCCGCCAACGTGCTCGAGGTGCTCCGCGATCCGAGCTTCCAGGGGTGGCTCTACGCCTCGCTGGTCGTCGCGCTGACGTCCACGCTCATCGTCGTGCTGGCTGCCACGCCGGCGGCCTACTACACGGCGCGCCACCGGTTCCCCGGCCGCTCGGCGTTCCTCCTGGTCGTGCTCGTCACGCAGATGTTCTCGCCGACCGCGCTGGTCGTCGGGCTCTACCGGCAATTCTTCGACCTGGGCCTGGTCGACACGTACGCGGCGCTCATCCTGACCAATGCGGCGTTCAACCTCGCGTTCGCCATCTGGATCCTGCGCGCGTTCTTCGCGTCCATCCCCCGCGAGATCGAGGAAGCCGCCGCGGTCGACGGCTGCGGCCGGGTGCGGACGCTCGTCCAGGTCGTGCTGCCCCTCTCGTTGCCGGCGATCGTCACTGCGGTGATCTTCGCCTTCATCGCGGCGTGGAACGAGTACATCGTCGCCCTCACGCTGATGGCGGACCCGGCCAGGAAGCCGTTGACGGTCGGCATCACCGCCTACGTGACGGCCTACGTCCAGCACTGGAATCATCTCTTCGCGGCCTCGGTCATCGCGATCGTGCCCGTCGTCGTGCTCTTCGCGACGATCGAGCGCCACCTGGTGGGCGGCCTCACGGCCGGCAGCGTCAAGTGAGCGGGGAGGCGAGGGCGCGGCAAGAACGCCGTCGTCTTCTCGGAGCGATCCACGCGGTGCGCCGGGTTTCCGGTAACCACCGGGCCAAGGGCGTGTACAGTCGAGGCAATGTCCGGGCCGGTTCGCCTCGGCGCCCTCCGTCATCGCGATTTCCGTCTATTCTGGATCGGCCAGCTGATCTCCCAGATCGGCACATGGATGCAGAGCGTGGCGCAGGCCTGGCTCGTGCTCGAGCTGACGCAGTCGCCCTTCCAGCTCGGTCTCGTGAGCGCGCTCCAGTTCGCGCCGGTCTTGTTGCTGTCGCCGGTCGGAGGCGTGCTGAGCGACCGATTCGCGAAGCGGCGGGTCCTGCTGGTCAGCCAGACGGCGATGCAGCTGCAGGCGTTCGTGCTGGCCGCCCTCGTCTGGAGCGGCCGCGTCCAGTACTGGCACGTCGCGGGGCTCGCGCTGATCTACGGACTGGGCCGCGCGATCGACATCCCGGCGCGCCAGTCCTACATCACGGACCTGGTGGGCCGATCGGACCTGGCCAACGCCGTCGCGCTCAACTCGGTGGTCATGAATGGCGCGCGCATCGTGGGTCCGGCCGTCGCGGGCCTGCTCATCGCCGCCTTCGGGGTCGCGCTCGCCTTCTTCCTGAATGGTGTGAGCTTCGTTGCGGTGCTGGTGGCGCTGGTGGCGATTCGAACCCAGGGCCGTCCCGATGGGGCCGGCCGGCTCGGGATCCGGGAGGGGGTGCTCGGCGCGCTGAGCTACGCGGCGGCGACTCCTCCGGTCGCGTTCACGCTCGGGCTGATGGTCGTCGTGAGCCTCTTGGTGCTCAACTTCAACGTGGTGGTTCCGCTGGTGGCTCGCGACGTGCTGAACCAGGATGCCCACGGATTCGGGCTCCTGATGTCCACGCTGGGCGCCGGCGCCGTCGCGGGCGCATTCGGCGTCGCGCTCTTTCGGCGCGGCGAGCCCCCGCTGGGCTTCCTGGTCGCTTCCGGCGCGACGCTCTGTGCCGGCCTCGTGGCGCTGGCGCTGGTCGGCCATTTCGCCCTGGCCGCCGCGGTGCTGGCGCTCCTGGGTTGCTGTCAGATCCTCTTCACGACCGGCTGCAATACCACCTTGCAGCTCATCGCGCCCAACCAGCTTCGCGGGCGCGTGATGGGACTCTACACGGTGACGTTCGCCGGAATGACGCCCTTCGGCTCACTGCTGGTGGGCTTCGTCGCCGAGCACCAGGGCGTCCGGGCCGCGTGCGCCGCCGGAGGCGCCATCGGCCTGCTGGGCGTGGGGGTGCTCGTGGCGATCGCCCACCGCGCGGGAATCGCCTGGACTCAGCGCCGCGCGCCGTAGCGGAGCGCCCCGGCGCGAGGCGCCGCTACTCGTCGTCCAGGAGCTCTCGTACCCGGTCCATCAGCGCATCCTTTGGATAGATCGCGTTCAGCGCCCGCGCGCGGGTCAGGGGATCGCTGGCGAAGAAGCGCTCGTAGAGTACCTGGCGGCTGCCGAAGGCGCTGCCGGCGACGTCCCACGCCAGGCGGAAGAGCTTCACGCGATCGCGAGCCGAGGCGGTGTCGGTCGCCAGGTACTGCTCGATCTGGGGCGCGAGGGGGCCGCTGAAGTCCGCCTCGGTCGGCGTGATCATGAAGCTGCTCGAGCCGAGGAGCTGCAGGATCTCCACTATCCTCGGATAGGCGGTCATGAAGAGGTTGCGCGTGCTCTCGGCCGGCAGCTCGGCGGGGCACATGACGCCCCATTCGTCGAGCTTCGCGTCGGCCTCCGAGGCCCGCATGCAGGCCCGCGTGAGCTCGGTGTAGAGCATCAGCTCGGCCAGGCGCTCCTCCGAGTGCGGCAGGTGCGCGTTGCCCAGGGTCTTGGTCATCAGAAGCGCCAGCCCGAGGACGAACTCGCACTTGGCGAGGTTCTTGGCCGCGCCCTGGTGCGCCGTGTGGGTCATCGAGTGGGTGCTCGTGGCCGTCGCGTTCAGCAGGTCGACGTCGCCCAGCAGGAACACGCGCTCCCACGGCACCAGCACGTCGTTGAAGAAGACGACGCAGTCCATCTCCTCGAAGCGCGAGCCCAGCGGATGCTCGAAGTGCGAGCGGCCCAGGTCGAAGCTCTCCCGGCACAGGAACTTGAGCCCCGGCGTCGCGCACGGAATGGCGAAGTTGAGCGCGAACGGGCTGTGGGTCTCGGTGTGCCGCGCGACCCGCGGCGAGTAGACGGCGATCTCGTCCGACAGCGGGCCGAGCGTCGCCAGGATGCGTGCCCCGCGCACCACGATGCCGGCGTCGGTCTCGCGGACGACCTGGAGCGCGGTCCCCTCCTCGAGGTTGAACACGCCGCTCGCGGTACGGCTCCGCTGCAGATTGATCAGCGAGTGGGTGAGGGTCAGGTCGCGCTCGCTGATGTATTCGTAATAGCGCCGGATGTTGTCGCCGAACTCGGGCCGTCCCCGCGCGAAATAGCTCGCCGCCGCGGCCCACGCGGCGAACGTCACGTTCATGAAGTCAGGCGAGCGGCCCATCATTCCGCACGTCGTCCGCGCCCAGCGGAGCATCATCGCGCCCCGCCGCGCCAGCTCCTCCCTGGTACGCGGGATGATGAAGGAGAGCCCCAGGCGCTCGCCGCTGGTCGGCGACACGTACGTCATCTCGTCGGGCAGCTCGTGCTGCAGATCGTAGAGCGACGCGATCGCGCGCACGCCGTTGGCGAGGCCGGGGTGCGTGGTGACATCCTTGACGCGCTCTCCGCGCAGCCAGACCTCGCACTCCTGCGACTGGAGCCCCTTGATGTACTCGGCGCCCGTCCGCGCTGCCATCGCTGACTCCTTGGTTTGTCGTCGTCGCGCCTCGGCCGGCGGGGCCCAGCCCCGCGACGGGCCTGCAGCGCGATCTGCCGCTATTTGAGCTTCAGATCCTCGCAGGGCGCCGCATAGGGATAGCCCTGGATCAGTCCGGCGCCCGGCACCTCGACGCGCGAGCCCACCCCCCAGATGAATCCCTGCTGGAAGATCGGCGCTGCCAGCGTTTGATCGGTGACGATCTTCAGGACACCTCCAGCGGAGTCGGGTGTCGGGCGGCGGTGCGCTCGCTGGCGGGCGCCGCCGACTCCGGGAACGCCATGCTCACCGGCGCGTTGGCCTCGAAGGGACTCCAGAGGCCGAGCTCCTTTCCGATTTCTCTCAACGCGGGCAGCACTTCCTCGCCCAGGAGGCGGATACACGTGCGCGTGTCCGCGCTCGAGACGAATCCGTCGGCCGCCCAGAAGCCGAGGATCGACGGCCGCGTCTCTTCGAGCAGCCGCCGGAGCTTCGGGATGACGGTCTTCGGTGTGCCGGCGACGATCATCTGGCTGGCGATCTGATCCTCGAAGGCGGCCCCGCGGGGATTCGCGCGCCGCCCGACCGCGTATTCGACGAACTGCGTGCGGATCGAGGGCGAGAAGTAGCCGGACGGCGTCGACCAGACCGGGTGCGCCAGACCCGTGAACTCGCCCTGCATCCACATGAACTGCCGCGCGTTCTCGAGGGCCTTGTCCTCGGTCTCGGCGACGTGGCAGCGCTGCAGGTAGCCGCGATACTCGGGACCGCCCGCGTAGCCCGCGTCCGCCGCGACGGAATCGTAGAGCTCCCAGATCTTCTTGGTCGCCTCGATCGCGGTGCTGAGCGCGATATACGGGTATCGCTTCTTCGCCGCCCAGACGATCGTCTCCTTGCTGAGCACGCCGGGAATCCAGACCCGCGGGTGCGGCTTCTGCAGCGGCACCGCCCACGGATTCACGACGCGGTGCTGGTAGTGCGCGCCCTCCCACCGAAACGGCCCGGGCTCCGTCCACGTGCGAACGATCAGGTTGTGCGCTTCCTCGAAGCGCTCGCGGTTGAAGGCGGGGTTGACGCCGGTGGCGAGCTGCTCCTGCCCGCCGCCGCGGACGAACCCGGACACCAGGCGCCCGCGCGAGACCATGTCGATCATCGCCAGCTCTTCGGCGAGCCGCACGGGGTTGTCGGCGAGCGGAAGCGGGTTGCCGAGCAGCACGATCTTCACGCGCCGGGTCGTCGCCGCCAGGATCGACGCGAAGACGTTGCACTTGGCCTGCATGCAGAACGGCGCGTTGTGGTGCTCGTTGAGCATGATGCCGTCGAAGCCGACGGCCTCGGCGAGCCGGTAGTCCTCGAGGTACTCGTTGTAGAGGCGGCTGCCGGCGGCCGGATCAAAGTGGCGGTTGGAGAACATGAGCGCGGTGGCCCCGAACGCGCGCCCTTCGGCTTCGGGGTAGGCCGACATCGGCTGCTCGGTGAAGTACATGAGGTGCATCAGGCGTCTCCTTGGCTCACGAACGCGGTGACGAGCTCTCCGAGCTCGGTGGGCTTCTCCATCTCGACGAAGTGTCCGGCGCCCTCGACGACCTCCAGGCGCGCCCGCGGGAGCGCCTTGGCGTAGCGCTCCCCGCATTCGAGCGGGACGATGCGATCGTCGCGGCCCCAGACGACCAGGGCCGGTGTGGCGATCCCGCCCAGAAGGTGCGGCAGGCTCGTGTTGTACATGTAGGGCTTCCAAGCGATGCGGAACGTCATCTCGCGGTTGAGATCCCAGTGCTCGAGCCGGCTGGTCTCGGGCTCGGCGCCGAAGAGGCGGTCGAAGGCGCTCTGGTCGCTGAACCCGAGCCGCACGTAGTCGATGTACGACACGAGGGCCTGATCCGCGATCACCCCGCGCTCGGGCTTGAGCCCCATGGCGCCGACCAGGACGAGCCTCCGGAACGCGCGCGGCGCCTGCGTGGCCATCTCCGCCGCGATCCAGCCGCCGAAGCCGAGCCCGACGACCGACACCGTCCCAGGCGCGCGCGTGATGGCCAGGTCGCCGAGCAGCCACTGATGGACGGCCGCGAGGTCGCGGGCGCTGCGCATCCAGTCGGGCCGCTGAGATCCGTCCCACCCGGGGTGCGACGGCACCAGCACGGTGAAGCGCCTGGCGAGCGCGTCGTAGAAGGGCAGACGCGCGAGCGTCCCGACGTCGTGGTGGAGGACCAGCAGCGGCGGACCGTTGCCCGCCCGGGTGAGCTGCATCGCGATGCCGCCGATCGGAATGGTCTCGGTGGTCCAGGTGCCGGCTGACGTGCTCACGGTGGCGAATGCTCCTCCCGTCGCGCGGGCTCTGGCTCGCTCGACGCCTGCTCAGACTACCCGCTTCGCGCCCGGGCTGGCAACCCGTGCCCTTCGGTGTGGTCGCGGCTCGGATCGGGGGTTGCTAGAGGCGGATGGGTTTCATGGGAGCTTCTGGTGACCCGACCGGTCGCGGCGGCCGGTGTCACCCGTGCATATCCGCCGCGGGAGGCTCTGGCGGCGGCGATTGAGCTTGATCGTCCGTCATCGCCGATCGACTCGTCAGCACGGTGATCGTGATTCCTTGAGAGAGGAGCCAATCTTGAACCGAGGCCCAGCGCTTCGGGTCGTCCCGTTCCCACCGCGAGATCGCCTTGGCTTCGATCGCGACCGGCGTGTCCTTGCGCCAGAGAGCCCTGATCACGAGCCGTTTCAGGTCGGTCGGGCTGCTTGCGAGATCGCGAAGCAGGTTCTCGGTCACTGGATCCATCACGCGAAGCTTAGCCTAATCGTCGAGTCATTGGTGTGGTGATAGAAGTTTGTGACATCGTGCGAAGCGCGACCGGATCGGCGCAACTGGACTCTCGTCCCACACCACGGGACGAGAGTTCAGTTGCGGCCCTGCCATGGGCCAGTGATCAGGCGCGCGCCGCGCTGCCAGGACACGTACGCCCACGCCCACTCGAAGAGAACGAGAAAGCGGTTGCGGAAGCCGATCAGGAACATGATGTGGACGAGCAGCCACGCGAGCCACGCCACCAGCCCCGACAGCTGAATTCCGCCGACCACCGCGACGGCCGCCGCGCGCCCGATCGTCGCCATGCTTCCGCGATCGCGGTAGCGAAAGGTCCGGGTGGGTCGCCCGCTCAGGCGCTGGAGCACGTTGTCGGCCGCGTGCCGGCCCTGCTGGATCGCGACGGGCGCCAGGCCGGGAAGCGGTGTTCCCGACGGACCGCGGCAGAGACTCATGTCGCCGATCGCGAACGCTTCGGGGTGGCCCGGGATCGAGAGGTCCGCCTCGACCGGGACGCGCCCGGAACGGTCGAGCGTGACCCCGAGCGTCCGCGCGAGCGGCGCGCCCGCCACTCCGGCGGCCCACAGCACGGTCCGGGCGCGGATCTGCTCGCCGCCGAGCCACACCGCGTCCGCGGTCACGCGCGTGACGATCGCGCCGGTGCGCACCTCGACGCCGATGCGCTCGAGCGCGTGTTGCGCCCGGCGGCTCAGCGACTCCGGAAAGCTCGCGAGGACCCGCGGGCCCCCCTCGAGGAGCACGATGCGCGCCTTCGTCGGATCGATGACGCGGAAGTCGCGCGCGATCGTCTGACGCGAGATCTCGGCAAGCGCGCCGGCGAGCTCCACCCCGGTCGGCCCGCCGCCGACGACCACGAAGGTGAGGAGCGCCCGCTGCTCGTCGCCGTCCGTCTCGCGCTCCGCAGACTCGTACGCGAGCAGCACCCGCCGGCGGATCTCCAGGGCGTCCTCGAGGCTCTTGAGACCGGGCGCGAACACCTCCCAATCATCGTGGCCGAAGTACGAGTGGCCCGCGCCCGCCGCCAGGATGAGCGCGTCATAGCCGATCTCGCCGCGATCCAGGACGAGGCGACGCGCGGTGAGGTCGACGCGGTGGACTTCCGCCAGGAGCACCGTGACGTTCCGGGCGCGGCGCAGGACGGAGCGCAGGGGCGCCGCGATGTCCGAGGCGTTCAGCGCGGCGGTCGCCACCTGATAGAGGAGCGGCTGGAAGAGATGGTGATTGCGCCGGTCGAGCAGGGTGACTCGCACCGGCTGCCCCGCGAGCGCGCGCCCCGCGGCGAGCCCGCCGAAGCCACCGCCCACCACGACCACGTGGGGATCGGCCACGTCAGAAGCCGGGATGGCCGAGCAGCCCGGGCGTTGAGGCCCGGGCCGCCTTCCGGCCCGACGTTCACGCCTTGGTGTTCTGCCGCACGAACGCCTGCACGCGTCGCCAGGCGTCGGCCGAAGCCTCGGCGAATTCCGTCTGCTTGCGATCGAAGAAGCTGTGCGGCGCACCCGGATACACGGTGGAATCGTGCTTGACGCCGGCCTTGCGACAGGCGGCGCCGAACTCGTCGACGGCCGATTGGGGGATTCCCGGGTCGGCGCCGCCGAAGAGCGAAAGCACGCTGCACGTGTAGCGCGGCACGGCGTCGATCGGCCTGGGCCGATCGGGCCAGCGGCTCAGGCCGAGCGGCCAGCCGTAGAAGCCGATCACGCCCGAATAGCCGAGCCCGCTCGCCGCCTGCAGGTACGACAGCGCCCCGCCGAAGCAGAAGCCGACGGAGAAGATCGAGCGCGCCTCGCCGCCGTCCTTGCCCTTGAGGTGCGCGACGGCCGCCGCGATATCTGCCTGGAGGAGGTCGGGCTTGGTCTGTGGCACGTGGGACATGAAGTCGAAGCTCTCGCCGCGGTCGTCGGACGGCGCCGTCCGCGCGAAGAAGTCGATCGCGACGGCGTCCACCCCCACCTCGGCGAAGCGGTCGGCGAGCTCCTTGTAGTACGGATGAAGCCCGCGCACGTCCGGGATGACCACCATCCCGGCGCCCGTCGGCTTGCTCGCGCGAGCCGTGTGAGCCATGAAGCGCGTGCCGTCCGACGAGGTGAGCGTGAGGTCGCGCGAGCCGGCGGAGCCGCCGGCGATCGGACGAATGGGAGGGCGAGAATCGTTATCGACGCACATAGGGCCTCCTTGCTCGAGAGTCGCGCCTCGGCCGGCGGGGCCCCAGCCCCGCGACGGCCTGCGCGCGAACCACAATGTTGCCGGGTGCCGCCCGGATGGCTTGACTGTAACACCGGGCGCGATATAGTCGCGCCAGCCGGCGCGATAGTTCGTAGGCGCGCCTCGGCCGGCGGGGCCCCAGCCCCGCGACTCTGCAGCGCGCAGTGCGCACCGGGAGGACGCGATGAAGGACGGCCTGCGGTTCGTCGATTGCGACATGCACATCATGGAGCCGGTAGATCTCTTCGACCGCTACCTGGACGCGCGGTTCAAGGACCGCGTCCTGCTCCAGGTGGGCGCCGACGGCCGGCCGCGCCGGGGGACGATCGTCATCGACGGTCTGCCCACCACGCGGGACGCCGAGATGCAGCAATACCGGAAGCGCACCCGTCCGGGCACCACGCACAGTACGCAGCCCCTGTCCGGCTCGCGGCTGGCCGACACCGGGCGGCTGGACTTCGCGATCGACCGCAAGTACAACGCCGAGGCTCAGGTGATGGGCATGGCGATGGAAGGCGTCGACATCGCGGTGCTCTATCCGACCACGGGCCTCTCGCTCATCGCCCGCGACAACCTGGATCCGCAGCTCTCGCTGGCCCTCTGCCAGGCCTACAACAACTGGATCCACGAGTTCTGCCAGTACAGCCCGGAGCAGCTGAAGTTCGTCGCGATGCTGCCCGTCCACGACGTGCACCTGGCCTCCCGCGAGCTCGTCCGGTGCGTGCGCGAGCTCGGCGCGGTCGGCTCGTTCATCCGGCCGAACCTCGTGAACGGCCACTTCTGGCACTCGAACTACTGGGACCCCCTCCTGAGCCTGCACGAGGAGCTCGACGTGACCTGGGGGTTCCACGAGGGCACGGGCGCGTGGTACTCGTACTTCAACGATCTCTACGGCGAGAACCGGTTCTACCGCCACGTCGCCAGCCACTGGATCGAGATGCAGCAGGCGCTGATCGCGATGATCATCGGCGGCGTGTTCGAGTTCCATCCCAAGCTCCGGGTCGGCTTCCTGGAGGCCCAGAACTCGTGGGTGCCAGGCCTCCTGTCGCGGATCGAGTGGGACTATCCGCAGTACCGCGACTCGCACGCGCCGTATCTGTCGATGACGCCACGCGAGTACTTCAGGCGCAACTGCTGGGCGGCGGTCGAGGGGAGCGAGCCCGAGATCGAAGCCACGGCCGGCCTCATCGGCGCCGACCGGATGTGCATCTCGACCGACTATCCGCACTTCGATTCGAATTTCCCCTACGTCTCGACGAATCTCCTGAAGAACGTGCCGCGCGAGATCGCGGCGCAGATCTTCATGGGCGGCGCGCACCTCTACAACTTCGCCGAGCGCGATTTCCAGCGGGCCGCGCAGGCGGCGGACCGACAGCTCGCCGCCGCCGCCGCCGGCGGCTGATCGCTCGGTCGGCACCTGGGCGCCGACTCGCGGCGCCCAAGTGCGTGCGCGCTCGCGATCCCGACGGTACGCTCGGCGGGCCGACTCCGCGACCGCCGTCTGGGTCGCGCTCTCGATCTGCCTGGTGTGTGCGTTCGCCGACGAGGCGCATCAGTCGATGCGCGATTTCCTGATCGACGCCTTCGGGGCCACCGCGATGCTCACGATCGCGCGGGGCCGGCCGACCGCGGCGGACGGGG
>Ga0066656_10000014_pt1 | contig 42701 bp, 39 predicted proteins | sample GraSoiAngelo_105_FD_71411 | JGI IMG/M metagenome (GOLD analysis project Ga0066656, IMG submission 71411) | Grasslands soil microbial communities from the Angelo Coastal Reserve, California, USA - 14_0903_05_40cm | ecosystem: Environmental > Terrestrial > Soil > Grasslands | place: USA... | reverse complement strand
CTTTACCGAGATGGCTGCCATTTGGGAAAACATGAGCCCTCAGGAGCGGACCGCTTACCTTGAGAGCCTGAAAGATTTTGAGGCTCCTGACCTACCGGAGCGGGCCAAGTCAGAAAACTGGGCCTCCATGACGTTCGCCGAAAAGCTTGCTTGGATGGAGGAACCTTATACCACTCCGGTTCTAACCGGAGAGGGAGCCACTCCGGTTATGGCAGGAGCCACTCCGGTTCTAACCGGAGAACCCCACTCCGGTTATGGCACCACTCCCACTCCGGTTATGGCAGGGAAACCACTCCGGTTAGAACCGGAAGTATCCCCTCTTATTACACAAACACATCACACACAGCCTATCCCTGTGCCTTCGGCGACCCCGTGTGATGTGTGTGTAGACTCGTCAAAACCTTCGGCCAAGGGAGAATCGACCCTAGTCGCCAAGACCGACCTCGCCCCGGAGAAACCGCAACCCCAGCGCCCAGTGGTTGAAGCTGAATTGGCCCCGCGCGCGGCGGTGGCGCGGCTCATTGCTCACGGCGACGGTAAGTTTCCGCTGAACATCACACCCTCTCAGAGAAAGCAGCTTGAGGCGAAGGCCGAGCAGTTCGGGGGAAACGTGTTCCTGAATGCGGCGATGCTTTGGGTAAAAGATGAGCCGTGGAACTCGAAAACCACCCACCCATACGTGACGCTGATAGCGGGCTTTGAAGGCTACGTGAAACGGACCGATCGTGTCGCCAAAGAGAAGCGCGATGACGCACAAACCAAACTGGCCGGTGAAGTGTCAGGTTTCGTGTACCAAATACAGCACCACTTCGGCCCTGAGTTTATCAAAACACTCTCCCAGTCTGAGCAAGAGCTTTTGAAAACGCCGTATTCAAACCCTGAGCAAATGAAAGAGATAGCGAATAAGGGGTGCGCTTGGTCTGCGGAACAGCATAAGCGTGACCAGAAAGAAAAAGCGGACATCCACGCTTCGTTGCTAGCCGCCGCCGACGATTTTATCAAGAAGAGGGAGTAACACCGGGGGAGTAGGTTAGACATGTCCACGATGAATTTTACACGACACAGGGACACGCCTCGGAAACCGGGCGGCATAGTGCTGCCTCCAGAACTTGACCGCCTCTGGGATGAACTCGAATGGGGCGAGCCGCGAAAGAGGAAGACGCGCCGGGGCACGCATCACCCGGGCAAGGCATCAACGGAGCGTCACCGTATTCGCTGCGCTGAAGTCAAGCGTGACCAATGGCATCGAAAATGTGCCGAGCGACTTGGGCGAATCATCGCCGCCGAGTATGAGCGCGAGAGGAAACGCCTACTGGCCGAGACCAAACAGAAGCTAGCCGCCGAACTGGCCGAGATTGAAGAGATTGAAGAAAACGAGCGCCGTCAAGCCGCTATTAAGGCCGACCTTGAGGCGAGCCGTAAAGAGACGCAAGCGTACCTCCAAAAGCTCATGGCGGCAGCACCAAAGAAAGCAGCGTAAAAATGTCGAACTTTATTGGCACAAAGAGCACCGCTCAAAATCTGCGAGTAGCAGCGGGGGATTTCGTTCATTTCAATGACACCGGTGAAATGTTTTTCTGTATCAGCGGTGGCGCGCTTCGGCCAACTCAAGCTGGTTTAACGGTGGCCGTACTCGTGCCCACTGATGGCTTCTTGGCATCTGTTGGCATGCAAATTCGAGATGGGTCGCTTGCACCACCAGGAACCTACGCGATTCAGAAAAATCAAGACGGCACCATCAGTTTCAGTTCGACGATAGATGTCGGCACGTTTTGAGCTTCAACAAAGTTGGATAGTTATGGCGAACGAATACACGGGCAAAACTGACGAGTACTGTCTACCGGGGCAAGTCCCAGGAGAGCCGGACCCGAATAGGGTCACGTGGCATGCGCGTGGTCATGGCCGAGACGCGCAGGTCGTTGCAAGCTGCCCTATTTGCAAACTCTCAACAGAGTTCAGGAATATCTCGCTCAACGCCCAGTTCAGACATTGCGGACGGCAGGACAAAATGCCAAGCAAGGTTTACGAGGCTTACTGTCTGCTCCGCGAAAACGACGGACGACCGAGAGTGCCAGAGCAGAACTTTCGAATTCGCTGGATCTGAAACCCAACACACAGCTTAAGCCGTACTGGATAACCTCCAGCCCGGCGGATCGTGGCCTGCCAAGACCATCGAGAGCGATTCGTCGGGTTCCCTTTTGCACCAAAACTACCTCGAAAGCTCACCAATCCCATACAGAACAGGCTAATAGCCCTCGGCGTGTAGCTGGCGGCTGATATGGCGTAGTCGCCGCCGTTGTTTGGTACCGTGAGACCAAGCCAATACGGACCCGCAGGCTCAACCTGCTCGCAACGTCCTTCGTTTCAACCTGAAATCGCAGCCCATCGTCGAGTCACGCCGGACATGGGTCGCTTTTTGTTTTGCTCGGCTCCCTCCTACCGCAGCGCGAGTCTTATTCACGTATCTCCGAAACTTTTCGATTCGTTCCTTACGTGGACGCCCGTATTGTGGGTCACTTTGCGCCCGCTTTACGACTCTTTTGGCGAGCCGTAACACCTGCGGACGGAAATGCGAAGGGTCAGACTTCCTCACAAAATTTTTTACGAGTTTCGCTCTCATGCCGAACTGACCCTTTTGCGAGAGCGATTTTCTGTCGCCGAGTGGAACTCAGGCCACTCAATGGCAGAACCGCGCTAGGGACGGCATCTCTACCGTCCCCGGCGCAACTTTTGGAGATTGATGGGACGCCCAGCCAAATCCGAGCACGAACACTTCGTACAGGGTACGGAGAGCAAAGCCGCAAAGGCGCTTGACAGCGTTTACGAAGGCGGCAGGCCAAGAATCCCCAGTCACCTAGGCCCTGAAGCGCGAAGCGAATTCAAGCGAGCCTGCAAGATTCTGCTTGAGCGGAGAACCGCAACTAGTGGTGACTTCCTGGCGCTCACGTTATACGCCGAGGTTTACGCTCGGTGGATTGCTGCGAAGAAAGAACTGGGAACCCAGTTCATCGTGACCACCACCGTGACTGACAATCATGGCAAAGACCACACGGTTGATCGCCCGAACCCGCTCATCAAGGTCGTGGAGAACTGCGAATCTCGGCTGCTCACCCTAGCCAAGAGCCTTGGCCTGACACCCGACGCCCGCGACAAGGTTCGTAAGACCAAAGCAAAGCAGGAAGAGGGTGCTCCGGTAGACCCGATGGCCAGCTTCATGAGCCGCCCACGAGCGGTTCGCCCGATTTTCAATGTGGAGAAACAACGTGAAGAACTTGCTGCGCGACAGAATCTCAAAGAAAACGCTGGAGCAGGTGAACAGTCCGCTGTTCCCGGTGACCGAACTGAAGGCGATGGTTCAAGCGGTGAACGCGGCGAACAAAGCGATCCGCAAGTACAACCGCGAGAAAGGTCTCAAGAATTTCCCGCGTAACTGGTTCGTGTTGATGGAATTCAAGCCGGAGCTTGAGAAACTGCTCGGCTCCATCATGGCCGAAAAGTAATAACACCCGGAGAGAGAAACATGGAAACGGCTGTTGACAAGTCGAAGCTGGTCGTAGACGACGACGATTCCGTCCCGACCTACACGCCACCGGGCCATGACCCGAATTGCGTTAACGCCTTTTGCTACTGCCAGTCTTATAAGCCGAAGAAGAAACAACAGGAGCAGCCCGCATGATAGCCGAAGAACGCGCATTTGCATTGAAACCCGATGAGGCGGCACCGAACTTCCCTGAAGGTGTTGTCTGGAAATTGTGTCTCACGGAATACGACAGCAAACCCTATCTTAAAGTTTCCTGCTCGTACTGCAAGCAGACGGCGCAGTTCTTGAGCATCCGCGACCTTGACAAGGTTGTGTTCAAACATTGCGACGCGAGCACAGAGAACTCCCTTGCCGGGAAGTCCCGCCCATCGAAGGAACAGTTGGAGCAGTTGGTTCAGCTTCAAATTCGTACAGGTCAACGCAAGCGCCCGAATATTATCGACCGCGTGGCCGACAGAGTGCCGGAGTTCGTTAGCAGTTCTATTTTCTGATGTAGCAGTACAAACCCAAACCCGAAAGTAGGCAACAATTGAGTGAGACACGGACAGTTCTGTGCGATGTAAGAAGCGCCTCCCAAGGCGCTGGACCGATGCGACTCGCTGGCATGGCCGCAAGATACGACCAACCGGCAGTCATTAGACTAGAGAACGGCAAGCGGGTAATTGAACGCATTATGCCCGGTGCCTTTCGTAGTGCCCTCAAGCGCGGCGACAATATTGCGCTGCTCCTCAATCACGATCCAAGCAAAATCATGGCGAGAGTTTCCGCAGGTACTTTGCGCCTACACGAAGTATCGAGCGGCTTGGCATTCACCGCCGAACTGCCCGACACCGGATACGCGAGAGACGCTTATGCTTCCGTCAAGCGCGGCGACATCAACGGATGCAGTTTCGCGTTCAATGACCCCGATGCTGAATGGGATATGGAAGGCGACGACCCGCAAGAGCGCGGTCGCAAACTCCCCCGGCGGAACATTCGCAGCTTTGGTGCGGTTAACGACGTTTCCATTGTGACCTTTCCCGCTTACACGGGCACGAGCGTTGAAGCTCGCGCCGAGAACATGACGATTGTTGAGCAGCGCTCGAACATCTTCATCCCGACGAATTTAGTTATCCCCGAAATACCAGACACAGCGGGCGTGCAGTTCCGACGCCGGCAGTTGCTGTACCTCGCGGCCAACTAGTAGCACAAAATCCAAACCCGCAACACGAAAGGTAATACCATGTCTAAAATTGACGTAAAGGGCGTCGCAGTTTTGATGGAGAGTGCAAGCGCACTTGCCAATAAACCGACTCTCACCTCGCAAGAGCAACGGAGTTACAACCTCCTGCTTTCTCAAATTGCGATGCTCAAGACCGGAGAGGTAACTCTCGACGACCTCAACCAGCAAATGGTTGACGAATCTGCGCGCAAGCACGGCTTTGAATCGCGGCGAATTAACCCCACCCGAATGACCTCTGAACAGCGTTCCAAGGCGGAAGGCTGGTCGGCAATGGTCCTAAAGGCGGCTGAAATCCGAACGAACGAAACGCAGGGGAACATCCTCGCGCGTGTCGGGTCGTATTCTGGTCTAGGTTTCTTTTCCCCCGTTGAATTTATTTCCGAAGTCTACGCTGCAATGGCCGCGCATGACGCAGTGTTTGACCCCGAAGCGGTGAGCTATCAAGAAACTGCGAACGGCCGCATCGAACAGATTCCGGTCTACGGCGACATCGAAGCGATTGGCGTTCCTGTTGGTGAAGCCGCTAACACGACTTCATCCGAACAGAACCTCAGTGCTCCGGGCGCTGCGTTTAACGGTGTCTACTCGTTCCGTTCTCCACTCTGGCGCGTACCCATTGAGGTCGTGCAGGATGTGGAAGCAATGGGCGGGGCGATTGAGATGTTCAAGAAATTCGCCGCCGACAGAATCGCTCGTGGTGCCGCTGCAAAACTCATGAACGGCTCCGGTGTTGGCGAACCGCTTGGTTTGATTCCTTCGCTGCTCGCTGCGGGAGTTACCCCGGTGAGTGCCGTTGGCTCCTCTTCCAACACGGGAGGCGCTGAGACCGCCGCGAACAGCATCGGCTCGAAGGACATTGCCACGCTGTATTACAGCTTGAATAAGGCTTACCGAAACTCCCCGAAGGCCGCGTTCTTTATGTCGGACGACACACTCGTCTACCTCGCACAACTCGTCAACAAGCAGGGCAATCCACTGGTTCAGTGGCAAGGCCCCGAAGCGTTCATTTTCGGCAAGCCTGTTCGCGTTGCTCCGTCAATGGATGGCATCGGTGCTTCCAAATACCCCGTCGTCTTTGGCGATGGTAGTTACTGGCTCACGCGCATGGTCAGCGATGACCTCACCCGTGTGCAGGTCGTGAAGGAAGCCGCTGGCTTGATTGAGAAGGGTCTCGTCGGAATGCGGATGTTTGTGAGATATGGCGGAAGCCTACTCTTCACCGACGCCGGGTCACCTGCGCCGTTCGCGGTTCTGCAAAACCACAGCTAACAATTTCTTCCCGATGGCCTGCGGCATTCGGGCTAGATAACGGAGAGAGCCGGGGCAACGTTCGATTATGGCGGACCTTCCCCGGCTCTTTCCATCTGTGAACGTCACAGCTCCATGTCACCTTGAGGTGAACCAAATGGGGCAATACGACAAGGCTCATACCGATGACATCAGACGTTGCGAGCAAAAGCGGGATTGGTTTCTCGACCAGTCCGGGAGACCACGTTTCACCACACCAGAAGAAGAAGCCCGCCTGAAAGAACAAGCCAAAACCTTCCCGATCACTCGACTCCCCTATCGCGGACCCCGGCGTTATGCACGCGTGCAGTTCGCCAAACGGACACGCGCGGTTTCTTCGGAAACGGGACTCGCCTTCAGCGACATGGAGAGAATGCGCATTCACCGCCGTTCAGACCGTGCCGACCTGTGGGTGCCTGACTTTACCAACAATGACAAGCAATTTCGGCTCGTGCTGGCACAGAGCTTGTGGAATTACATGCAACGGCAGGGTCGCGTCCCGGACGAGTTTGCCGAGAATCTCGGTGACCTGAAACAGCTGGCGGATGCCCACTTCGAGCGTTATGCAAGCGCACGGTTCGGGGAAAGCCCACGTCGGCGTCTGGAAAAGCTCGGAGATAAGCTTGTCGAGACCATCATTCCTTGCGATGAGCAATTTGCGAATCACGAGACCCATGTCATCACTGTGAAGAAAGCGGGCGGGTACCTTGAGCGGGATGCCGCAGTCGCCTACCGTTCATGGCGGCTTCGTCACGACTCAACAGTCGTTGGCAAAGAACTGGGAATGATGCCGAGTCTTGTTCGCCACATTCTGGCGGGTCTGTGTGCCTCAGCACGGGTTCTTGGGTTTGAGGCGACATCACCGCAATGCGCCTGGATGCGTGGCAAACTCAGAATGTATCGACCGAATTCGCGCATAGCCAAATTGCCGCAGGGAGAAGAACTTGTCCAACTCGTCTTGAGCGGGCAAACATTTCGGGAAATCGCTGACCGCTTTGGCGTAAAGCGCGAAAACTCGGTCAAGAATGGCTATCAACGGGCGAAGCGGCTTGTCACTCAGCAAATGCGGGAGAATGGCTCCACGTGGGAAGAGATCGCCAAGAGATTCGGTATCATCCCCGATGATGCCAGGTATTATGTCGATTTGGCCGCTCAAAGCTAATGCCAAAAATTGTCACCAACTTAGCAAGTATCTGCCGTTCTTTGACACATCTCTTACAGTAGGCAGGGCTAAAGGGAACGACGTAAACAATGTCTCGTCAATGACATACGGGAATTAGACCCATGCGTTGTAGGTGGCCCGACACGTGCGCATCCAAAGGACGCGGCCAGCATCTAAACTCTTAGGCGACGTGTAGAAATGCCGAACTTGACATTGAGGACCGCCAGGAATACTGTGAACACGCTCGACGGGTCGGGCGCCTCTGGGGAGGGATCTATGGAATTCAGTGAAAATGATTCTGGTTAATCTTTGTTGGACAGCTTCTGGGATGGAATCCACGAAATGACGTATTTCAATCCCAGTACAGGATAAGCCACTTTGAGGCGGAGAAAGGATCTATTTTGAATCTTTCCCGCCTCTAGTTGTTTTTCACCCAATCGCTGGGCTTCCCTAGGAAGCTCAAGCCGCGCATCACCCATCCAGACATCAGGTCGCGTTCTTTCAATCCGCCAGTTCTCCGGGAACGAGACACAGATTTCAAATTGTTCTGTAGGGTACGACACTTTGCTAGAAATGTAGTCGAATGGCAGGCCGCGCTGATATAAGGCTTTTTCGGAATCGAGAAACGTACCCGCCGGGCATTCGACCTTGTACCCATATTCAAGGTCCATTCCGGCTTTCAGTGGCGGACTGAAAAGCAATTGATAGAACAGCCTGGTTGGCGTCGCCAAGATTAATTTCGGGCTGACTTCGACGTCCTTACCCTTGACCTGCGCAGTGATTCGAAACTCACCGACCAGTCGTTCAGGCTCACTGGGGATGCTAGTATGATGTTCGATTCCTTGAAGATCGGAATTAATTACGTGCAGAGTCTCGTCGTAGGTGACAGCCGCCGAGCCGTCTGACTGGATTTCATAGTTGACCCGGTAGATTGTGCGGCAGAATCCGTACTGCTCGCCAAGCAGGCGAGTAAGGTATTTGACCGTGCGAAAGCGTTCCCTCCAAATCGTGGACATGTAGGCCAACACCGTTAACGCAGCCGCGAAGAAGGAAATCGCGACCAGCAGTGGCTCGATGCTGTCGGCGATAATAAAGGCAAAAGCGAGTTTCGTCATGCCATTTAGCTCACGGGTCGCGACCTGAAGATTTTGACGATCTCGTACAAACTTGCGAGAACAACGTAAAGGATACAAAGTCCTAATCCGAAGTCATATACCCTAGATACATCTGGTGGATTTGGCTCGTGCTGGACAGCATAGGCAAGTCCGAGAAGCAGAAGACCAAGCGCAGATGCAATGGATATCAGTGTTCTCACAATTCCGACCGGTATTTCGCGCACATACAGGAGCGGCAATAGGAAAGCATAAATTAAGATTTTCTCGTCGTGGAATCCGACACTTTTGTACCCTAAGAGTTTATCAATTAATCTAACTACTCCTAACGGCGCCACGGGGACAACAACTTGCTCGATAAACCAACCGAGGAACGCATATATCTTGCTGGCAAACTCAAGCACGGGCGCATATTTCTTGTGGACAAACTGAAGCATCGGCGAATACCACTTTGGTTTTGGCCCGTTCAGTGGTTGTTCATCGGCCACAGGATTTGCACCTATGCTGTCGCAGCCTAGTCGTTTTCTGAGTGGAAGGACGGCAAAAGCTACCTAATTATTTAGATATCTGTCAAGCAAAAACTGGAGTTGATCTGGTATCCACTTTCGTTTTAGCGACGTGCGAATTTCAAACTGATGCCCACTTCGCGAAAAATGTGCGCGTTGCGGCGAAGCACGCTGGATACGACTGATGCCACCGGAGCAAGACGGGCTGCCGAATACGGAGCCGGTGATACGGATTGCACCGGGTTCGGGTTAAGGAACTGAGGCAGCACCGGGAATTGAACCAGAGGGCGTGGCTGCACTCCGGCGCTGTCTGTAATCGCTTATATGTTTCGGCAAGTCGTACAGGTACATCAGCAGGAAGTCAAGGAATTGCACGATATCTCTGGCGTCTTGCGGGTCAGTTGGCGGTGCTTTCGGATCAGGGTGTGCTGAATCGTTTGCTAACTCACGCACCTCATGCGACCAGTCCTTCATCAAGGGATGCAAGACACCCTTGTTCGCAAGGTCCTCGATTTCAGCTTTTAGATTCTTACTGGCCGCTCCTTTGTCGCGCATGGCAAATTGCAGCGCACTTCGCGCCATCACCGTGGCCGCGTCCCAATTCTCGCCCTTCACTGATTCCTTCGCTTGGATCCAAAATCGCTGTACCGCGTCTGGCCAGTTCTCCGATGGGTCGGCTTTTCCAATCGGCCACGGAAGAACATGAAAGCCGTATAAACCCCCCCGCATCGAACGTCCAAACTCACTGGCAGACCACAGGACGTGAGCGAAGCCCATGCAATTCCTGCACTGGTACATATCAAAGTTCAGTTTCTTGGTAGAGTTCGCTTTCTTTTTCTCTTCGTGATGGGCTAATCCGAAATTTCCTTTCTCTCCGCAGAACGCACAGGTAAGGCGCCAGACTTCCATTCTGTCCCCGCTGAAGCCCATTCCTTCGCCGAGTTCCCACCAACTTTCCATGGCCTTTCAGCCTACACCAGTCGCTGATGAAACAAAAAGGGCCGAACCCGCCGCAGAACCCGCTGCCGTACCCGATGCTGCCCCGGCCCCGGCAGAAGCCCCTCCAGGAATGAACTAGGCCCTCAACACCCTTTCAATCCATCAGGCCCGAACCTCGCGATTCGGGGCTTTATCCTTTCTCGTCGTCATTGCCGGCCTGATGTATGCTCCCGTCTCGCTAGGAGGGACGATGAGCGATTGGAAGAAACTTGCGATGACTTGGGCCACCTCTACTTTGGTCGGCTTCTACACCGTGTTCGTGCTCATGCAGTTCTGGAACTGGTTCGCCGTTCCGCTGCTGCACGTCCCCGAGGCAAGCTACTGGCTAATATTCGGACTGAATATGCTATTCGGACTGATGACCGGAGTCGGTGAGCAGGAAAATCCTGCGCATGAGCGGCGCTGGAACGCTCTGTTCATCATTCTCAACGCGTGCGTCCCCGAGCATAAAATGGAGGACGTGAAAGAGGAAGTCCGTTCGGAGACGGAAAGTATATGGTCAGACATCGGCATAATGATTTTCAGCAGGGTTCTTTCGAGGAGCCTCACACTAGGGCTGGGCTTTGTGGTTCACCTGCTGGTTTAGGCACGCAAAGAAAATGCCTTATACCAAACACGATGAAGATGAGTTCAAGCGCGAACTGAAAACTGCTATTGACCTGGTCGTGCAGTCGAATCATCCCAAGAAAATAGTCGTTGCTGGCCCCGGAGCGGGCAAGACTTCGCTATTCAAGACACTTCTCGCAAAGAGTAAGGAAGCCAACAAGGAGGCCAGCCATCTCGTCGTGACATTTATCAGTGCCCTCGCGGATGAGCTGAGGCACGATCTGTCAGGGCTCGCTGATGTATTCACGTTTCACGCACACTGTAAGCAGTTGTTGCATCAGAATCCCTACTTGAGAGAGGGGCTCAGCGAAGATTTCACACTTTTTCCGAAGCTGCCGACCGTGATAAAAAGCGACTGGTCGTTTTTGCACGCAGGTGACCAAGCGCCGCCTCATTTTGTAAAACTCATGCGCCAAGCGGTTGACGGCATTGAGACGCGCTTTTTTCTCGAGCGGTCGAACTACTATGATGCTGTTAGTTTCGATGACATGGTCTTCCGCGTCTACTTGCAGTTAGCGGTCGCACCGCACGCGGCCGAACGCCACGAACTCATCCTCGTCGACGAATACCAAGACTTCAATCTGCTGGAAATCTCCTTGCTCGACCTGCTTGCTCGGAAGAACCCAATTGTTGTTGCGGGTGATGACGACCAAGTACTCTACGGTGCCTTACGCAGTTCGAATTGGAATTTCATACGAGACTGCTATTCGTCACCGGATTTCAAAGCATTTGAACTGCCATTCTGTCTCAGGTGTCCCGAGGTTGTCGTGGGTGCCTTTGATGATGTGGTGCGCGCCGCGACAGCGGCTGGACTTCTCAACGGTCGGATTCCCAAAAAATATCGGTATTTTCCACCATCTAAGGAGCGCGATAGCGCAGCGCACCCAAACCTGCAAGTGATAAAAACTTCGATCCAAAAGAGCGGTGGAGGGAATTATTTTGGACGCGTGATCGCGGAGGTCGTAAGGTCGATTCCTTTACAGTACATCAAAGACTCTCGAGAAGATGGGTATCCGACTGTTCTGGTCATCGGCAACAAACAGTATTTGAGCCAAATTTCGGCACACTTAAAAGACCTAGGATATGTCTTGGATGAAAAGGAAGGCACAGAAGGAGAGGAGGACCAGATAACGCGCGAAGATGGCTTGAAGGTCTTGAAGGGAGATGCAGGGTCAACTTTGGGCTGGCGAATCATGCTCGAAGTCGATAAACCAACATTTTTTACCAAAGCTGTCGCACGAATGCTTTCCACAAAACCGCTCGTCACTATCATACCGAAGGCCTACCGTGTTAGCGTTCTTGCGGAAGTGCAGAAATTTGAAGAGCCCGCCGCTAAGACAAAGGGACCTCAGCCCGAATTCGGGAAACCAACAATAAAGCTGACGTCATTTCAGAGTGCAAAGGGATTGTCGGCGCAGTACGTGTTTGTCGTCGGATTACATGATGGCGATCTGCCCAGGAATCCGGCGAAAATCGATGACATTGAGATTTGTAAGTTCCTTGTCGCGTTAACGAGGACGCGCAAGCAGTGTTTCCTTTTGTTGACGCGCCGCTTTGCAGGAGTGCCGAAGAATCCGTCTCTGTTTCTGAGCTGGATTGATCATTCCAGGAAAAAATCCGTCTATGCTGATGCAAAATACTTTAAGGAACTTGAGAAGCATGCGCGTCCGCACACTTCGTGACCGGCTGTTGCCGAATCAAGTCTGCAATTTGGTCGTCCCCGCCATCCACCTCCGGATGGATATCCTTTGGACTTTGGAGTGATATCGATCCCCACGGCCCCACTCGACTCGATAGCCGTCTCTCTTCACTCTACTTGGCCTCCTTGTTCTTGCTACCGGGCTTGAACACGCCAGCCTTGACGCACTGCCAACGCGCCCACGGGTAGGAGCAGCCGACCTCTTTCATGATTTCGGGAATCGAGTGGCCCTTCTTATACATGGCGACGATTTTCTCGTTGTCGTATTGGCTCTTCCTCTCCGACTTGGCTTTCTTCGGAGCCGCTGCTTTCTTCGGCTCACGCGTTGCTTGTTTGGTTTTCATTCTTCATCTCCTCTTTGGTCTGAGTTTGAACAAACAGCCACTTGCCCGAGACCCGAACGTAGGTCGTCTCTACCGTGCGTTTTACGGTCTCGATTTTGATTGGCTCTTTCACCGTGGCCTCCATGTTCCAAATGATAACTAAATGTATTATAATAATCAAAAAGTACAATCGTACTAAGGTGAATGGACAGGGGTATAGGTGGACGAAAAGTTAGTCAAACCGTCCCAAAACAACGCTATTTACTGCGCGGGCAAGCCCGGTACGCGAACCCGTTGAGCATTGAGGCTAACGGTGGAACACTCGCTTAAGACGCTCCAGAAATGCCAGAAGCTCCCAAAAAGCAGGCCGCAGGACGCGGATGGTGGCCTTCGGTGGAGACCGAAGTAGAGGCCAAAGGAGCCGCTCATCAAGGTGCTGGCGCTGCCGTTTTCGTTGCTAGCGTTACTGCACTGTTCTCTGTGCTTGCCATTTTCAATATTCGAATCCTTCCCGGCTTTTCTCCGCTCTCACTTGTTGACGCGGGGCTGTTCGCAATCATAGCGTGGAGGGTTTACAGGATGTCTAGAGCGTGGGCCTTGGTAGGATTGCTGGGTTATGTCGGGGAGCGCGCCTATTCTATCTATGCACATGGTGCCGCGGCGACGGCAGGCTGGGTCGTCGGGGTGATCATTCTACTGGGCTTCGTCAACGGCGTGCGTGGTACATTTGCCTATCGCAAATTGTCCGCGCCGGGAAGTGTGGCGGTGTAGGAACTGTACCGATTCCGTACCACTTGGCCCTTTGGTGGGGTGCAACGCCGTTCCAAACACAGGACTTATTAAAAGTAGTGTTTATTCGACTCCCACCCCGGGCACCATTCTCTCTTATTGAGGATGAAATGAGTTGTTGGCGCGCAACCCTCGAATAGCGTTTCCAACCCAGCGAAATGCACCTTGACGGTCTTTTCTTCCTGTGCTACTATACTTTCAGGTAAGAGTGCGAATATCTCCTGATTGCGGCGACTTCTCGCCGCTTTTTTCATTTGACGTGCCGGAATTTCTAGCCCCCAACCTACCAGATGCGGGCGCGCTCTTGTGGACCGGCACTTTGGAGCGTAGCGGCTTGCCGCCGCTTTTCTTCCATCCGTAAGCCCATGCCAAACTCTCTGTCGTTCTTGTCCGGCTGTGCTGCCGGCCTAGGTAAATTGTTTAGAATCAACACTTGCAGAAATGTATGAAAATCACGGATCTAACTTAGTTTAGAATCAACACTTGCAAAACTCTATCAAAACAAACGACTTTAACCGGGATTATAACCTTGACACAAGGGCTTAGTCGCGGCTATGCTCCCCGCTTAAAGTCTAAAGCCTTAAGTGTGAGGAGAACTTTGTGCGGCATTGCTTTGATGTTTTTCTGGGTTTTGTCTATCAACATTTGCCGCCAGGATGGCTCACGGTCATCTTGGCTGTGGTTGCAGCCGTGACAGCCCTTCCCCTCGTCACGAAGAGATTTGACCCAGAGAAAAGCAAATGGGGAGGATGGATGCATGCATTGGCCATTCTTGTTTTTTGTAGCCTAGCAGCATTGGAAATGGCCGTAATCAATCATGCTGATAAGGTCGGCGAAGAACGCATTACCCGATTAATCGCAACAACCACGGAAATACAAACAACATTGAAAGATTCCATTCATACGCAAGCAGTTTTGGCTCAAGCCCAAATCGAAAGGCAACAGCGGCACAAGGGATTTGATGAGTTGCTTGAATTGAAATATAGGGCGGCAAAACTATCTTCCGAAATTTTCAGTCTTTTGCTTTCTAGAAGTCGCGGAGACCCATCATCCGTCACGCCGTTAGATATGGCTAGGGCGAGCGCCTATATGCAGCAGACTGTTCTTTACTACGACCAAAATTATGAAGCAGAGGCGAGACGTATAACCACAGATTTGGTCGCACATGGGATTCGAGATAAATTCTTGGAGGATATGGTTCAAGCTTCTCCTGTCGGCACCCTCATGGTCAGAGAAATAGCAAGTCATTTGGCAGCGCAAGCAGAGCGTATAACGCCATCTGGTATAAAGCCGCCTCCGCTCTTTATCCCCTAGGCGGCGTCTTGTACTTTTGCAGTGAGGTGTTTGTATTCGAGATTCGGAGAGTCAATTAGTTTGAGCATAGTATCGCGGAAAAGAAAAGGGTTCTTTCGGTTGTTAAAACGGAAGCACATTTCGTCCAGATAGGCCGGGAGATGCTTCGCAGAGACTTTATGCCACGTTCCCACAATGCCGCGCTTGAGAAGGGAGAAAGCAGATTCGACGGTGTTGGTGTGAACATCGCCATGCGCGTATTCCCGCGTGTGATTGATGGTCTTGTGGAGATTCTTCTGCATCTTGTCGAGTGCGTAGGGGTAGATGGCCGATTCGTCCGTCATAATCACTTCCACGTGGCTGCCCACGTTGGCGTTGATAATCTCTCGTACCGTCGCAGACTTCACATCCTCGGCGCGGATCAACCGCAAGTCTCCGTTGCGCTGCCGGATGCCGATAACAACCGACACGTCGCCCTTTGCACGCCAGCGGCGCTTTTTGCCCGCGACGTATGTTTCGTCTATTTCTACCGTTCCGCCCAGCTTCTCCGGTGCGACTTCCAGCATGGCTGCACGGATGCGATGGCAGAGGTACCATGCGGTCTTATAGCTCACGTGAAGCATGCGCTTCATCTGATTGGCCGACATCCCCTTGCGGGATTCGCAGAGCAAATAGACCGCGAGAAACCAGTTCCAGAGCGGGAGATGTGTGTCATGGAAGATGGTTTTCGCCGTCACGCTGAATTGATGCGAACAATCGTCGCAAACAAACTGATTGCGCTTGAGAATGCGGTAGACCTTTGCAGAGCCACATTCAAGGCACTGGACACCATCGGGCCAACGGAGGCGTTCTAGGTATGTGCGGCACTTGCTTTCATCTGCGAAGTCTTTTATTAGTTCAACGAGGTTCATTTCGTCCATAGGTCACCTTATGCCAAAGAAAAAACACCCGAAGGACATGACGAACGATGAGGCCATGCGGCATCTGTTCAAGCGCAAAGGCCACAGCATCATCAAGAAGCACATCAAGAAGTTTGTGAAGGACTTAAGCACAAAGAAAGGGTAACAGAGATGCGAGGTGGTGTCAAGTATATAATCCCGCTTTAACCACGTTTAGAATCAACACTTATGAAAAACAGGGGGAGGGGGGGTCCCATTATTGTTAACCAGACATCTGCGATCGAGGATTCCGACCTCGGGCCTGCCGGCCACAAACTTCGCGAGGGCTAACTCCGTGCGCCCGATGCTCCTCGCTCTGTTCAGTCTCGTGCTCGCCGTGCCCGCTACTTCGCAGCAATCGTCCGACGTGCGCGCCTATCTCGGCTTTGATCGAAACGACTATCCGGGCGATGTAGCGCTGCCTATTCTGCGCAAATCCTTTTCCTTCGCCGGTTACTGGCTCGGTCCTCCGCCCGGCGCTAAGTCCAATTCCTGGTCCGGCAAACGCGAGCTCCTTCGCTCGCTGGGCTTTGGTTTCTTGGTTCTCTACAGCGGCCCGCAGAGCAGCGAACTTCAACAGAAATGGTCGGAGGAACACGTCTTCAACAATCTCAAAAGCCGAATGTCCTCGGCCGGGAGAAAGGGAGCAAGCGACGCGCGCCAAGCCGCGGAGGCCGCAAGAAAGGAAGGCTTTCCATCTCACACCGTGATATTCCTGGACATCGAAGAGGGCGGCCGCCTACCTGCCGTGTATCACGCGTATCTTCGCGCTTGGGTGGACCAGTTGGCGCATGCCGGTTATCGCGCTGGCGTCTATTGCTCGGGCATGCCCGTCGACGAAGGCGGCGGCATCACCATCATTACTGCCGACGACATACGCAACAACATCGCCAAGCGTGAACTGGCCTACTGGGTCTTCAATGACGCCTGTCCTCCCTCGCCCGGATGTGCTATCCCGCAAAATCCGCCTCTTCCATCCGCCAGCGGAGTTCCTTATGCCACGGTCTGGCAATTTGCGCAGTCGCCGCGTCGCAAGCAATACACAGCTCGTTGTGCCGCCACCTATTTCGCGGATGGGAATTGCCATTCTCCCAGCGACAACGCGCATACCTGGTTTCTCGACATGAATTCCGCCGATTCGGCAGATCCTTCGCATGGAAGGTGACTCTCTATATCAAAAAAAAAGGCGGCCCTATGGCCGCCCTTTGTATCCTGTGAACGTCGCGACTGAATTAAACTTGTCCCATTCCGCCGTCCACGTTGATCTCAACTCCGGTAATGTACGACGCATCTTCAGAAGCGAGGAATGCCACCGCTCCGGCCACTTCTTCGGGCTGTCCAAATCGCTTCATCGGGACCTGCGTCAGGACACCCTTTGCGAAATCGTCGATGGCTTCTTGCGGCAGTCCCGTTCGTCCAAAGATCGGCGTAACGATTGGGCCTGGGGCTACGGTGTTTACGCGGATCCCACGGCCCACTAATTCTGCCGCAGCCGTCCGTGCGAAGGATCGCAGCGCCGCCTTGGTGGCCGCATAAGCGCTGGTATTGGGGCTGCCCAAGTCATCCACTACGCTGGTGTTCAAGATGATCGAGGCCCCATCGTTCAGAAAGGGAATTGCTTTTTGAATGGTGAAGTAAGCTCCTTTGGTGTTGATGTCAAACTGCTCGTCGTACAAACTTTCGGAAGTCTCCGCAAATGGGGCGAACTTCGCGACTCCCGCGTTCACGAACAACACGTCAATCTTTCCCAATTTCTTCGAAACCTCTGCATACAGCTTGTCGACGTCCGCGAGCTTGGCCACGTCCGCCTGCACGGCCACTACGCCATTCCCGATCGTTTTCACCGCCTCGTCTAGAGTCTTCTTGCTGCGGCCTGCGATGGCAACGCGCGCGCCCTCTTCCTGGAAACGCTTTGCTGTTGCCAGCCCGATGCCGCTGTTTCCGCCGGTCACTACGGCTACTTTCCCTTCGAGTCTCTTCATGGTCCTCTCCCGTCGCTTTCTCTCTGGTTCAGAAAGCCTTGCGCAGTCTGCTAGTGTCCTGCAAGCTGTCCCTGCTTTCTGAAGTTCGATACTTAGATGAACATCGAAATAATCGGTTGCATCTATTTCCGGAGTCTTCGCAGGAATCAATCCTTGTGGCGGATAGCAACGCAGGTCCGTTACACTGAGGCAAGACCAATGGACCGCTCTCACATTGAAAAAATATCGAAAGCTCTGGCCGACGGGACGCGCCTCAAGATCTTCGAGGCCATCTCCGCCAGCAAGTGCATAAGCTGCGGAGAAATCGTCTCGATGCGAGACGTCACTCCCGCAACGGTTTCGCATCACTTGAGAATTCTCAACGAAGCCGGGCTAATCGCCTGCCGCCGTGAAGGCCAGTTTGTTTACAGCCAGGCCGTCCCCGAAACTATCGAAGCGTACACGCGCGCGCTCACAAGAATCTCCAGCGGCAAGAAAACTTCACGTCGAAGAGTTCTCTCCCATGTCATAAAATGCGCCTTGGCCACGGTTTGCTCTCAGTTTCTTCCGTCCGTCGTTCGCGCCTCTCTTTTTTTACAGAGCACTGCGCCAAAAGCCTCTCCCAACAATTCAGCGCGCCCGCAGCTCGCCCTCACGCTCGACGACCCGAGGCTCTCCCTCGGATTGGCACTGAAATGGCCGGAAGCCAACAACCGCATTTTGAAAGCGATTTCCGAGAGAGACATCCGCGCCGCGCTTTTTGTTTGCGGCATGCGTGTCGATGAGGCCGACGGCATAAAACTGCTTTCCGCCTGGGATCAAGGGGGGCACCTTATCTGCAACCATTCCTATTCACACAAATTCTATGGCGAACAAACGAGTTACGCGGATTTTGCCGCCGATTTTCTGAAAAACGAAAAGGTCATCGCTCCCTATCGCAACCGCACCGCTCTATTCCGCTATCCCTTCCTGAAGGAGGGCGACACTGCGGACAAGCGCGATCGTTTTCGCGCTTTGCTCAAGGAACGCGGTTACCGTGTCGGCCACGTCACCATCGACGCCTCCGATTGGTACGTCAGCCAGCGCTTGGTTGACCGGCTTGCGAAGCGGCCCAATGCTCCCATTGCTCCCTACCGCGATTACTTGATCGCCCATCTCATGGATCGCGCGGCTTTCTATCGGCAACTCGCTCTCGACGTTCTCGGCCGCGACATTCCCCACACGTTGTTGCTGCACTTCAATCCACTGAATGCCTTCGTTCTTCCTGAGGTTCTGAAAGCCTTCGAAACCGCTGGGTGGCAATGGATTGATGCGTCACGAGCGCTTGATGATCCCATCTTCCGCAGCCAGCTGCAGACGCTTCCCGCCGGAGAAAGCCTGGTGTGGGCTCTTGCCAAGGAGACAGGGCGCTTTGAGAATCGTCTCCGGTACCCCGGGGAAGATGATGTGTACGAAAAGCCCAAAATGGACGCCTTGGGCCTATAGCCCTTCAAGGTCAAGGAATCGTCTCGATGCTCATTCTTTCTCCTATTCTTCGCCCTCGCTAACTCTTTCAGCGCACGGAATTTGCGGCGTCTTGTTGCTTTTCGGGGCACTCATCTCCTTTCCTTTGTGCCTTTTACCACTACGCCGCATCTAATCAAGGTATAATGGATTGTTCACATTTTTAACGCATAGCACCCATCAAAATAATTCGTGGGGCAGTAATGGGAGAATGCAGTTAAGGTGTTTCTAGAGACGGTGAGGAAGCTACCCAGAGCGTACCACCAAGAAAGGCAGCAACGGGAGTACCAGTACATGACCAAACAATTTCTACTCGCCAGTGACTTTGACCAGACGCTTAGCTTCAACGACTCGGGAGTCGTCCTTAGCGAACTGATCGGCTTTCATGGATTTCACGACAAGGTGAAAGGCCTTGCCGAGATGAACCTCGTCCAACAGGGCGCGGAGCTAAGCTACCTGATTCTGCACGATCCCGATTTTCGAAAAGTGCGCCGGGAACATCTCGCCGAAACGGGCAAGCGTATCCGCTTGAAGCACGACGTCGCGCTGTTCGCGCGGGCGCTCGACAATCTCGCTGAGGGCTACAAATTTCACTTCAATGTTATTTCTGCCGCGCCGCAGGAGATCATTGAATCGGCGCTCGAGGGCATCGTGCCGCCGGATCACATTTTCGGCACGCGCTTCCGTTACAAGGAAGCAACCGGAGAAGTGGACTCCATCATTCGCGCTTCGGCGGGATGGGGCAAGATCACCGTGCTCGAGGAACTCCGTTCCACACTCGGTATCAGCCATGACAGCATCATCTACATGGGCGATGGCAGCTCCGATCTGCCGGTCATGATGCACATCAATCAGTACGATGGCCTCACGATCGCTGTCTCGGAAGCCAAGTTCATCTCCCGCGTCGCCAAGCGCACTGTCCTCAGCGATAACGCCATGAGCGTTCTTGTCCCGGTGTGCGAAAAGGTCCTGCATTGGGACTCCGCCAAGATTCGCCGCTTCTTTGGATCTTTCGGCCTCACAATGCTGGAGTGGGAGAAGGTGCGCACGGACGTGGTCACCATCCAGGACTCCAGCGAGCAAGTGCCTGTAGCCGCGGCGTCCCAACTCAACGCCTAACTGTGTCTGATTCTGAAGGGGCCGGGCTTCAGCTCGGCCTCTCTTTTTTTTGCTATTCTCTTTCACGCGCGGAGGTCCAAATGTCCAGGAAATCCATTCTCATGATCGTCGGTGATTATGTGGAAGACTACGAAGTGATGGTGCCATTTCAGGCGCTGCTGATGGTCGGCCACTCGGTTCACGTTGTCTGTCCCGGCAAAAAATCCGGGGACGTCGTTCCGACCTGCATCCACGATTTCGAAGGTGATCAGACCTACACCGAAAAACGTGGCCACAATTTTGCGCTCAACGCTACTTTCGACCAAATCAAGCCCGAAGAGTACGACGCTCTCGTCATCCCCGGTGGCCGGGCGCCGGAATACATTCGCCTCAATCCACGTGTCATCGAAATCGTCCGCTACTTCTCGAAGGCCAATAAGCCGATCGCCGCCATCTGCCATGCGCCGCAGGTTCTGGCCGCGGCAGGAATCCTGCAAGGGAAGAAGTGCGGCGCCTATCCGGCCATCGGCCCAGACGTTACTATCGCCGGCGGCACGTACGTCAATCTCCCGATGACTGACGCCTTTGTCGACGGCAACCTCGTCACCGGTCCTGCTTGGCCCGCGCTCAACTCTTGGCTCGCCAAGTTCCTCGTTGTCCTCGGAACAAAAATCGAAGTGTAAATTCCGAATTGAAGATTTGAATCCGTCCACGCTGGAAAAAGAATGCCCTCTTGGCTCTTCCTAAAAACTCATTCGTAGAGGATAATTTTCTGTTCGGCATTCCACGAAAGGTCAATTCGTAATCTCATGGCAAACGTTAGTACGAAGAGAGGTGTCATAGGCATCCTCACCGGAGGCGGTGACGTTCCCGGTCTCAATCCAGCGATCCGCGGCGTCACTCTTCGCGCCATTCGCGAAGGCTATCAGGTTATCGGCATTCGCCACGGCTGGGCCGGCCTTGTCGATATGGTCCGCGAAAAGGACTACGACAACTCTGACAATTTCTTTCTTCTCGACGAAGAAATCGTCGATCGCTCCGGCCGCACTGGCGGCACTTTTCTCCATTCTTCTCGCACCAATCCCGGCCGCGTTACCAAATCCAATGTCCCTTCGCATCTCAAGGATAAATTCACCGCAGAGAAGAATGACCTCACTCCGGAAGTCCTCAAGAATCTCGCCTGGCTCGGCATCGACACTCTCATTCCCATCGGTGGCGACGATACCCTCAGCTACGGCGTTCGTCTCCACAAAGAGGGCTTCAAGGTCATCGGCATTCCCAAGACCATGGACAACGACGTCCCTGGCACGGACTATTGCATCGGCTTCAGCACCTGCGTCACCCGCACCATTCAGATGGTCAACAGCCTGCGCACTTCCGCCGGCTCTCACGAACGCTTCATGGTCCTCGAAGTCTTTGGCCGCTACGCCGGTTTTACCGCCATGCTTCCTACCATGGCCGGCGCCGCCAATCGCTGTGTCATCCCGGAGTTCAAGTTTAATATCGAGCATCTTACGGAGCTGCTGGTCGCCGACCGCCGCAAGAATCCCAGCCGCTACTCCATCGTGCTCGTCTCCGAAGGCGCTATGTTTGAAGGTGGCGAAATGATTTTCGAAAGCGAAAGCACCGACGCCTACGGCCACAAAAAACTCGGCGGCATCGGCGATGTCGTCGCCGAAAAAGTGCGCGACATCTCCGCCAAATTCAACAACGGCAAAAAAATCGACGTCATCAATCAAAAGCTTGGCTACCTCGTTCGCTGCGGCGATCCCGATGCCATTGATTCCATCGCTCCCATGGCCTATGGCAATCTCGCTCTCGATCTACTCCTGAAAAAAATCAGCGGCCGTCTCGTCGTCCTCAAGAACGGACACTACGACAACATTCCTCTGGACACCGTCACTGCCACCAAGAAGGTCGTCAACGTCAAGGAGCAGTACAATACCGACCGCCTTCGCCCGCAATACGCCAGCTTCGAGATGCGCCCGCTCTTCCTCATGACCAACGAAGTGCGATAGTCTCTCTGCCGATATCTTGCGTTGATAACTGTGGCTGTCGAGGGAGGCCTCATCTACGTACTCGGGATTGACGTTGGTACCGGAGGAACGCGCGCCATCGTCATCGATGGCAGTGGCCGCGTGGTCTCTTCCACCACGGAAGAGCACCAGCCCTTCGCTTCGCAGCAAATCGGTTGGGCCGAGCAGCACCCCGAGGATTGGTGGCGTGCCACCTGCATCGCGGTTCGTAAAGCCATCGCGAGCGCCAATCTCAGCGCCGAAGAAATTGCTTGCGTCGGCTTCTCCGGACAGATGCACGGCGCGGTCATATTGGATGAGCAGGGAAGCGTCGTTCGTCCCGCTTTGATCTGGTGCGACGTGCGCACAGAAAAGCAGTGCCGCGACGTGACCGCCAAAATCGGCCAGGAGCGCCTGATTCAGCTCACCTGCAATCCGGCGCTGGCAAATTTCACGCTCACAAAATTGCTTTGGGTCCGCGAAAGCGAACCCGCGAACTGGAAACGTGTTCGCTCCGTCATGCTTCCGAAAGACTACGTTCGCTTCCGCCTCACCGGTGAACGCGCCACCGACATGGCCGACGCTTCCGGCACGTTGCTTCTCGATGTGGCTCATCGCCGGTGGTCGCGCGAAATGTTGCAAGCCGCCGAACTCGACGAACGCTTGCTGCCATCCCTCCACGAGTCTCCCGCTGTCTGCGGGGAAATCTCCGATAAAGGAGCCGCCGAATCCGGTCTGTGCGTTGGTACGCCGGTCGTCGCCGGTGCCGGTGACCAGGCCGCCGGAGCCACCGGCATGGGCATCGTCTCGGCCGGAACCGTCAGTGCCACCATCGGCACGTCTGGAGTCGTTTTTGCCGCCACCGATCGTCCCGCGCTCGATCCTCATGGCCGGGTCCACACTTTTTGCCACGCCATCCCTGGACGCTGGCACGTCATGGGCGTTACACAGGCGGCCGGGCTCTCCCTGCGCTGGTTCCGCGATACCTTCGCAACAAATTCCAGCGGCATTCGCGAAACTTACGACCAGCTCACAGCAGAAGCCGCCAAAATTCCCGCTGGTTCCGACGGTCTGTTGTGGACTCCCTATCTGATGGGTGAGCGCACGCCTCACCTTGATTCCAGCGCACGCGGCGCGCTCGTCGGCCTCAGCGCTTCGCACACGCGCGCGCATGTCGTTCGCGCCATTCTCGAAGGCGTTACCTTCAGCCTCCGGGACACGTTCACTCTTTTCCGCGAAATGAAAGTTCCCGTCACGAGCATCCGCCTCGGCGGTGGCGGAGCGCGCTCTCCGTTATGGCGCCAAATCCAAGCCGACGTTTACGGCCACGCCGTCGAAATCGTCGAAGCCGAGGAAGGCGCGGCCTACGGCGCCGCCATTCTTGCCGGCGTTGGCGCGGGCCTCTGGCCCACCGTCGACGCCGCCTGTGCATCCACTGTCCGTGTCGCTACGCGCGTCAATCCCCAGCCCGCCGCCGTAGCTACTCTGAATGCCAGCTACTCCGCCTTCCGCCAAATCTATCCCGCAACAAAGGGCATCTTCACCTCCCGCTGAGTGTCTCGGTCCTCTCCTCGAAGATTCTCCGGCACGGTTTTCAGTAGTTCTCCCGATTGCTGGCCACTCCGCTCGGGAGTACATACCTGATGAGCTATAGTCGGCCGTCTATAGCCGGGTTAGTCGTTGAAACGTGTCACAGCTGGGGTGTCCTATGGGCACGTGCTCTTCGATGACGTCTCCGGTTTTTCCGGTGACCACCTTCACCTTTCGCAGTGATCACCAGTGCTGGGCCAGAAGTGCTTGTGCGTCCACTGAAGCTTCCTTGCGCGTTTCGTGACGCCGCCAGTCTGCCTTTGGAAGCTTCCAAAGACTTTTTTGCCGCATCTTGATTCGCATGTTCCATCGCCCAGTTTCGCCGCTACGGCGGCGCGTTCGCGGAAAGGGGTTTGATCATGAACTCAAGAAAATTCATCGCCAAATTGGTTTACTGCGGATTGGTGTTGCTCCTTGCCCTAGGAATTTGTTCCCCACGAGGAGTGGCAGGGCAGATCTTGTCCGGCGTCTACAAAGTGACGGAAACCACGGATCTCGGAACGCAGATGCGCGTCACGATGCACATCCGATTGATGAACGCTGGAGGAGACAGAATTTTCGTCAATCAGGCCCGCTTGCGCGGTCCCCTGCACCCCGGAAGGAGCGAGGACAAGGCTGTAGGAGTCATCCTCGAACCGCACGGCAGTGCAGAATTCACCCAAGACTTCATCATTCAGAAACAGGATTACGAACTTTGGAGCAAAGGCGAACTGCCCCACCTTGGTCTGAGAATGCAGGTTTCCGGAGCTGCGGAAACCACTATGACGATCTCGTTGATGCAGCTTCCTGGATCGAGGTGAACCTCATGCGCAGAACATATTTGTCGGCTTTTTCATGCATCGGGATTCTGTTTTTTCTGGCGCAGACCGCCCGAGCGCAACAGCAACATACTATAACGACCGTGGCCGGGGGCGGCGTCCCGAACAACGTACCCGCATTGCAAGTGGGAGTGAGCCATCCCACCGGAGTTTTTAAAGATTCTGTCGGTAATTTGTTCGTGTCATCGGGCCACTTAGGAAGCGCTGTCTATAAGATTGACCCATCCGGACAGCTGACGACCATCGCTGGGAACGGAGCTGAGGGGTTCAGCGGCGACGGCGGCCCAGCTACCAGCGCCGCACTCCAAGACCCTGGCGGTGTGTCTGTAGATAGATTCGGCAACATTTTCATCGCCGATACCCTCAACGATCGTATCCGGGAAATTGTGGCCGCCACTGGGAACATTCGGACCGTCGCAGGGAATGGAACGTATGGCTTCAGCGGGGATGGCGGTCCGGCCACAGACGCTGAACTCGACACCCCCAACGGCGTATTCGTCGACACCTCTGGAAACATCTTCATTGCAGACACTGGCAACAGCCGTATCCGGGAGGTGGTTGCGGCTACGGGGATTATTCAGACCGTGGCAGGGAATGGGACCTTTGGGTTTAGCGGGGACGGTGGACTAGCCACGGGCGCAGCCCTCTACGATCCCGACGGCGTATATGTCGATGGATCTGGAAATATCTTTATTGCTGATTTTTGGAACAATCGCGTGCGGGAAGTGGTTGCGACCACGGGAATTATTCAGACTATTGCCGGAAGTGGATCCCATGGCTTCGTCGAGGGTGCCCCGGTTTGCGACGGTTACCTGGGGTCCGGCGACGGCGGCCCGGCCACCGACGCTCACGTCTGCGAGCCTAGCAGTGTATTCGGGGACAGTTCAGGGAACGTCTTCATTGCGGAGTCCAGCTACTCTCGCATCCGCGAAGTGGTTGCCGCCACGGGCAATATTCAGACTGTTGCTCCGGCAGCGGTCCCCTACGGAGTTTTCGTGGACAATTCGGGCAATATCGTCATCGCCGCAACATACAGCAATCAGGTCTTCGAATTGCTTGCGGCTACGGGCGCTACTCAAGCTGTTGCTGGGAATGGAACTTGTTGCTTCGGCGGCGACGGCGGGCCAGCCATCGGCGCTCAATTCAATTTGCGCCTTGGTGGACTATCTGCTGATCGTTCAGGGAATATCCTGATTGCTGATTCGTCTAACAATCGCATCCGAAAAGTGGACGCCGCCACGGGGACGATTCAGACAGTTGCCGGGAGTGGATTTGGTTCCTGCGGCGGTTGCTTTGGTCTCACAGGGGGCTTCAGTGGTGACAGCGGCCCGGCCACTAGTGCTGAACTAAATGCGCCCAAAGGCGTGTTCATCGAAAGCAGCGGAAACATCTTCATTGCGGATTCCGGCAATGCCCGCATCCGGGAAGTGGTTGCTGCGACAGGGAATATTCAAACAATCGCCGGGAGCGGCATGCCTGGGTTTAGTGGTGACGGCGGTCCCGCCGCCAACGCGCAACTCGATGAACCCAGCGGCGTATCGTTGGATACTTCGGGGAACATCATCATTGCTGATGACGGAGAAGCTCGCATCCGGGAAGTGTTTGCGACCACGGGAAACATTCAGACGATCGCAGGCAACGGAACTCGCGGTGCGGGCGGGGACGGCGGCCCGGCCACAAGCGCCGCATTGGATTCTCCGGCCGGTGTGTCCGTTGACGGTTCCGGGAATATCCTTATCGCTGATCCAGCAGTGAGTCGCATCCGGGAAGTGGTTGCCGGGACGGGCATTATTCAGACCGTCGCTGGGAAAGGAGTCTCCGGCGGTTTCAGTGGCGACGGAGGTCCAGCCACCAACGCGGAACTCGGTGGCTCCTACGGGGTGTTCGTCGATAGTGCAGGGAACATTTTTATTGCAGACTCCTTCAACAACCGGGTACGGGAAGTGGATGCGGCCACGGGAATTATTCAGACCGTGGCTGGTGGTGGCGACTCTTTAGGTGACGGGGGTCCGGCCAGGAGTGCGCAACTTGACTTTCCCGTCGGTGTCTTCGGGGACCGCCTAGGCAACCTGTTTATTGCCGAACGGGCCGGTGCAGGGGGCGACCTCGCGGAGGGTAGTCGTCGCGTCCGGCGCGTGACCGGTCTCGTGGCGGTTGTGCGCATTGGCGTTGCCCCGGGAACGTCAACTGTGACTCCCGGCGCAACGCAGCAGTTCACGGCCACCGTCACTAACGCCATCAACACCTCCGTTACGTGGAGCCTCTCTGGGACGGGCTGCTCTGGCAGCGGCTGCGGCACAATTTCTTTGCAAGGTCTTTATACCGCCCCTGCGGCCACCGGCAGTCCGCTCACTGTCATGGTGACAGCGACTTCCGTTGCGGATGACACCAAGTCCGCCACGGCAACAGTTACCGTCCCGGCCAAGCAAGCCAGTTCGGTTGCGGTATCTTCCTCTGCCAATCCTTCGGTTCTCGGACAGGCAGTCACCTTAACGGCGACGGTCCATCCTTCTTCCGGCTCAAGCATACCTACTGGAACGGTCATCTTCCAGGACGGGACGACGACCCTAGGCACAGCCTCGCTTGACTCCTCTGGATCAGCAACGCTCACAGCCTCTTCGCTTGCCGTTGCCGGGCATCCGATCACCGTGACGTACAGCGGCGACAACGGGTTTTTCGGCAGCAACGGAAACTTGACCGAAGATGTCTCCTACGGGATCCACCCGCTGTACAGCCCGACAAGGGCGGTTCCCAGCGGCGCGGCGTTCCCCATCAAACTCTACCTTTGCGATGCCGGGGGCAATGATGTTTCTTCCGCTGCCGTCGCGTTGCACGCCGCGCAGATCACCAGCGCGTCCGGCTATTCGGGCGGCATGACGTCGCCGGGAAGCTCCAATCCCGGCGGCAATTTCCGCTTTAACGCCACGTTGGGACCGGCGGGCGGATACATCCTCAACCTCAATACCGCCGGCCTCGCGCCCGGCACGTACACCCTGCAGTTCACCGCCGGAAACGACCCCGTTCCTCACGCCGCGAATTTCGCCGTGAGGTAGTTCCCGCGCAGGAACCAGGCGGACGCCGCTAATAGCCCCGCGAACGGGCTTCAGCGTCCACTTTCGGAAACAAGCTCGCTTGGAAACCCATATGAAGTCGCTGCGAAAGCTCGTTAAGCGTCCGTCGCGCAAACGCACAACGGGACAATTCAATGGTTTGGCGGATTTAGGATTCAAGGTTTCACCCAATTGGCAAAGCCATAAGAAGAATTAAGAATCGCCCGTGCTTTTGGTCCAGTGTGTCGGGCAGGAGGCACGGGGCAGGACAATCCTCGACCTGTTGGGGTCCGGTGTGTTCGCAAGAGAGTTGCTTAACCCGATTCCTGCCAATTATTTATTTTGCATTTTTGTTTAAGCTTCAGACGCCAAATCCCTCAGGTCACACCTAACAGATCGCCGGGTGATTTCTAAAGGCGATCCAACAAGTCCTTTTGATGAACCCGCTGAATAAGGAGGACGAATCATGTTCAAGTTCACGCGCAAGATGAATCCGAATTTCGAAGGAGTAAAGTCGTTCTGTGTCAAGGGAGAAGCAAGCAGGAGCCGCAAGAATTTCGGAAGTGGATGGGCTGTAAGCGCAGCGAGGAAAATGAGGCTGGGATGGTTCCTTTTGACGCTGCTGTGTCCAGCCTTTGTCTCGGCGCAAGTGAGCGAACTATGGGTTGCTCGGTACCATGGATCGGTCGATGGAAGCGCTGATCGCGCCGTGGCCATGGCGCTCGACAGCGCCGGCCATGTGTACGTGACGGGGCAGAGCCAGGACGCGGGGACGGGCTTTGATTATGCGACGGTGGCCTACGATCCCAAGGGCAACCAGCTTTGGGCGGCTCGCTACAACGGCACCGGAAATGGAAATGACCTTGTTAATGGCATCGCAGTAGACAGTAAAACGGCCCATGTGTACGTGACCGGGCAGAGCCAGGGAACCGGAACCGGCTCGGATTATGCAACGGTGGCGTACGACTTCCAGGGCAACCAGCTTTGGGTTGCTCGCTATCATGGATCAGTCATTGGGAGTAGCGATGGCACGTCAGCCATTACTGCGGACTCCAGCACGGGCAACGTGTATGTAACCGGGCTAAGCGAAATCCCTCCCTCCTCTAACTCAAGCGGCTCCATAGGTTCGCGTTATGCTTCCAAAACTGTAGCCTACGATTCCAGAGGCAACCAGCTTTGGGCGGCCATGGACTGCAGCGACCAAGCGCCGTTTAAGTGCGGTGATCCCAAGGCCATCGCCGTCGACAGCAAGTCGGGAACTGTGTATGTGACTGGCGGTCGTTATAATCCTATGTTAGGTGATACATCCTTTGGGACTCTCGCCTATGACAGCACGGGAACCCAGCTTTGGATAGCCGAGGTACATGGCGAATTCGCTGAGGCCGTTGGCATCGCCTTGGGTCCCACAGGAAATATTTATCTTACAGGGCCGAACCTCCTTCCCTCAGGGCGGATCTACACGACTGTCGCGTATGATCCTGGTGGCACGCAACTGTGGCGGAAAGCCTATCAAATGGCAGTAGGCCCCGACAGCATTCCCAGCGCCATCGCAGTCGACAGCAATACAGGCAACGTGTATGCGACAGGGCAAGGTGGGGGATTTGGAAGCACGGATTTTGCAACGGTGGCGTACGATTCCAATGGCAACCAGCTTTGGGTGGCCGACAACAGCGAGGGCCTAGCAAAAACTATCGCGGTGGACAGCAGGACGGGAAACGTGTACGTGGCTGGGCAGAGTCAGGGCGCGGGAGGTGGCCTTGATTACGCCACCGTGGTTTACGATTCCAGTGGGCACCAACTGTGGACAGCCCGCCACAGTACAGGCACCGCCAATGCGATCGCGGTGGACGGCAACACCGGCAATGTCTACGTGACCGGGCAAGGCCAGGGAACAGGCTCAGGCACTGATTTCACAACCATCGCCTATTCGCGGGACAACACTCCACCGGTGACGACGGCAACCGCTTCCCCCGGCCCCAACGCCAATGGCTGGAACAACACCAATGTCACCGTGACACTGAATTCCACGGACAGCGAAAGCGGCGGCTCAGGCGCCAAGCAAATCCAGTACGCGCTCAGTGGCGCGCAGAGCCTCGACGCACAAATGGTGCCAGGAGGTACCGCCTCCGCACTGATCACAGCCGAAGGCATGACCACGCTGAACTACTTCGGTACGGATAACGCTGGAAATGCGGAACAGAGTAAAGCTCTCACCGTGCAAATCGACAAGACTCCACCAGTCGTTTCCGGCATGCCTGCATCCGGCTGCACGCTGTGGCCGCCGAATGGCCGGATGGTCGAGGTTGCCGCAGTAACGGCAGCGGATGCTCTGTCGGGAGTTGCGCCGGGCTCATTTCAATTGACGGGATCAAGCAATGAACCATCTGACCCGAGCAACCCCGATGTGGTCATTACTCCAAATGGCTCCGGCGGTTACGTCATCCAGCTACGAGCCCGGCGGCTGGGTTCCGGAACAGGCCGGATCTACACATTGAACGCGACGGCCACCGACTTGGCCGGGAATACCGTCACATCCACAGCAACTTGCAGTGTGCCGCGCGACGGAAGCGCGGCCAAGGCCCACTGACGCGTGTATCAGATCGCGCTGAATAACGATACGGCGATCGTGTTCCAGTTCGGATTGAAATAAAAATGCGGGAGGCGGACCATCGGTTTCCCTCCCGAGTTTTTCAATCCACATTTCAGTGAAAATATTTCCTGAACGAATAAAACGCCACGAGAAAAATCGTCGCCAGCACAACCGCGGAATTTCTTGTTCGGTTCGTTTCTTTCTTTTTCTCCAGCAGGTCGCCAATCGCCGAACTCAGGAAAAAAACTTGCAGCGCCGTAATGATGCTCGCCGCCACTTCCACCAGCGCAAATTGCTCGAACAGCGCGACCACAAAAACCGTTCCGCTGACTAACACTGCGACGCAGCTCATTATCACGGACACTGCGTGTCGCTTCATTCCTAATCCTCGCTGCTTCGTCGTAACATCACGCCGCGTTCTTTGCACGCACGACGTCCATTACCTGTTCGCGTAGCGTGTTCAGGCTATTCACGATCCGGTCCGCTTCCACATTGACCAGCGCGTAGCGTTCGATTTTCGGATCGCCGGACTGCACCAGAACGTGATAATCCTCGCGCAGGTCTGGGAATTCATTCAGGTGTACGTGCTTGCCGCGGAGCGCCGCGGCAAGCAATTCGAGCGTCTTCTCCACGTCCGCGGTAAACGCGCCGAACGCCGTTCGCGCAGGAACTGCGGATGTATTCAGCCAAGCCGCGTCCAGCGCCATCACCGCGTGCACAAAACGGTGCGAGCTCGCCAGCAGCGCGTTCAAGTGGTTCATCTGTTCCGTGGTCGTCCCTGGTTCCGCGCCCAGCCGGTCGATCGATGCTTCCAGGTTCGTGCGAGCCAGGCGCGCTCTCAGCCGCAGGCGATCGAGTTCGCGCGCGCTGCGCGTTTCGTTCCGCACGTAGGCCTCCGCCAGACTGTGAAAATATACCCGGTAAGCATCAACCATTTCGGCGATCCTGTCGGAAACTTGGGTGCGTTCCCACGTCGGCCAGATCCAATACGCCAGCAGCGCCAGCGCGCCCCCCGCCGCTGTATTGATTCCGCGCGCCCAGATCACTTCCTTTGGCGAAACTCCAGTGATGGCGATCAGAAGAACCACCAGAGCACTGATGGCCACAGCGAAAATCCCATAGTTGGCTGGACCGACCCAGCGGAGCAGCAGCGTAAACACAAAGATCAACACAATCTGCACCGTGGCGCTGTCGGGAAGAAACCGAAAGAGCGCCGTGGCCAGAAAGAGTCCCACAATCGTTCCGGCAATCCGCAAAAGGCCGCGGCTGAACGTCGTCGTGAATTCCGGCTTCAGCACCAGCGCGATCGTCATCGGCAACCAATAAGAACGGTGCCAGTAAAAGGCGCGCTCCAGACCATTGCCGATGGCCACCATGACTGCCAAGCGAACGGCGTGCCGCAACACAGAAGATTGCAGATTCAGATTGGCACTCAGCGTCGCCAGCAACCCGCTGAAACGGAGTGACCATGGCTGTTTCGCTTCTTGTTTAGCGAACGCCGCTTGGCCGGCGGGCGTCGCATTTGCAGTCAAATCCACAGCTGCCCGAAGCTGGCCGTTGAGCGCGTCCATCTGGAAACGCGCGTCTCTCGTAACGGCTGCGAGAAAAGATGTCGGCAAACCATCTGCTTCCTGCCGCAACCGTAGAGTGAGCGTTTCACAAGCGGCAAGGACTTCTTTGCACGCTTCCGCTGGCGTTCCTGAAATCAGGGAGTTGCTGAGCACTTGCAGAACCTGCGCCGCCTTTTTCAGGTAGTCGCCGAGAATCTGCACTCCAGAATACGCCGGACTCTCGCGTTGCATGCGAAGATGCAATCGCGAAAGCATCAGTAAGCTGAGCCGAATGCGCTCCGCCTGGCTGAGCAAAGCGCGGTAACGCACAGCTTCGATGGATGTCTCGCGGTCGAGGCCGGATAGAGCTTCTTGCGCTTGCGTACTGTGAGCGGTCACCGGTGGCGCCGAGGTCGCGCTCAGCGGCTGTTCCGTGGCGCGCGCAAGTTCGAGGAAGAAGTTGGCAAGGGCGCGCCGTTCCGGTTCATAGCGTTGCACTGGCCACAGCGCCACGGACAGTGCCGTCTGCAAGAGTCCGCCGCCGAGCGCGAGCCCCGAGGAAATCAATGCTTGCTGCGCGGTCAGTGGCTGCGCCGCGCAAATCAGCAGCGTAACCAGGCTGATCACTCCGAGGTCTGCGGCCGTTGTGCCTGCAGCTACCAACATTCCCGCCGCGAATGCCCACACCGTGGCGATGATCACGGCCGCCACGTTGTGGTTCCCGGAGAGCGCTCCGAGCAGAACGGCAAGCGCGCACAAAGCGCTGGAGGAGAGCATACGTTTGGCGCGCTGCGCGTAGGAATCGCTCCCGTCGGAGTAAGCCACGTTGAGCGCCCCGCTAGCTACCACCACGCCGCCACGCGGCATATCCAGAGCGAATCCCACAATGAGCGGCAGGACCACGCCGATCGAATTGCGCAGGGCCATGTAAGGAGACAGTTTCGAAGAATCGAAGCGCGTCAGCACGTGCAAGAACGCGCGCGCGGCGCCTTCATGGACGACCGGCGCCGCTGAGGGCCGTGGAGCTAATACCGTCGAGGCATCTTGTGAAGGGGAAGCCATCAACAAGCCATAAAGAGCGGACTTGGCACGCCCAATTTCATTGTAGCGAAGGATGCCAGATCATGCTGACTCGATCCTTTGTAACGAAAAGCGCGAATTGTTCATCCAACCCTTCAAAACTCTATTGAGAACTTTGTCGAGGAGCAGACCATGGAAAAGCGCCGTCTTGGGAAAAGTGGTCCCCTGGTTTCCGCACTGGGACTTGGGTGCATGGGGATGTCCTTTGCTTACGGACCGGCTGATGAAGCAGAATCGCTCCGTGTTCTGCACCGCTATTTGCAACTCGGCGGCAACTTTCTGGACACCGCCGAGATCTACGGGCCCTACACGAATGAAGAACTATTGGGCCGGTTTCTGCGCGAAGTGCCACGCGACAGCGTGATCGTCGCCACAAAATTCGGATTCCGCTTCAATCCAAACGGCATCAGAGGTGTCGACAGTTCACCTGAAAATGTCCGGCGCGCTTGTGACGCCAGCCTTAAGCGGCTGGGCATCGAAACGATCGATCTCTTCTACCAGCACCGCGTTGATCCGAAGGTTCCGATTGAAGACACCGTAAGTGCAATGGCCGGATTGATTTCAGCCGGCAAAGTGCGTGCGCTTGGACTATCGGAGGCCGGCCCGGAAACGTTGCGGCGCGCCGCCAAAGTACATTCGATCGCAGCGCTGCAAAGCGAGTATTCGCTGTGGTCCCGCGACGTGGAAACGAATGGCGTCCTAGCCACCTGTCGCGAACTCGGAATCACGTTTGTGCCTTACAGCCCGCTCGGGCGCGGTTTCCTGACGGGGGCGATCCAAAAACTTGAGGACCTTGACGCCAGCGATTGGCGCAGGACGAATCCGCGTTTCGGGGAAAAAGCCCTGCAAGCCAACCTTAAACTGGCGGAAACGGTAAAAGAACTCGCCAGCAAAAAAGGCGCAACCCCGGCGCAGTTGGCGCTCGCGTGGGTTCTCGCCCAGGGCAAAGACCTTATCCCTATTCCCGGCACAAAGCGTGTTCGTTATCTCGAGGAGAACATGGGCGCACTCGGTGTAAAACTCACGGAGCGCGACCTCAGTGAAATCGCGGCCCGCTGCGCGCAAATTCCAGTGATCGGTGAACGTTACGCACCCGATATGATGGCGCTTGTGAACCACGCATAACTGTTCTGCATCAAAATTAAGGACAGAGGCGCGGCGCACGGCGTCCGTGCTCAGCCGCAAGCACCAGTCGGACTCGCATATTGCTTCAGTGAGTTGCGCCAGTCGCGTTAGAATTGCTTGCGTTTGAATCCTGTCGAACTCCTAAAATGAATCGATACGAAACATGGCTTTGTGGGACTCGTCTGTGGCAGTGGGTGACACGACGCCAAGTTTTGCCCTGGGTTTTGCAAGGCTCGGAACTAGGCGAGCACGTGTTGGAGCTTGGTGCCGGACCAGGAGCAGCCACGAAGGAATTGGCTCGCCTTGCGGCTCGCGTGACGAGTCTCGAGTATGACCATGCGTTTGCAGCAAAGCTCGGCACACGTATGAATGGCTCGAATGCAACGGCGATTCAGGGAGATGCGGCGACGCTGCCTTTTGCAGACGGAACATTTTCTTCGGCCATCGCAATCCTGATGCTTCATCACTTGCGTTCGAACGAGCTGCAGGACCGGGCATTTGCGGAGACTTGGCGAGTGCTTCGGCCGGGCGGAGTATTCCTCGCCTTCGACATTCAGGATGGGTGGATGCACCGGGTGGCGCACATCCGGAGTACTTTTGTGCCCTTGGTGCCAGCGTCGGCGTTCGCAAGATTGACTGCCGCGGGATTTTCAAAAGTGACTGTTGACATCCAACGCGGAGGCTTTCGAATCCGAGCGCTCCGCGCGCGAGACGCTTGAGGCTTTACATTCCCGGCGCGGAACCACCTACCTGCTTGTGGCCAGCGGACCAAGTTCGGAACGCGTCTGCATCACGCGGAGGATGGAATCGCGCGTGACGATGCCAACAATTTGCGGCGCGCCGTCGTTTGCGCCGCTCACCACCGGCATTTGATTGACGTCCGCACTAAGAAGCCGTTCCAGCAAACGCAAGAGCGGTTCCTCCGGCGACGTCCAGAGAATTTTCTCGCGCGGAATCATGGCGGCTTGAACGGAGTTGTGGGCCCACTCGCTTCGTGGAACGAAGTTGAGCGTGTGAACGTTCATCATGCCGACGAGGCGGTCGCCATTGGTTACGAGATGGCAGCGGCGGCCGGTGCGCAGAACTTCAGCACCGTATTCCTCCAGCGTGATGTGACCCGGAACAGTAGGCACTTCCTTGCTCATGACGTCGGCGGCGCTAAGGCCGGCGAGAGTCTGCCGGATGGCCACTTGTGCGACGCTCTCCTGCGCAGCGTTCAGAATGAACCATCCGATGAATGCGATCCACAGCCCATTTTGCAGGTATCCATTGAACGCACCCCAGGCGCCGGCAAGAATCATAGCGTAGGCGATCAATTTTCCGCTGGCGCCCGCAACGCGAGTCGCCTTCTCGAAATTCTTGGTGGCTCCCCACACCATCGCGCGGAAAATTCTTCCGCCGTCCAGGGGAAATCCCGGCAAAAGATTGAAAACGGCCAGCGCAAAATTGGTTTGCGAAAGCCAGGTAGCCAGCGCCCCGACCGTCTGGCTGTAGGGAAAGAGAAGCGTTAATCCAAAGAAAGCGATGGCGAGGAAGCCGCTGGCCAACGGTCCGGCAATAGCGATGTTGAACTCTTGAATGGCGTTGGAAGGCTCCCGCTCGATGCGCGCCAGGCCCCCGAAGAGAAAGAGCGTGATGGAAACAACGCGAATCTTGTAATGCTGGGCAACAACGCTGTGGGCGAGTTCGTGGAACAGAACTGAGGCGAAGAAGAGCAAGCTGGTCAGGACCCCCACGGTCCAATGCTGCGTGTCCGTCCAAAGCGGGTGTTGTTGCTTGTACTGCGAAGCAATGACGTAGGTGATGGCCGCAAATATGAAGACCCAAGTCGAATGGAGATAGATGGGAATTCCGAGAATTTTGCCGATGCGTAAGCCTGAGCCGCGGTTCATTGGGTTATAGGGTTAGCCTAGCACAAGACTACTTCGGGAGCGGGAGCGGCCAAGGGCTGAAACGCAGGCAAGCTATTTTCACGAAAGACGAGAGTGGTTAGGTGTTTTCGGGTTCTGGTGTGGCGCGTCCGGCGCGACACGGCGTGTGCTTGCCCCCACAGTTTTCTCAACCTTCCTTGTCAATAAGTCCTGCATTTCCAATGTATTGAGGTTGGCGTCCGCCGTGCCATTCCCCAAAGCGCAAGTTGGGAGGCTCGTCATGATCGCCATGCTGCAACTTACGATTCTGGTTCTCATCACGATTTTTGCCGTGGCTGCTGCTTCAGGGCTGCACTGGCTGTTCTTGAAAGCAGCATTTTTGATAATGCGGCCGGCCACCGCCCGAAAGATTCCTGTGCGGGCAGAACTGGTGCGCGGGACAGAGCAACTGACACGGGCTTTTGCTTCGCGGCGGTAAACGCGCGCGAGCGGCTACAGGCGCAGGCCGTTCGTTGCAGTCGGCGAACCAAAAGCTGCGTCACTGGAATTCCCCGGCCCAACGTGAGCAGCGGAGGCGGCGGTTAGCGCTCCGCGCAGCGCACCGGAACTGGAATAAGGGGTACTTCGATGTTGGCTTTGAAATGGCTGTTGATGATAGTTGGCGCCGGCCTCTTCGGAAGCGCGGGAGCGCTAGTCGCCTACGACGTTTATCTCTCCGAGCAACTGCGACGGCTCTTGTCGCGGAACAAGACGGATGAATCCGGTGTGGAGGTGGAGCCGCTGGCTCGCCGCCCTTTACGGCCGGTGCGCTGGCGGCTGGCGTTGCAATTGACGATAGCGGGCGCCCTGCTCCTCCTGATTACGGAGAGTTTTGCGGTGATTCCCGACGGAGCGGCGGGCGTTCGCGTCAGCGAATTCTGGGGCGCGCGCCCCGGTACGTTGTATCCCGGCATGCACCTGATTACCCCGCTGGTGGATTCCATCGCGATCTACGACACGCGCGAGCAAGTGTATTCGACGGTGGCGGCAGAAAATCCCAAGCAAAAGGGTGACCTGCTGACGGTACAAGCGCGCGAAGGACTCAACATCGGCCTGGCGGTTTCCGTGCGTTACCGGCTGGACCCCAAGCGGCTTGACTCGATTCACCGGAATTTGCCGCAGCCCGTCGGCGAACAGGTTGTGGCGCCGGTGGTATCCACGATTTACCGGCAACTCGCGCCGAATTATATCACACGCGAAATTTTTGCCACCAAACGCGAAGAATTGCGGACCACGGCTGCCGATGCCATCACTGCGCGGCTGGCGAGCGACGGAATCATCGTGAGGGAAGTGCTGCTCCGCGACCTGCAGCTCCCTCAGGAATACGCCAAGGGACTCGAAGGGCTGCTCTTGAAGGAACAAGAAAACGAGCGTCTCGGCACCGAACAGGAGATCAAGGGAAAGCAGGTAAAGATCGCCGAGCTGGAAGCGGAGGCGCAGAAAGCATGTGACGTGAAACAGGCGGAGGCGCAGGCGCAAGTGCGTGTTCTACAGGCGAAGGCGGAGGCAGACGCGATGCAGTACACCCTGCCGCTGAAGCAAAAACAAATCGAACAAACGAAGCTGGAAGCGCAGGCCCGCAAGGAGTCGACTCTCCAGAATGCGGAAGCTGCGGCGCAAGCCAAGATTATCGACAGCAAAGCGGAAGTCGAGCGGCAGAAGAATCTCGCCGACGCCGAAGCCAACCGCATCCGCGTAACGGCTGCAGCGGACTCCGAGCGCATGAAGTACGAAGCGTCCGTGTTGAAGTCAAACCCCATGCTGATTCAGAAAATCATCGCTGAACGGCTGTCGGACAAACTCCAAATAATGATGGTGCCAATCGACGGAAGGAATTTTTTTGCAAATGACGTGATGCGCTCGGCGTTTTCCGGCGTGGCATCGACCGGCAATTCAGATGATTCGCCGGCAACAGCCACAGCCGCAGCGCAACGCAAGCAGCCGCGCCGGCAGTAACGCCGAGAAAAATATGCGCTGCGAGCAAAAGCTGTGTCAACAAGTTCCGCTAGCCAATACCCCTGTGGGTGGCACGGAATGCAACGCTGGAAGGAGGAGAGACTCAGGCCTTGGCGACCGTAAAACGGTCAAGCTACTGGTGACCGTAAGACGGTCAACAAGCATGGAGGCAAGCACCGCCGCGCTTAGCCCTTTGCCAGAGACTCTCCTACGCCAGCAAGGCGTTCCGCGCCACCCGGCTAGTGGACGGAAATTGCGGAGGCCAAGAGACTCTAGCCCTAGTCTTCGATTGGAGGCAATTCTTCACCATTTGGAGCCGTGATATCATCAATCCGTAACGCAAATCTGCAAAACCATGAGCTTTCGAACGAAATTATTACTCGTTGTCCTGCTGACCATTTTTGCGTCGGTATCCGTAGTTGCCTATGCCGTGACGCATTACACGCAGGCCGCGTTCGAAGCTATGGACGCGGAGCGCACCGAAGCCCTCGTTGCCCAATTCAAAAAAGAGTTTGTCCAGCGCGGCGAAGAAATTGCCCGGCAAGCAAAAAACATTGCCGAAGCCAACCTCACCGAACGCATGGCTATTGATCTTTCGCACCCCAACGCCGATCTTTCCATTTATTTTCGGGACGCAAACGGGGCTGCTCAGGACCACGGCCTGGACTTCGTGGAATTCGTCAAACATGACGGCGTGCTGGTTTCGTCGGCGCAATTTCCTTCCCGTGTCGGTTACAAGAATGAGTGGATTACATCAGTCAAAGACTGGAATGAGGCTCCGGCTTTTTTGCGCAAAGAGGAATTGCCTGATGGCGTGGCCCTCTCGCTCACGGTCGTTCGCGCCAACAACACCGTAGCGGACAAGAGCCTGTACATTACCGCAGGGCATCGGCTCGACAAGAATTTCCTCGCCTCCCTGGTCCTGCCCGCTGGGATGCGCGCGCTCATCTATACCAACCTCGATCCAACTTTTACAGCCACGTCCCTGCTGGCCGAAAAGATCGATGCGGAGCAGGCGGAGCGGTTCACCCCTCTCGTTGAGCAGTTGCAAAAGCAACCTCAGCCCATGATTCGAACGATCGAGTGGACCCGCGACCCCGCCGATGCAGAAACATTTCATGCCATTCCTTTGATCGGCCGCAACAACGAACTGCTTGGCGTTTTCTTTGTCGGTAGCTCGCGTAAGGAGCTTGTCCTGTTAACACGCCAAATCCTGAAGATCGCGGTGGCCGTCGCGGCCGCCGCGCTATTCGTGGGATTGCTCGTCAGCTTCTGGATTTCCGCGCGGATCACCAAGCCCGTCGAGGAGCTTGCCGAAGGCGCGCGCGAAGTTGCCAGCGGAAGATGGGATACGCGCATCGACGTTCGCGGGGGCGACGAGGTCGGCCAGCTTGCCGAAGCGTTCAATCACATGACGCAAACTCTTGCGGCACAGAAGGAGCGTCTGGTGCAAACTGAGCGCGTTGCCGCTTGGCGCGAACTGGCGCGGCGTCTCGCCCACGAATTGCGCAACCCGCTCTTTCCCATGCAGATTACCGTTGAAAACTTGCAAAAGGCGCGGCAACTCGACGCCAAACAATTCCTGGAAGTCTTCAACGAGTCGACGGCAACTTTGAAAGCGGAGCTTGCCAACCTCAACACCATCATTGGGCGCTTCAGCGATTTTTCAAAGATGCCCGCCCCGCAGTTTGTGCGCGTAAATGTCAATGAGGCGTTGCGCAACGCTGTACGGCTATTCGAACCGCAATTCAATGAAGTCGGCAAGCCCACCATCACGCCCGAGTTGTTCCTGACCGAGCCCTTGCCAGATATCGATGCGGATCCCGACCTGCTCCATCGCGCGTTTCAGAATTTAGTGTTGAATGCGCTCGACGCCATGCCTGCAGGCGGAACATTGACGCTAAGGACCTCGGAAAAAAGCGGGGCTATGCGCATCGAAGTCGCCGACACGGGAAAAGGACTGACGCCGGAAGAGTGCTCGCGGCTCTTCACACCGTATTACACGACAAAATCGCAAGGGACCGGGCTTGGGCTGGCCATCGTGCAGTCCGTGGTCAGCGACCATCACGGCACGATCTCGGTGACCAGCGACGAAGGCCGAGGCACATCGTTTCGAATTGATCTGCCAGAGCGCCAGGCCGGCCGCGCTTCGAAAGCGCGCGAGGCGGCCCCAGAGGCGAAGATCACGCCGTCCACACTGGCCGCGGCTTCTGACTAACGCTTCACAAAGGACCGAAGCTTGCCGCGAAAAGCTCATCTCCTCCTCGTTGACGACGATCACAATACCCTGGCATCTCTCTCCCGCGCTTTTCGAATGGCAGGGCATGAAGCGACTGTTTGCGACAACGCTGCGCGCGCACTCGATCTGCTCCGCGCCGACTCGTTTGACCTGATTCTGTCCGACGTGGTGATGCCCGGGAAAAGCGGCCTGGAACTGCTCGAAGATTTAAAGAAAGCCGGACTGAAGACGCCTATCGTGCTCATTTCCGGGCAAGCAAACATCGAAATGGCGGTGAAAGCCACCAAGCTGGGCGCGCTTGACTTTCTTGAGAAACCGCTTTCCACGGACAAACTTTTGGTGACCGTGGACAATGCGCTGCGGCTCTCGCGGCTTGAAGAGGAAAACCGCGAGTTGCGGCAGCGCCTTGGCAAACACGAACTCGTTGGTTCGGGCCCGGCGATGAAAAAGCTTCTCGATCAAATTGACCGTGTCGCGGCGAGCGAAACCCGTGTTTGCATTCTCGGCGAGACCGGAACGGGCAAAGAACTCGTCGCTCGCGCCATCCATGAAAAATCGCCGCGGCAGGGGCACCCTTTCATTACGTTGAATTGCGCGGCGGTGCCAGCGGAATTGATCGAGTCGGAGCTTTTTGGCCATGAAAAAGGCGCGTTCACCGGCGCTGCAGCCAGACATCTCGGCAGGTTCGAACAAGCCGATGGCGGCACTCTTTTTCTGGATGAAATCGGCGACATGCCCTTGGCGATGCAAGCGAAATTATTGCGCGTGCTGGAAGAAGGCGAAGTCGAGCGCGTCGGGGGCGACAAACCCATCAAGGTCAACGTCCGCGTGGTCGTGGCCACGCATCGCAATTTGGAAGATCTTGTGAAACAGAATTCGTTCCGGCGCGATTTGTTCCACCGCATTTATGTTTTTCCATTGCAACTGCCGCCGCTGCGCGAGCGGCTCGAAGACTTTCCGAATCTAGTCACGCATTTTGCGCGCCAAGTGGCCGCGCAAAACGCCTGGAAAGAAAAAATCTTCGTAGCAGAAGCCATCGCCGAATTGCGCAAGTACGCGTGGCCCGGGAATGTGCGTGAATTGCGCAACGTTGTGGAGCGCCTCATCCTGCTGGCTTCGAACGAGGACATCACCGCTGCGGAAGTCCGTCTCATTCTCCCCACTTCTGACTCTTCCTCAAGCGGCTCACCCACTTCGTCAGGGGGAAGTGCAACGGGCACACTGGCGGAGCGCACGGAATCGTTCGAAAGGGAAGTGATGCTCGCGGAAATTCGGCGCAACAATTTTCACATGACCAATGTGGCGCGTGCGCTGGGCCTGGAGCGCAGCCATCTCTACAAAAAGTGCCAGCAACTGGGAATCGACCTGCAGTCCTTGAGGAAGCCGGAATGAATTCAGTTCCGGGCAAACTAGATTGCGGGCTTGAAATTCTCGTCCCGCCAACAGTCAATTAAAGCATTTATTTTCAGCAATATAAGGAAGGCGCGAAGGAGCAACCGATTTCGCTTGACAAAATAGCGATATGTAATATTATATTTGCAGATTGCAATAAGGAGTTCTCCCATGAAACTTGGCGACAAACTCCGCTCCCTGCGCGCTGTGGAGGGTTCGCTCCGCGGCTTGGGCCGTTCGATGACCCAGCAGGAACTAGCCGCGGCGATGAAGAACGAAATTGGCCGCGGGCTGAGCCAGGCGTATCTCTCGCAAATCGAGAATGGCGCCAGGCCCCACTTGACGCACACAACGCGCGATCTCCTGGCTCGATTTTTCCGCGTCTATCCGGGCTTTTTGGTGGACGACCCGGAAGGCTACACCCCGGGCTTGCAATCTGAATTGCGAGCCATCGACGCAAAAATCGATTCCTGGCTTTTTGCCGGGGCCGAACAGTTCACGACCGATCCGATTCTTCAGCATGCGCTCCTGACTATCGCGGAGCACGAAGACTCACGCCGGGCGATTTTGCTTTTGGCGGAAATTCTTCGGACGCCGGACCTGGCCGAGCGTCTCGGGGAGGTCTTGCACCACGGCAATCATCAGAACGGAGTGCACAAGGGCAACGGTCATCCGCCGCCGTCCGCCTCACTGCGGAACTGACGGAATCAAGCGGAACAGTTTCGAGCTAGCAGTTAAGAGGGTTTGCGTCTCGAATTCCAGCTCGCGCAGCGCAACGGGAGGTTGCGCAAAGTAAATGCCGCGTTCGAGGTGACGTATGACCTGGTCTGATTTTTATCTCGTTTGCTTCATTGTGGGTTTCTCCCTTAGCGTGCTTTCGTTTTTGGCGGGCGCGGTTCACATTCCCCTTCCTTTCAAGATGCATTTGCCATTTCACGGGGCGCACCACGCCGGAGCCGGTGCCTCTCATGGCGGGCTCAGAGGCGGAACGCACATTTCCTGGTTCAACGCTTCGTCGGCAATGGCTTTCCTGGCCTGGTTCGGTGGCACAGGTTATCTGCTCACGCGGCATTCGCACCTGCTCGCAGTATTCAGCTTGCTGCTTGCCACAGTTGCGGGCCTGGCAGCGGGATTTGTCGTCTTCCGCTTCATGGTGAAACTCGTGGGCTCGACGGATGCGCCGATGAAGAGCGAAGACTATCGGATCGAGGGTTCGCTCGGCACTATCAGCATGCCCATCCGAGCGAGCGGCACGGGCGAGATTATTTTTTCCTTGGCGGGAGTCCGGCGGTGCGCGGGCGCGCGCAGCGATGACGGCAAAGCGATCGAGAAGGGAGCGGAAGTCGT
>Ga0066656_10000003_pt1 | contig 58724 bp, 77 predicted proteins | sample GraSoiAngelo_105_FD_71411 | JGI IMG/M metagenome (GOLD analysis project Ga0066656, IMG submission 71411) | Grasslands soil microbial communities from the Angelo Coastal Reserve, California, USA - 14_0903_05_40cm | ecosystem: Environmental > Terrestrial > Soil > Grasslands | place: USA... | reverse complement strand
CGGCGAATCGACGCGTACGAAATGCGAAAAATCCTGCCGGGCGCGGTCAAATCCAGACCGGTACAAAAGGAAAGGTAGCCTCGATGCCTCTAATTCAGGCGATTATCCTCGCCGTAGTACAGGGGCTCACGGAATTTCTTCCCGTGAGCAGTACGGCGCACCTCATCTTGTTCCCTTGGCTCCTTCACTGGGCGGACCCTGGTGAAGCTTTCGACGTGGCGCTGCACGCCGGAACGCTGCTGGCCGTAATGTTGTACTTCTTCAAAGACTGGTGGACGCTGCTGGTTTGCGGTTTGGGCGGGAAATATCCCGCGAGCGCGCCGACAGAAGAAGTGGCACAACACAAGAAGTTATTTTGGTACATGGTTGCCGGGACCATTCCAGGAGGCATTCTGGGAAAACTCTTTGACAAGCCGATCGAAGAACACTTACGAACGCCAATGATTATTGGAGTTTCAATGATCTTGGTAGCGCTCGTGATATGGTGGGCGGATTCCAAGAAGGATTTGACGAGAAAGCTGGAACAATCCAACTTTGGTGACGCGATCGGGATCGGCACCGCGCAGGCGGTGGCACTATGGCCGGGCGTTTCGCGTTCCGGGATCACGATTAGCGCGGGGCTTTTTCGCAAATTCACGCGCGAAGCGGCGACGCGGTTTTCGTTTTTGCTTTCGGCGCCGCTCATCGCCGGAGCTGTGGCCGCCAAACTCCCGGCGTTGATCAAGCTGCATAAGGCCGGCAGCCTGGACTTGCCGCTCTCCACTCTGGCGATCAGCATCCTGGTTTCGGGAGTGACAGGCTACCTGGTGATCGCATTTTTCCTGCGTTATTTGCAGACACGCACATTGAAAGTATTTGTTGTCTACCGGGTGGTGTTTGGTATCATCATTCTGGTTTGGTCGTTCCTCCAGGCGGGAGTGCGATAGCGCCAGCGCCCCGCCGCGACACTCAGCCTTCCCCACAAAGCTGAGGAGATTCTTCTTGCGCTTACTGACTCCGACTGGAAACAAGCGTTTCAATGAACTGATTGGATTTTTGTGTATCACGCTGGCGGTGCTAATCGCGCTGGCGTTGCTGTCCTATTCCCCGAAAGACGCGTCATTTAACGTAAGTGCGGCAGCCTTCGACGGCAGCCCGGCGCGAAATTGGATTGGCCCGGCCGGAGCGTACGGCGCGGACCTGCTTTTCCAGATCTTCGGGTTTGCGGCATTTCTACTACCGGCGGCGATCCTCGTTTTGGGATGGCGCTGGCTCCGGAGCCGGGCGTTAGATTCCCAGGTTGCCACCGTAGTCGGCTTCGGGCTGCTGTTGGTTTCGCTGCCGACGTTGCTTTCCCTGTGGCACGTCTGGGACGTGCGTGGCGCGCTGCCACCCGGGGGATTGTTGGGCGAGCTCATTTCCAGCGGGCTGCGCACGGGTTTCAACCTGTGGGGCGCGAACCTGGTGACCGTGGCGCTGCTGGTCACGGCGCTGTTTATGACCACGCGGTTTTCTTTTTCCGGCGCGCATGCCTGGGCGAGCGGCCCGAATGGTCCGATCGGAAGAGTGGAGAGGCTCGGGATTTTGCAGAAGTCGCAGGCGCGGTGGCACGCGTGGCGCGAAGAGCGGGAACAACAACGCATGCGTCGTCGCGTGGAGGAGTCCCGCCTTTCGGGCAGGAAGCCCGTTCCGCCCCAATTGATTGGGAAGGCCGAGTTGCTGAATGAGGCTTCCAAAACAATTCGCCTGGCCGACGAAAGCGAAGAGGAGGAGGACGACGAGAAGGAGACAAAGGACTCGTCCCGCAAGGCGCCGATCTTCGTGCTGAATCGCGACACGGCGAAATCTGCCGCCAAAAAAGGCGAGCCGAAAATCGCGAAGGGCAATCCGAATTATAAGCTGCCGTCCCCTTCCCTGCTCCGCGAAGGCGAGCGCGGGCAGAAACTTGATGAAGAAGAGCTGAAACAGCGAGCGCGCGCGATTGAAGCAAAGTGCCTGGAATTTGACATCCAGGGCCGCGTGACGCAAATCAATCCCGGGCCAGTCGTCACGACATTCGAATTCAAGCCGGACGCGGGCATCAAGTACAGCCGGATTATCGGGCTGACGGAGGATTTGTGCCTCGCGTTGCAAGCCGAATCCATTTTGATCGAGCGCATCCCGGGCAAGTCGACCATTGGCATTGAAGTCCCGAACGACAAGCGACAGACCATCGCGCTGCGGGAAATTATCGAGGCGTCGGAGTTCATGAATTCTCCGAGCAAGCTGACGCTGGCGATGGGGCGGGATTTGCACGGCCGGATTCGCGTGACGGAGCTTGCGGCCATGCCGCACTTGCTGATCGCCGGCTCCACCGGTACCGGCAAGAGCGTGTTCATCAACTCGCTCATGATGTCGATTCTGTACAAGGCGAGTCCGGACGAAGTGAAAATGGTGCTGGTGGATCCCAAGCGGCTGGAGCTGAATCTCTACGAGAACATTCCTCACTTGATCGCGCCGGTGGTAACCGATCCGAAGATCGCCTCCAACGTGCTGCGAAACGCGACGCGCGAAATGGAAAACCGTTTGAAGCTACTGGCGCAGCGCGGCGTTCGAAATATCGACCAGTACAACCGCACGTTCAAGAAGGAACACTCGCTATCGCTGTTCGACAATCTGGAAGAGACCGAGCACAAGCCGCTTCCCTACCTGATTATCGTAATCGACGAGCTAGCTGACCTGATGATGGTGGACACCAACAACGTGGAAGAATCGATCACCAGGCTGGCCCAAATGGCGCGCGCGGTGGGCATCCATTTGATCCTCGCGACGCAGCGGCCTTCCGTGGACGTGATCACTGGTTTGATCAAAGCGAACTTCCCTGCCCGCATATCGTTCCGGGTGGCCAGCAAGGTGGACTCACGCACCATTCTCGATTCAAACGGTTCGGAATCACTGCTGGGAAGAGGCGACATGCTGTATTTGCCGGCAGGATCGGCGAGGCTGCATCGCATTCACGGGCCGCTGGTGACGGAAGAGGAAATCACCTCGGTGTGCGACTTCTGGCGCGAACAGGCCCAGGCGAAATATCAGGAAGAGCTGCTTGCGGCGCCGAAGGAGGAAGATGGCAAGACGGAGGGCGCAGCGGAGGGCGAGGCCGAGGGTGGCGAAGACGTTGACGACGATCTCTACCAGGACGCGATCCGCGTGGTCTGCGACGCGGGGCGCGCTTCCACTTCCACGTTGCAGCGGCGTTTGCGAATTGGCTACGGCCGCGCCGCGCGCCTGATCGACCTCATGGAAAAAGACGGAATCGTGGGTCCACCCGATGGAACCAAGCCACGCGAGGTCCTGAAGAACCGCAATTGGATGAAGGAATTCGACGAGTCGTCGCAGTAAGAGTTGTCCTCGACCCGTGTGCTTGAATCGGCGACGGAGAGGCTCCCGACTCAAGTGCGGCGCATCCACTTAATCGTCGGGCTGCTTGGCGTAATCGCTTTCGTGCTTACCGGCCTGGTCATGGCGCGGCACGTCCCGGATATCCACTCTCTTTCGGCTGAAGTGCAGCTGATGTACCTTTCCCGGCACATCTACCTCCTGGGAGCGGCGCTGGTGAACTTGGTCCTGGGGCTCTATATGACGCTAAACGCGGCTGGATGGCGGCGCGTGCTACAGCAAATTGGTTGCCTGCTGATTCTTCTCTCCGTGATATCGCTGATTCTGGCCTTTATTACGGAACCGACGTTCGGGATTGCGGGGCGAAGTTGGAGAAGTTTCTCCGGACTGATCGCGCTATTCTCTGGCGTGATGGCACATACGGTGACAGGCTTCGCGCGGAAGCCGAATTGACAGCGCTCACTATCGTCTCTAAAATTGAAAAGTCCAACAAAGCCGGGGTAGCTCATTGGTAGAGCGCCGCCCTGAAAAGGCGGGCGTAGCCAGTTCGATTCTGGCCCCCGGCACCATCAATGGGTAACGTCCCGAGCAGTTTCCAGTCTCCTTTGGCAACGTAGCTCTTCCCGCGTGGCTCCATCTCGATTTTCGAGACGTGCTTTAGCAGCGCGGCGCGAGCTACCGTCACGTCGCCGCCCATAAGCCCGCGCAAATCCTTCACTTCCTCTATAGCTTCTGCCCGCATAGCCGCGACCTGCGACTTAATGGAATCTTCGTTAGAGGAAACCACTTGCTCAGTGATCTGGGCAATCTCACGCTCACGGTCGGCGATTGCTCCCATGATAGTCGGCGAGTACTGGCCGCCAGCCAGTGCCTTCGTAAGATTGGCCAGTTCCCGTTCAAGTTCGCGTTTCCGTCTGTGCATCCGATCCATCTTGCCGGTGATGTTCTCTAATTCCTTGAGAAGCCCGGTCTGGAACTTCTCCATCACGCAATCGACGACTTCCTCCCTGAGAATCTTCTCATGCAACTGCGAGAGTAGTGCCGCCTCCAAATCGTCACGCCGAACCCGCGCCGTGTTCTTGCAGACGCCGCGATTCCAATTTGACGGGCATCCGTAAGTCTGGCTGGTTTTGTTTCGACCCTTGCCCCAGAGGATTGTCAGGTTCGCGCCACACTCACCACACTTCAATAACCCGGAGAAGAGGTACGAAGAGTGCATCGACCGCGCACGCAAAGACCCATTAGCGCGAGCGTACACGCTCTGCACGATAGCTTGTCTCGCCTTGACCCGCTGCCACAGCTCATCGGGAACAATCCTCTGTTCTGGTATGTCGGTTCGTACCCATTCACTTTGCGGACGGCGGCGGTAGATTCGTCTGCCGGTATTTGGCGAGCGGACCTTCCGCGTCTTACCCCAAATCACGGTCCCGCAATAGCGTTCGTTGTGTAGGATCGTCCGCACGGATGAAGTGTCCCATCCTCGGGATATTCTCCCCTTCGATGGTCGCGGGGACTGCACACCCTCTGCATTCAATAACTTTGTGATGGTCTTCAGACTGCGCCCCTCGGCGGCCATCGTAAAGATTCGCACGACGGTCTTTGCTTGCTCAGGATCGACCTCAAGACGAACGCCACGGATAACTGGCCGTCCGTGGGAATCGCGCTCCGTTTCGTCTTCGATGGGAATGTTTTTGTAGCCGAAGCACCGACCGCCAGTGTGTAGCTTTCTCTTGGCCAGCCCCTCAACGCCGCGAAATGTTTTCTTGCCAAGATCGACGAGATACTGCTCGCCGATGCCGCCGAAAATTGCCGTGAGCATCCCGGCGCTCTCGGACTCGGTGTCGAACCCCTGTGCGACGAAGCAGATTTTCACTCCAGCGAATTTCAGTCGCTTAACGATGCGGTCGCCGTCTCCCAAGTCTCGGCTCAGGCGCGTTGTATCGTCAACCAAAACGCAGTTGAACTCTGGCGTTACGGCGGTCGCAGAAGCAATCATGCGCTTGAGGGCATCCCGGTTGTCACTGGCCCCGGAAATAGCGGCGTCGCGGTAGATGTGCTTTTCGGAGACAGTCCAGCCATGCCTTACCGCGTACTCCCGGCACTTGCGGATTTGGTCGTCTATCGAGGCCGCGTTCTGTTTCTCGCTGGAGAAGCGTGCGTAGATGGCGCAAATTGTGCTCATTGGCTCCCGCCTATACGGAATCGTCGTCCCGGGAGTGTAGAGCTGTATGCTGTTGGGGTTCAACAGAAAGTTTTGCTAAGGCTTTGCGGATCAGTAGCGGCACAATGCAGTCGTCTATGAACTGCATAAGCTCCGGCTCGATTGGCGCTGGCTTGCGTGGCTTTCTTGCCGCCGGGACAGACCGACAGCACCAGTCCGTGCAAGTTATTCGTGCAAGGCTCGCGTTCATTACCCGACCCTATCCGTTTTGCGGACTGCGGGAGAACTGGCACGGTGGACAGTTTTAGGCGGGGTAGGTGAACTTTTCGGGAGTGTGAAAAAACTTACAGAGTTTACGGGCGCAATCTGGTAGAGGGCGCGGCCCGAGCGTCAACGCACCGAGCACTGCGATAATCCACATTAAATGCGTGTCCATGTTCCCCCTCATCTTTCGCCCAGTCATCCCTAGAGTTTATGTGGTCGCTCAAACCAAACCGGGAGACTCGCTCCAAAAGATTCGTTTACTCTTTCCAGCCATTGCTTCATGTCATCAAGGAATCTGACCCATCGCTCCCTTGAGTCTTCGATCTCTCGTCCCGCGCTCTCCTGATGCCCCAGAGGCAGGCTGGCGATCCACGTTCCAAGTTCTGGGACGGGCGATGAGTTCGGAATTGCCCACCGCTTCATCCTCATTCGCTCGAATGGTTCTGTGACGTAGTACCTGTTGTACGAAGCAACGAGACCGTATAACTCATGTGCCGCCAGAAGGAACTGGCTCTCATTTTCGGATTGGCGCGTTTCCAAGTGCTGGACAAAAAGCGGGAACAAATCCCTCATATAATCTGGCGGACAGAGTTCAGCACATTTTTCAGCATTGTTGCCGCAAAGGCTGAAAATAATGGGCCGAATGTTGGTGCGGTCTCCCGTATTTGTAAACTGAGCAAAACGCCGAGCGAATCGCAATAGTTCCTTATATTCTGTCCGTGCGGCACTATCCCTCGCAACTCTGACTCTTCGCGTTTGGAGGGAAGCGATCACTCGGCTACCGAACGCCCATCCCACTACGGCCAGCGCGAGAACAACGAGCGCCCCTGCAAACTTGGGGTTATCTTTCGACTGTACAATTACGGCGAACACGGTAGCCAAAGCGACCACAATGGCAGCGGTCGTTTGGATGCCAGCTTGGACGGTGGAGGCGGGCGGCTTCGTCCATTTCTCTTTGAGGGTCGGAAGTGACATTCAGGACATATTATCTTATTCGTGGATTACAGTAATCTCATGTCCAAGGGAGAGCACGCGGCTATATTCGGCCATGCTGTAGCTTGTCTCGTTCGTGATCGCAGGCATTCAGGAGCTTCTTTAGATCGTCGTACAGTTCAGAACGAAGCCCTTCGTCATCGTCGCCGTGATCTCTCTTTGCGACGAACATCCGGTCGAGAGCGTTCTGGAGCTGTAGGATGGCTCGGCGTACATCGTCATGTCGTGCGAAGCGACCAGCATCCTGCCGAAATTCTTCCAGCCTTGGACCAACGATTGATTGAGCGAGGGCGCGATGACTGGCTAGTTCTTCGACAAGCTGACCGGCACGTTCCTCCAGGGCAAGGAACCGCTCAGGCTCTTTGGACCATGAAAGCTGCCTGAGTTTCTCAATTTCTTTAGCTCCACTGTCTCTCTCGTTGCGCCAGACACGATAAGACGCCAAAAAGAAGGCTAGAACCGCTAGACCTGCCCACAGTACTTTTGCAGACGGTGCGTGCGCCCACCACACGGCAATTGGCCCGAACGGCACGCTCAGGGGGCCGCACATCCGAGACAGCCAATCGTCCCAGAACGCTTTCAGATAAGTGCTAAGATGCGTGTCCGGTATACTCACGGGCCAGAATTATACCGCGTCCACAGATGCCTCAAGGAGGGCCAATGGTAGAAGGCTTCTGGATTGTGCAGTACGAAGGAATACAAGGAGGCGGCGGTGGAGTTGTTATGTTCATCAAGGGCCGAGTGTTCGGTGGCGACAGTGGTTCCACTTATTCGGGCACTTACGAAGCCGATACAAATAGGATGACAGCGCGTGTGAGGATTCACAACTACCTGCCAGGTGTCCGCAGTATAATTGGTATTGATGGGGATTATGACCTAGAAGTGACGGGTACGATTGAAGGTGATGTAATCAAAGCGGCTGGTACTCCATTGGGACAACAAGCCACGGGAATGCGCTTGCGTTTGACGAAAATCGAAGAAATACCTTGCTGACTTACGGCTTTTCTGGATTGCCTGCCTTCGGGGGCAGCTTCACAGGTGGAAAGTCTTCCACGAACTTCGCTATCGGGAGTTTCCTCTTCCCGTCAAGCAGTTCGAGTAGCTGTCTTCGCAATGTGTGTTGTTCAACTTCGACGTTACCAAGAAATTCAGGGTAGTATCCACCCCTCTTCAAATAAACTTTGTCAAAGTGATAGCCCAGACTCTCTCCAATGGCAGCCAACAGAGCGGCGTTCAAGTCGGCAGACTTCTCCTCGGGATTAGCAGTGGTTTTATAGTTGTCGTAGAGGTCGCGCAGTTCCTTCCAGCACTCTCGTACAGCTTTTTCTTTTTCATTGTTCTCGGTGAACTCCACATCAATCAAGTTCAGAGCTTGCACATAAGCGGGTGCGAGGCGTGTCACGCGATAGCTCACCAAAGTCTTGAATAGTTGCAGCTTGCGATTCCTTTCCTCACGCTCTGCGTCCAATGCTCGCTGGATTTTCAACGCCTTGATCGGGCCGTAGTAGATGGCAAAGATGGTGATACCACTCAGAATCACACCGATGACACCAAGCACCACGGCGGATTTGTCCATGCTGTCTCCTTGGATTTACAGCCGAAAGAATACACCCAGCCATTACCAGATGGCTACGCCACTATTGGGGAACGAGGATTTAGGGACCATTTATATACCTTTTTGGGACACGCTCCTTACGCTTACAATCGAATGGCGGCGGTAAGACTGTCCCGATAGGATGGAGAAAACACATGATATTCGATCACCTTCTTACTTTGCTCAAGCTCATCGTCCCTGCGTTTATGAGGAAAGAGAAAGCGCCAGTCGTCGCGTCTCCCTCCTCGTCTACCTTAGTTTTCGATAGTCGGGACGCTGCAATTTACAGTCTGTGTATCGCACTCGTTTTCACGACGCTCGCAGTGTTCTTCCTCGCGGCGTTTGCGGCCCGTCGTTAGACCGATCCGCGTTCGGATTGACCTGGGACCGGCCACGCCAGTAGTCTGTGCCGGGATATACTGTAACTCCCTCCTCTACCATCAAATGGTAGATTGTCGCGTTTATTTTCGTGATGCCCTTGGCGTCGAACACAGCGCCGAGGTCCGGGCGGAGTCTTTGTACGAAGCCGTCTGCCGTGGATGGGCCGCGTTCATGTTCGCTGGCGGCTGGGATTTGTTCGAGGCTTCTTTATCGTGGTTGCCGCCGATTCACGGACCTATCGCGTGGACAAGGATAAGTTTCTCGAATGGCTATCAAAGGACCGCGACAGCTCCGACCGGAAGAAGTACCTCCGCAGGGTTCTGGATGGACTGGCAGATTGACCAGCGCATGCCTGCCCCGAGATTACGCGCCGAGTAATCTCTTAACTTCCTCGATGAGTTCAATGCAGCAGCCCTGAATCTCGAAGTTGAAAGTTTCTTTCAAGACAGCCTTCGCGTCCTGATCGTGAACAGTGCAATGAACAGCTTCAATTTTCCCTAGGAGACCACGCCTTACGGGTCCGGTCCCTAGCAACGCTGCTTTTAATTTCTCACCACGCCGTAAGGGGTCAAATACCTTACCTACGACCTTAAACGTGACGTTGGTCAACGGCATAGTTCCTCCGAGCGGGCCAAGCCCAACTTAGTCCATATCGGCACCATCTTCCCACAATGGGCTGCTAATCGGTTTGGCGACCGTTTCAAAACTTCACTAAATCCTTTGTGCTGAGTGCTCGTTCTCCGTGGATGAGCAAGTGCAAAGCCTCGGGCCGGACTCGTTGAGAGTCTTCGTGGTGTCTGATGATTTTGCGCAAGATCATTCCCATCTTGATTGTGTATACGTGTCTGCCTTCCTCGGCACCGGCCCAAACAGGCCCTTCTTCCACCGTGGAACACATTCAGGATTTTAGCGAGGTCGTCGTTCCGATTGCGTCAGTAAAGATGCTTATCCCATCGGTAGGGATTGGTATCACGGGTAAGCTCGGCCCTACGCTCGGCATGGAAGCTAATCTAGGTACGGGCTTTTGCCTCGATGCCGAGTGTCGTTTTATCGTAACCAATTACCACGTAGCTGCAATTGCTCGGCCTCATAGGATTAAACGGGAAAAGATTATCCAACGATATCTTGCCACAGGTCCGCACGATGAAGGCGCTACCGTCAACAACATCCCGAACGTGGGCATGCTTCCGTTCGCTTGGGAACGGGACATTGCCATCTTTGAGTTACAGCGCCCGCTGCCTCATCATCATGGTCTTACTTTCAGTCTCGATGAGCTGGGGGAGGGCCAAGAAGTTGACATTTACGGTTACCCGAAGGGAATTATCAATCCTATTCGTAAACTGACCCGATTTCCCGCCACATTCAAAGGCCCGACGACATCAGGTCTGCTCGCCTTTGACTTCGAGTTGTCCGGTCAGCCAATTCGCATAGGAGGGGCAAGCGGCGGCATCGTCGTTGATCGGGGAACCGAGAAGATTATAGGTATTTTGTGCGGGAGCAATGAAACGACGGCGGTTGCAGTTCCGACTCAAACCCTGGTGGACTTCGTGAGCAAAGTACAGCCCTTTCTAGCGGAAAGAGTATTCCCCACTGCCAATGATGTCCCTCCAGTCCCGGCAGACTTCTATCCAAAATTCGCGCCAAGCCCAGACCATAATTCGAAATTCGTATCAATCCATGTCGATGGGCTACAGCACCGCCCCGATGAATCCATTGAGGTCAAGGTGCTACGAAAGAAAGCTCAACTTCTTGCAGATAGCATGCGCAATTTTATCGCGGTGCAGAGTTTTTCGTGGGGTTCGGGAGACAAGGAAGAACCCGCTGCTGAGGGGGCGTATGAAGTCCGAGTCCTCGACGGCTACCAACGGTTCCGCCAATATCCCGATGGCAAGAAAGAGTTCCAGGATGTGCCTTTGCCTCCCCTAAACCATGTAGTAGGCACGGGTGGCGAGTGGTCGGAATTGCCGAATATGGTAGGGACAGAACTTGGATTGACAGTTCATCAAGCCGCCGACGTTGTAGTGAACGACCGGCGAATGAAGGTCTTTCAGTATCGAGCCGACATTGAGGATGGCGTGTGCAGTTTCAAATCCACCAGCGACTTTGTATTCTTGGAAATCAACAAGGTTTTCACCGTCGCTTGTTACGGCGAAGTCTGGACCGACGAGGATACCAACATTCTTCGAATATCAGAGCACTACGAACTTCCCGGTAAGTGGAAAAACTACCAAGGTGTGGTCACTTACGGGTGGTTCCAAAAAAAGGACGAGCCGCCTCGGCTCATTCCTCTCACCATCTATACTCAGGCTGAACGCAAAGGGAGGGTGTACTGGTGTCGCGGCCAGTTTACGAATTACCAAAGATTCGACAGTGAAGTGAGGATCATAGCGAATGGGGTACAAAGCCTGCCACCGCGCTAGGAGTCGTCCCCAAATGAACTATGGCGTGCCACGCGTTGCAGGCGGACGACGGTTGGCTTCTTCGACTAATACGCTCCATTCGACCAAGAACAGCCTGATCGCCTTCGTTGCCCCGGCGCAAATATCTAATGCAGTTTTTATGTAGGCTGCCCGCTCCGCCTCTTCCTTTGTTAGTGCCAGTTGTAGCACACTTTCCACTAGACCGTAGACGCTCGCCATTTGATGGCATAAATCCTCAAGGTGTCGGTGCGTATTCTCGTCTACGTAGATTCCGTTTTGCTTCCCAAGAAACTCTTCCAGGCGTTTCCGTAGGCTTTCGTTCGAGAGAATGTCTTCTGGTATCGCCATAAGGGGGCAGGGGACGACGGCGAGTGAGGATGCAATGAAACGACCCAGACGCAAACAGGTATATACTTTTGTTCTTAATTATTGTCAAGCCGTGAATAGCCTTAGGCGGAGTCCTCACGATTTAGCCTGTCCTTATGCCCATAGCCAGTAATTGTTGCCACTTCTGCTCAATCTCCGCTTTTCTAGCGGCTGGCACGCGGGCAAGGGGAGCTATCCCCCAGGTGGATAGCCGCTCAACGAGCAATCGTGCGTTTCCGAGCGCCCCATGCAAAGCGAACGGTCCGAAAATGAACACCGCTACTCGAACGACCTTCAAGAACAGCAGCGCAACCAAAGCCGCGAATACAACCCCGGCCTCTTCTCGAAAAGTCACCTGCAAACCGTTTCGTACTAAAAAACGTCGGAACTTCCAAAGAGTGTGGACATCTTTCTTCAACTCGCCCAACCACAGCAGCACAATTCGGCGGCGATCCCGCCAAAACATCTGACGGACAGACTTCAGCTCCGGCCTAGTGCGAAGCTTTCGATAGTCGTCATTTCCAACGATAGCATCCGAAGGTGGAAGGAAGACAGCGGAGACGCCCACTATAGACACGTAGGCTTGGTTGTCGTTGAGGTGCTTGTCAGTCCCGTCATGTCTCAAAGAAAAGACAACCAACAAGCATAGGCCCAAGACTGCCACCAGAAAAGTAATGATGATTCCAACCAATTAAATACCTCGCCGCAGCAACGCCATCGTCCTACTCCAGAGATGCTGCCATTCTGTTTTCCATTGAGAATACTGATCGTCGCCTAGACTCGCTTGCTCTGGCGACGGAGCATATTGCCAAAAAGCCCACAGCCAAACAGCGATCATCCCAATGAACGTCGTGGGCGTTAGCAATCGCCAATAAGAAACGAAACCACGAAAAACTTGCAGGCTGGCAACATTGACGGAGCGCGCTAACACGTAGATGCCGAAACCGAGACAAAGTCCGCGAAGGTTCCGACCCAACGGCACGTGGTAGTACCACGCGATGGTTGCAGGCGTCAGCAGGAGAATAGCCTGAGCGAGGCACAGGTATTGCTCGACTACAGGAGACAGATGTAGATACAAATAGTGAACGGATGAAGCCTGATTCCAACCGAGCAAAAGAACAGCGGGGAGTATGCCAAGTTCAACGATTAACAGCATTTTCCACGCGATATCGTGAAGGGCAGAGCGTCGAGGGAAGACGCCACAAAAGAAGTCCCAGATGACAAGAAACTGCAAAGACAGCGCGACTGCTTCGAGTCGCCAGTATGCTACCGCGAACCAATCTGGTTTGTAACGATTGATGGGGAACAGAATTAGGTCGCCGAGGAACCTAAAGAGGACGAAAACAGTAAGATGCGGGTAGCGAGACGCCAACCCATGCTTTGAGAGACGCCAGAGAAGCAGACCTTCTAGGAAGAGTGCTGAGCAGGGAAATATATAAAGGAGCGGATGCATGGAATTATGGCAATTCTACTCGAATCGAAGGCGAATGGAAGGGGACAACCATCTGTCCCCTTCCACCCATCACAAGGAAGATTCAGTTACCGTCTGGAGGAGGAAGAGGAGGAGGAGAAGGAAGATGGGGCGGCGGGGGCCAGCCTTTGAAGCTGCTTCCATTGCTCAGGCTCATGTTGAGCCTCCTTTCTTAAAAGATGGCCAGACCGTAGCACTCGCGGAGGCCGCGCACCGGAAATGCCCAAGACGTTCAGTTTTCTGAATCGAAGAGCGGAGATATTTCGGGGCCGAGTCGCTTTGGCTTGTAATCGACGGGGAAAATCGCTATAAAACAACGCGACAGGTATGCGTTCTCTCAAAAGCTATATCACGCAAGCTGTCCATTCGGCTGATACACCTCTTGCAGCCTTGGTGTTTTTTGGGTCACTGCGCGATGCGTATTCTGGACACTATCTGCATGAGGGGTGGGGACAAATGGCCTCGGCTGAGGAAATCCATTCTGTGCTGAGTGAAACGCATCAATCGTTATTCAATTCGGTTGTAAGGCTTTCGCTCATAGACTTGAGCAAACAACTGCGAATGCACTTTCAGTCGCTCAACCAACCTGAGCGAGAAACGTGTGTCAGGTGGTTAGAAGTCGAACCTTTCCGTGACCTAATTCCCCAAGGATGTTCAGTGGTGGTGCGCGAACTGTTCGTCTCAGAGGTTAAGACTGCGTTGGAAGTGCTGTGTCACGCGCCTGAGTGGTCCGAGCTTGCGGTGGCACCAGTCGCATTGCCACAGCGACAACTTGACCGATCACCTCTGCTTCAGTGGCTAAACTGAATATTCGGGGGGGTGCTTTAGAGATAGGATGCGGAAGGATCGTGATGTGCGATTCCGAGACGTGGCACCAGCCGCAAAGATATCCATCGCGCAATTCAACAAGATAGATTGGACGTTCGTATTCGTTGTTCCACCCGTCGCTGGCTACTTGGCGGCGTTCCCCATCAATCGTCACAAGCGATCCGGGTCTCAACAAAGGATACATCGTGTTGTCTTCAAGGCCGATGTAGGCATACGTATGCTGTTTAGGACTGCATTCGAGAAGGAAAGCGGCAGGAATTTCACCCCAAAATGCAACGACTCGGTTGATAAGTTGAGTGGTTTCCCACTTGAAAGTCGGATCGAGCCGCACAGGAATCGTCACTTTTGTGTTGAGGTTGTGAAGCTCGGCAGAAACAGGCCGCGTTGCGGACAGCTTAATTTCCTCACGATATCTGTGGGTTCGATCCGAATCTACTCCATAGCTGGTCAAAATCTCGTGAAACGAAAGTCCGTAAATCGCAGCCAGTGTGAATATCTTGAACACACTCGGTATTGCGTTGTCGTTTTCGATTTGTGCCAGTCTCGCTGCTGAAATATGGAACCGTTTGTTTTTTTCTTTGACGGCGATTTTTGCGCTTAGTTTTTGAACGTCGCGCAGTCCAAGCTGAAGTCGAAGCCGCACTTCGCGTAGGAAACTGCCAGGCGATATTTCCATAGGTGACGACCTAGACCTTTGACGGGTGAGACCGAGATTATACGGGGCTTCCAGCGAGCCATCTTACCGAACCTGTTCATTTTTCTGAACACGATTCTGCTTTTTCCGCAGGACACATAACTTGCTTTCTAAACGTCTCGGTGGGATAATGCCGCGCATGATAATTGGCGACCGTCTGCGCGAAATGCGCGAGGAAAAGAAACTCTCCCAAGGCGACATCGAAAAGCGCACAGGTCTGCTTCGCTGTTACATTTCCCGGGTAGAGAATGGTCATACTGTCCCCGCCATCGAAACACTGGAAAAAATGGCTCGCGCTTTAGAGGTTCCACTCTATCAACTCTTCTACGACGGCAATGAGCCGCCTCAAGTACCGAACCTGCTCAAGCGCAAGTCTGACGAAAATGTATGGGGTAACTCAGGCAAGGATGCGCGATTTCTGAGCAAGCTCCGTCGTCTGTTGGGCAAGTCAAGCGAAGAAGACCGGAAGCTCTTATTGCACATGACGCAGAAAATGGCTGGCCGCTAGAACTGGAGGCGGCAGCAATGAAAGAAGGGCGACGCAGGATGAATCCCACGTCGCCCTTTTTATTGGTGTGACCGCCTTCGTTGTCTCTATTATCTCTATTATGGGTAAGAATCTTCAATTAGCTCCGACGCATGGAGTGCTGGCGCACCGGCAACTAAGACTCCGTACTGGAGGACTGGCTTAGGGGAAGTGCGGATGGTACCTAAAAAATATCTGTTCCGGGGACTCGCCAGATGGTACCTACCGAATTTATTTTCGTGATTGCGCGATGCCCTCACCACATAACGCAACGCAAGGGAGAGGTAGGTCGAGGGGGCTTGGCGGCACGGCAAGGCCAATCGAAATAGAGTCTCCCGAAAAAGAAAAAGCTCAAGGGAAAACGCGACGAAAGCGAATTGAAACTCCGCGATATTTAGGTGATTCACAATCACTTTTCACGACTCTTCATGCTGCCGGTGACTGCGTTTTCTTGCGAGGGCCGATAGAAGATTGCGGATTGCCGGTCGTGCTTCCCTGCCGGATCGCATGCGGCATCCTCTAATAAAATGTTTGCGCGCAGTGCTGCCTGACTTTCCAGATAGTTTGCGCACCCCTTCCTAATAACTTTCCGTCGTTCAGTAATCGGTCGTCACTCTAACAATTTTTTCGGGCTGTGAGGTCCACTGAAACGACGGGAGTTGCGGCGATTTCTCGGTAGAGGTTTTTCTAACAGAGCGGGAACCAGCAGGATAGCAGTCCCACTGGTTCCCTGAGCGGACAATGAATAGGACATCGTTCGCCTGATTCGATTATCGCAAACTACTGAAAACACTGGCCGACAATTATTTTTAAGAATTGTGTTGACATGTGTTCGCGTGTGTGCCATTATGTTCTCACGATGGAAGTGCGGGATAGCAGTCCTGCCTTTCACAGTCTTAATAGGAGACGCCAATGACCCGATTCTTAAAGCTCAGACTTGCCAGAAGAAAGTCAGTAGAAATTCGCCGTGCAGCACGGGAATATCAAACCTCCGGTCAGTTCGCCGCCATTGATACCGGAACTGTCTTCACCTATGGCACCAAGGCGGTGCAATCGTGAGGATCACCCGCTCCGTGCTGGCTTCCCGCGTCCAGAGATTGAATACCGTCCTTAACCGTCCGATGCAAGCGTACACGCGCGAGGTAGGCGGGCACCGCATGCGCTCAAACGAAGGGCATTTCTGCTTGGAGTCGAACTCCCCTGGCGACGGCTGGACACGCTATACGCTCGCTCAAATTGTTGGCGAGAATGGAGGACAGTCTACAGTCTCTCCTACCGGCAATGCTTCCGATATGTGGTACTACCTTCGCGGAGTGTTCGACGTTCTGGACTCCGAATACACGCATAACTTCGACAAGGCGAAACCCGCCACAAAGAAGGCGGTGCAATCGTGAGCCTCTTTGACAATATGCCGGGCGCGCAAACCGCGATTGCGTTTCCTGCCAGTCTTGCAGAGAAGTACAGGCCGCATAGCTTCGCGGAGTTTGTTGGCTTGGATCGGCCTAAGAAAATCCTTGCCAAGTTTGCGGATGCTCCGTACCCCTCCGCGTGGCGATTCATCGGCCCCCCAGGAGTAGGCAAAACGACAATGGCACTAGCACTGTGCGAGGCAATCAGGGGAGAACTGCATCATATCCCCTCGCAACGGTGCAACGTCGAAACCCTAGAGGATGTCATCCGACAGTGCCACTACGCGACCGCGAAACCTAATGGTTTACACGTCGTTCTGATTGACGAAGCACACAAGATGTCTAAGGCAGCTCAATTGCACCTATTGAGCAAGCTAGACGCGACCGCGTTCCCGCCTGCCACTATCTTTATCTTCACCGCGAACGATGAAGAGGGGTTAGAGAAACCCTTCCTCTCCCGCACGCGCGAAATAGTTTTCCAGTCTCACGGCATGGCAGAGGATGCGGCCAGTTTGCTAGAGCGCATCTGGGAACGTGAGGCAGGCAACGCGGAGAAGCCTAACTTCCTGCGGATCGTGCGCGACAGTCAGAACAATGTGCGGGATGCGCTAATGAGTCTGGAAACGGAGATACTCGCGGCATGAACTACGTTGTCGAAGTACCTGGAGACAGGCCGGTCACTTTCAATGACTGGCAGGCCGTGGAAGCGTATCTGTACCTGCTTTGGCTTACGGATCGTCGCGCGTATCGCCAGTCAAACGTGCGCGAATGTTCCTAGACGTTGCCCGTAGCGGTCTCGCGGGACTGCTACAGGATGCGCCTAGCATCGAAAAAATGATGGGAGGATAAGCGGTGGCAAAAGACAAGCTCTTCTCTGTTCGATTGGAGGCGGAGACGTTGGAGAAACTCCAGAAGATTGCGAAGCGGGAAGACCGCAGCGTGAATTACGTTATCAACCAAGCATGCAAAGAGTACGTCAAGGGGGCAAAATGAAGGTCGCTCTATATGGCCGCATTTCCACGCGCGATAAGGGACAGGACACGGAGAATCAGCTCGTACAGTTGAGAGAGTTTGCGGCGAAGTCGGGATGGGCTATCCACGGCGAGTACATTGATCGGGAGTCCGGCTCTACCGCAGACCGCGAGCAATTCCAAGCGATGTTCAAAGACGCGAGCCAGCGGAAATTCGATACCCTACTGTTTTGGTCCTTGGATCGCCTGAGCCGCGAAGGGGTGCTCGAAACATTGCAGCACCTAAACCGGCTTACGTCCTACGGAGTAGGCTATCGGTCATTCACGGAGCAATACTTCGATTCCTGCGGTGTCTTTCGGGATGCCGTTATTGCGATTGTGGCAACCGTGGCGAAGCAGGAGAGGGTAAGAATATCGGAACGCACTAGGGCCGGGCTTGCGGTCGCACGCGCCAAAGGAAAGGTACTTGGCAGGCCGTCACTCAACGTCGATCCTGTCGAGGTTGCTCGCTTGCGTACTGAGGGTCATTCCTTCCGGGCTATCGCTGACAAACTGCGTATCAGCGTCGCAACCGCGCACGCTGCCAGTAAGACGGCGTAGCAGTCCGCAGAAACGACGAATGGCCGGGCACCCGCGAAGGATGTCCGGCCATTTCTCTTTCCCACCTAAAAATCCGCGTTCGATCTAATGGAATTTCCTGGGGGCCTCCGCGCCCTATGCTGCTTTCGGGAGCACCCAAGTCTCATTATGCACCACGCGCGCAATCGTCGTCTCGCCAACCTCATACCATCGCGCCAGCGTCTTGATGCTGACGCCGCCAATGCGATGCGACCATCGGATCGTGTCCGCCATTTCGTAACTCAACTTCGCGTCACGTTGGCGTTCCCCTCGGCCTGGACGATGGCGGCCCTTCTGGATCATGTCGAGAGCATTGTCCCGCCGACTGCCTGCGAACAAGTGTGCTTCGTTCACGCACGGAGGATTGTCGCAGTGATGGAGGGCGCATTGTCCTTGAGGGAGTGTCCCGTTGACGTGCTCGAAAATAAATCTGTGCGCCTCTACCCATCGGCCCCGAAAGTAAAACTGTCCATATCGAAACTGCCCACGACGAAGTTTGCCGGTCCAAATATGACATGAGCCTAGCTCTGGCCGGATTGTGGGACCGTTGCGGTCTACTTTTTCGTTGAACCGTTCGAGTGGATCGCGCTTTGGCCCGCGAGGATGGCGCATTCTGCGGAGCGATGACTGCGAGTGGCGAGAACCTTTTCTCATCCGTTTTCCATTTTGAATGCGGCGACTAACCGCTGGATTTTCTCCGCTTGGTCTGGCGGGACTTTCCCCCGGCGAACATCCTTGCGAAAGCTAACGACTCGCCCAAAGAAATAATTTGCGAGTGCTGATTGCTCGCTAGGTTCAATGTGCCTGAAGATTTCCAACAGGGTTTCCAGTGGAAGATTACTGACTACCACGCGAAGCACTTGCAACGCGGATTCTGAAGAGCCGCTCCCACCGTGTTCTGGCAATCTCGCTTCTGGCATGTTTGATAATTTCTTTCTTATCGGCATCCTGCATGGTTCCCCATGCTTCGTTCTTCACCAGTTCGTTGAGGAATCCCGTGAGCATCTGGGCGTCCTGCGTCTGCAATGCGCGACTCTCTTCCGGTGATGTAACAGTGCTCGGTGCCTTCTCTCCGCGTCGCAATCCTAGACCGGCTTTCGGCTGCGTGACTTTCTGTGGGGGGTTCTCGACCGAGTAACCCAAGCGCGCCATCTCTGACACGGCAGGATTATTTTTCTGCGTCGATACAGGGAACGGGTTCATTCCACCAACCGCACTTGCAGGACGGCGGACAGGCTGGCCGCTGATGTCAGTCACGGCAGGAACATTTTGCGTGAGACCTGGGAGCTTCGCTTCAATGGCCTCGCCGATGCTTCCCGCCCTGCGCACAGTGGGATCGATTGCTTGCGCGGTCTGTGCGACGATTGCGGGCACGACTTCCGATGCCTGATTGCGGACGAATCGTTGAATCCGGTTAGTGTTGCCCGGCTCCAACGCCTGCATCAAGTTCGATAGCGAATTGACGAATGGCAGATGTTCGATGTTCCTGGCGACAATTGCCTGGATGTGCTCTGCTTTCGACTTTACGCCTACACTTTCGGGGTCTTCGCCGTTATGAATCGCGTGCATCAAGTCGGCAGTCAGGCCCGCAACCATGCCCACGGGTTCCAGACGATTGTAGCTGTAGTATTTGCCGGCAATCTTGACTGAGTACGGCTGCCAGCCTGTCGCTTCGAGCGTCTGCTTCTTGCGGAAATCTAAGGGACCACCACCGCTTACGTTGCCTTGCATGGCGTGATAGGCAATGGCCGATGCGATGGCGCTCCCCACAATCCCGCGTGATGCAACGTCGATGTTCCCGCGCGCAACTCCCTTTGCGACACCGTATGGAGAATACTCCGCCGCTTGCTTGGCGATGTTCAGCGGAGTCTTGAAGAAAGGCGCGAGGTAGCGGAGTCCAGGGATTGTGCGGATGAATCTTTGCGTTGCTTTACCGTACTTTCCCAGGTCTGCCTGAAAGGTTTGGCGTTTCGCTTCGGCGTATGCGGCCTGGCGCATTTCCGGCGTGGGATTCTCCGTCAAGAATGCCTGCCGTGATTCCAATGCTTGGCCCGTCAAACCCTCTTGTAGCGCCTTGCGGTACGCAAGTGATTCCAATTCACCGGCGTAGTTGATGACGTGCGCTGCGTCGCTGATCCTGCCAATGACAGTCATCGGAAAGCGGACGACCTTGCCCAGCGTACCCTTGATTGCGCCCACACGCTCACGCGAACCCTCGAAGCCAGGTCCGCTATCCTCGCCACCCAAAAGAATCCGGCCAGCGCGTCCGAGAGCGTTGGCGGCACCTTTGGCGAATGACCATCCTTCAATTGCGGAACGGTCGCTGCTCAACGCACCGGCAACACTTTTGGAGATCGCATGGAGAAAAAGCATGGTCGCGTCGCTGGCCGCCTTGATGATTCCGGTCTTGGGCGACGAAAGCAGACTGTTCTGCCATGCCTCGAACAATTTATCCCAGTTCGAGGACGGCGTGAGTTCCGAGACCAGTTTGTTGAGCGCGGCGGGATTGCTCGGGTCCGTCTTGGCGATTAGCTCGGCTGCGTGCTGTTGCTGGTCGGGCGATAGCTTCGACAGCAAGTCCGCGATCTTTGCACTGGGCAAGTCCTCGTCCGCAATACGGAATGCACCAAGGGCACGGCCCGCCTCGCGGGCTACTTGCCCACGTACCACGTCTAGGGTTTCTCTGTGCTGCGACAAGGCGTTTGTCAGTTCGGAGTTCTCGACTTCTCCGCTGGCCGCTTTTCTTGCGAGGTCGAGCACACGCGCCTGACTTGCCTTGAGCAGGGATCGCGCGGCGGTTACTTCCTCGGCGTTGAACGGTGCGCCAGACTTGCGTGACAGGAGGTCTTCGACGCTCATGTTTAACTCGCTGGCGAGCTGGCGCTGCATGTCAAAAGTCAGCGTGTCCGTCACGCGGCTATCTAGGTTTTTCTTCAAGTGGTCGGCGGCACGTTCGAGTTGTGCTTGCACGTCATCGACGTTCTGGATTTTTGCCGGATCGATTCCGATCTTCTGCAGTTCCTCGCTGTTGTCCACCATGCGTTGGATACGCTCGGCTAGCACTTCGCTCTTCGTCACGACCGGCACATGCTCGTCCGCAACTACGCGATTCCCGTTCTGTCCTTCGAGGTTGGCGCGGTGCGCCTCGCGGATTTCCCCGGCCACGTCACGGCGATTCCCGCGCAGTCCTTCTTCGACATTACGCGCAGCTTCCGTGCGACGCCGGATGTCCGGCAACTCCGATTCGGAAACCGGACGGCCAAGCTGTTGCGAAACATCTTCGAGTTCCTGCGGATTCACGCGCTGCGGTGCAATGTCTTTCCATCCGGTCGCCTGCTCGCGGCGTTCCAATTCCGTGCGCTGTGCTTCCGTTTCGACCATGCGTACATCTGGCGCGGACTGTCCCTGGATGAGCGTGCCAACCGGCGACTGTGGATCGACCGCGTGTGTCTCGACGGGAACCTCGCTTGTCTTGCCGGTGATTGCTGCCTTCCCTCCTAGCGCGTGGCGTGCGCCCAGTGCGGCCATGCCGAGTTCAAGCCCCGCGTGGGTCAGAAGGTATTCAGCGCGGTTGGAATCGCCCGCCTTGAGCGCATTCCAAATGTCGGGACTCTTCTTTGCGGCATCGTAAATTTGTTGCGCCGCAAAGCCACCAGAGATTAGACGCGGGATTATTTTGGACGCAGCTCCACCGATTTCACCCAGCCCGCCACTGCCCGCAATCAGCGCAATGCTCTGGGGAGAAGTGAATCCCCCGGTTACTTCGCCGGTCGCAGTCAGTACGGGGTGGCGCTCCTGTTCGGCGGGCGTCATGGACTCTTCGGGCGAGAGTATTTGCGTGTTCCCGAATTTCGGGTTGTAGACAGTGCGGCTGGAAAGACTGGGAATGCCCTCCGTGAAAACGCGCGAGACTCTATCCCAGACCGTTGGCTTGTATGCGCCGATGCTTGCGTTCGATGGGAGCGAAAGGTTGGTCTGTAGCTCTGGTGGCGCGGGCTTGCTTGTCGGCGCTTCGCTCTTGTCGTCGAGCGGTTGGAAGGCAGACGGAGCGAACGAGACCTCTCCATCCACCGGATGAAAGTCTTCGGGCTTGAAAAACACTTCCGCGCTTTGACCGTTTGCCATTCGTCAACCCTATGGTGCTGGCACGCCAGCGATGGGACGCCCTTGGTCGTCGAGCTTGGTAATCATTTTGCGTTGGCCATTCACGATTCCGATGTCGCCGATCTTCACTGGCTTTTGCTGGTTTATTCTCTGGTCGGCGAGCTTGTTCTTGCGCGTCTGGTCAACGTCCTTGCGGTTTTGGTCGCGGTCTGACGTTTTCTTGAGCCGGTCTTCTCGAACCTTCTTTCGGTCTTCGTCCGCTTCCTTGCGGATTGTTTCGTGTTCATTGTGCGCGAGGCCAAGCACCTGTGACCACGGCATGCTGTAGCTTTGCTTTGGATCGGCGAGACCGCCAAGGGTCTTGGGGAATAGGTGGTTCAACCTATCGCCGCCGATGGTAATGGGCTGAGGCTTTTGCGGGATGAAACTTACCCGCCATGTCGTCCGGTCTTCCAGGTTGACGGCATTCCCGTCGCCATCGATCCAGCCCTTGCCAGCGGGATCGTGCGTTAGACCGCTGGTGTCTATGTCGTGCGAGATAAGCCGGTCATAGCCCGATGGCGCGCGAAACTTGTTCGGATCGCTGGTAAAAAGTTTCATCATCGCCTGGCCGTTGCGCAGTTCGCCATTACCCGGAATTGGCGCGACTATCCCACCGGCCTCGTGCGCCCACTTTTGAATTTGCTGGGAGTTTTCGTTCTGTCGTTGGATGAATTCCGAATCGCGCAAGTTCGCATCGCGTTCGTGGAGTAATTGCTCTTTATTCCAATGCTCATGCGTCGCCGCTGACTGCAGCTTTTCCTGCGCGGCTCTGTCCAGCACTTGCTTGTTGGCGAAGTCCTGTTGCGCGCGCTGCTGCCGTTGCTGGTCGGCGGCCTGGTTTGCTTGGATGCTCGCAGCACCACCGCGAGAGAAGCCCGCGAGCACAGAGTTCGTTCCTTTGGCCGCAGCGCCACCGATCAAGGCCCCGGCCAATATGTGGCGAAATAAATCCCCTGGGCGCTGGGGCACTTCATACGCTTCTTGCTGGCCGGTTTGTGGATTCACGCGGTAGTCCACCTGCTTGCCAAGCAATGCTGCGGCCACGCGGCCCAGAAGTGAATGATGCGCATCTACGGCGTCTTTAGCGGATGGCTGCCGCGTGGGTCCGAGAGGGGGCGCTTGCTGTGGCGGTGCGGGAGCGCCGATGTTTGGAGGCGTCAAGTCCTGCTGCTGTGCGGGCGGCAGTCGCGGGTTCGCGGGCATCTGGCCGCCCGTGATGGCGAGAGAAGTTTGCGGAGAAACGGGGGAAGTATTTTCGTCTGGCATGGTGGTTTCTTTCTTAAACGCCTTCGGCCTTATTCATTCCGGGCGTGCGTGGCGCACCGGCATCCGATGTTTCTGTGGCAGGCAAACGCGGCGCACCGAATTTCGACTTACCGTGCGTGTCTGTTTGCTTCAGAAGTTCGTCGCTGCGCTGGCCGTGGAAAATCTCGTCATCATCGCGCATGATCTCGAAGTCTTCGGGCCTGGCCGTGTACGGGTTGGATTGCTGCTTGGTCTGGGATACGAGTTGGTCCTTCTCTGTTTTCATGGTGAATCCAATTTGATGGGATGGTGTACTGCGGAATACATGCGGCCTTGGGAGCGCCGCGAAAGACTCAAAGAATGAGGTCGGGACGTGTATCGACTAACGACAAGACACTACTTGCGCCAGTAACCACGGTGGCAATCGGAATTCCATCTGGACCTACGTTAGCGTTCGTTGTGACGGCGATAATCGGCGTTACTTGACCCGGGACGGCTTGCGCTGTAAATGGGAGGGTGATGTCGCCGATTTGTAGAAATTGGATGTAGACGAAACTGGTGGAATTCGGCGCGAGCGGAATTATGGTCAAGGGCAACTTCGTAATGACGTTGCTGCAAAGGACAGTCCCCGGGCTTATGGTAACTTGCAAACCTGGACCGCCCAGGTAAGGCGCGAATGCACTGCTGCTTTGGTTCATGGAATCTTTTCCTATCGGCGGGCGACTGCTTTGGCCACGGCCTTATATTGCGCGTCAACTTGGGAATCCGACATGGCCTCAAAATCCGCCGCTTCTGGCTGGCGTTCGGGCTGTGCTGCAAAGAGTGCGTCGCGTTCTGCCTTCTTGACTTCATCCTGATAACTCTGAAAAGCGGAGTCGCAAAGTGTGAGCGTCAATCTTTTGTGGCGGGCGTAGCGCATGAGGAATTTCGGAAATTCGCGGTCACTCAACGAATAGGCGTCAGTGGCCCGCGACCAAGCAAAGAACACGGCCTTGTCAACGGTCGCCGCAAACTTTGGCTCCGTGAGAACGCGCTCGCCAAGCTCGCCCGCCCGTGGGATCGCCAAAGCGATGTATTTCTCTGCCGCCTCGACTGGTTTCCCTGATTGCGCCAGCCATGTGCAGAGCTGTTCCTCTTCGGCGTCAAGTTCCCGAATGTCTGGCCTACGATTGAACACAAACCGCGACGCCTGCATTACGCAATCATCGTGCGCGGCTGCCTTCGTTCGATAGGGCTTGCCCCCGATGGTGAAGTCACAGACGTATTCCTTGCCGTTGTGGACAACCTTGCCGATGACGTTCTTTCCCAAGTTCACCTGGCCGGGGCCTTGCACGCGGTTGGCTTCATGTTCAAGGAAGGCGCGCAGCTCTTTGGCGTCGGAGCTACCACTGCCGGATAGCGGGGCGAAACGCTCATCCTCGAACGTGGCATCCTCGATAGGCTGAAGGCTCGGGGAGCCACGCAAGTCTACGCGGTCCACGTCGCCGCCCTGCAAAAATGGATCGCGCTCGATGGCTTCCAGTAACTTCTTTGCTGCTTTTTGCGCTGCTTGACTCATTCGCTTTTCTCCGTCGTTTGGATTTCTTCCGTTAGGATTTCGATGGCGTTCACCACAACAGTCATTTTCTTCGTCGCGGCGTTCGTGGTGAGCTTGCCGGACAAAAGGACTTCATCACCTTCAACGATCTTGCTGGCCCGCTCCGCGCTGGACCCGAATGCGATGCAGTTAAAACGCAGGGGCAATTCCGCGTCCGTTTCCACGGTGAAGATTGTTTTCGGCGTGCCTTGTTCGTTTGTGCGTGCGACGGCGTTTCCGAGCGCGAAGGCGTTCATCGTTAGGACGTTCATACTTCATCCGATTCTTGTGGGGTATCAAGCTGGGGATCGACAGGGGCTACCAGCTCTGGCGGCAGCGGGGCTACATGCGGGGCATCATGCAGGCCAATTAGCTTGGCAACTGCCGGGTCAATTTGCTCCGACTCACGAAAAAATAATTCCTTCATGGCGGCCAGACGCGCGTGCGCAGCCCTCTTCTTGTCGCTTGCTAGCCTGCGGAGTAGCCATTCCTTGGAGCCAGGTGCATACGTTGGGAAGTGGGCCGGGATCGGGAGATCGAGCAACCTCAACGCTTCTAACTGCGTGGCAGCCGAACCGTGGGATGCGAGATAAGACAGGATTGTACGTGGCAGTGGATACTTCATGTCGAGTTCATGGTGAAGTAGTCGGGCAGTCGTCGAAAATGGTGGCGCGAAAACGGCTAACCGCTGTGGTTTTCAAGGTGATGTGCGGAAATGCGAGCTAGTTATGCGGCAAATTGCCCGGCAAAATAACAAATACGATGGCAGTGCCACAACGCGAGGTAACAACCGCGCCCATTACAGGTATCAAACGACCTTCGCAAGCTGCCCCATGAAAATGTGAACCTGACGAATAAGGTTGTCCGCCTCTTCCAGCGTATATGTGTCGTTGGGATGCATGACTTCGTTCCGCCATGCAAGTTTTACGCTGTAGAGATTTGCTGATGCAGCGGCAAATTCCTTTGTGGTCTGGGCCCTTTGGTCCAACGCTTTGATGGCCTTGTTGATCTCATCCAATATGTTTTGCCAGTTCTTCTCATTGGTGAGCGTCACACCAAGTTTTGTTCCGAATTGCTGAACCCCAACTTCCATGATGCGCATGAGGTGAAAGACTACAGCAGTGCTTCTTCCCGCCGCATAGCAGTTGCCAGCTTCCGCTACATCATATTGAATTGTGGGAAATTTCTTGTTGACCTCCTCTCCAAGAAGTTCGGGCCTGTTATAGCGACTCGCCCGGTCTGGCGGGATGAACATAAATAAGTTTTGCTCCATTTCATCCTGGATTCGAGATTGAATTTCAGGGATGATTCCCTGCCATTCGCTGACAGTTTCCGTCCCCCGATCTATACGGTCAATTCCGCGAGTGATGAGCTTTGACGCAAGCCGGAGGTTCAGCGCATCGCACTTGGCTTTCAGATCGGGTAGCCAGCTCGTAAAAATAATACTGTCCTTCTTTATGACTTCTTTTGGATTCTCGACCTGTACTCCGCGCAATCTCTCCAGCACCCGCGCGATGGCAAAGAACGTGTGAGCATTGAATTTTTCCATGTTCCACCAGCTAAAAAGAGAATAGGGAGCATCTCCCCACGGGGGAAGTGTGCTCCGTTCGCTCCTACTGGTAAGGCATTCAATCTTTGTGGTCAAGGGGTAATCGCCTTAGATGCTCGCGGGGCCTTTCATGGGAACAGACAGAGTGGATGTTCCTTTTCATTAGAAGCAATTCCAGAAGACGATCCGAGTCAAGAGGGAGGGAGGCGGTCCAGGTCGTAGCGCCTCCCCATAATTTCCCGATTAGCCACACGGAGAGAGTGGGTAATCGGGCTGTATAGCTATCAGACTCCGCAAACGGGGATACGGTTACAAAAAAATGTTTGACTAGGGAGTCCGCAAAACGGACGGCTACGTTACTTGTTGAATCCGAAAAAGCATTCCATCTACACTGCCTTCGTGACTTTCCTCCTAAAAATGCGAGTACTCGTCAAAAGGCAGATTCTCGCGTTCAGCGCGGGTTGATGAGGGGTGTGGGTCTTACGAGAGGGGAATCGTCTGGCCCTTGGATGGCCTCTCTAACCGCGATGAAGTCCCTAACAACAAGCAGCGTCTTCGAGGAGTCTATGCCAATACCGAACAACGCTTGCTGAAGGCGGCTTGCCAAACCAGCGTTGCTCGTTCCCGTTCTACGCATCACTTCGACAATGCACTCTCGCATCGCTGTTGTCTGGGCAATGTTCGGTTGCTTGCCGATCAACTCTCGTGTGAGTTTGTCCGTAAAGCTCACTACAACGGGCCACGGTGGTCGGTCACTATCCTCTGCAAATCTCATCATTACGTGCGCAAGCCCCTGGCTTAGATGATTCTGCCAAGTCCGCACTTCCTTCAACGTCAGCAGTGTCGAGTCCAGTGCTTGCTCCGGCGTTGATGAGTCTCGCTTCACCCACCCTCTGCCTGTCGGTTTAAGTTCGTCCTGGCGAACGGACTGAGGACTGGCGGGATTGAACTGAGCTGCTGTTGGACGTGGGGAGTAAATCAGGAGGAGCAAAACAGAGAGAGAGGTTCCGATGCGCATACCCTATCTCCTGTGGCGGAGTATAGCACAACCAAGAGATGGCGCGTCCGCAAAACGGATGCAAACAATACTGAATCCCGAAAAAGAATTGCCGGGAAATTGCCTTCTAGCGTCCAGAGTGAGGTTCAGGCTATGGGGATAGCAGGAGCCGAATTTTGCGTCTGCAAGTTATTCATTCTACGCCGCTAATTTTGGGGTTTCGTAACACTCAGAAGCCTTCGGGGGTTCATGTAGCCTTTGCCGGTATGCCCGCTGTTTCGCAGCGTTATTCCTATGCTTCTTTGGCCTTCCGCCCAGATGTTCTGGTGCGCTCTCGACCGGCTCGAAAGTTATGGAACGGCGCATGTTCCGCTGTAGATTTTCGTAGCGACGCGGATCAGTGCGCTCTAATTCGCGCATGAACGCGGCGTCCGCTTTCTTGCTAACATTCATGCGGCCTCCTTCTCAAGCCACGGCAGACCGTCCCGCAAATTGCTGCGCTTTTTCTTTAAGCCAGGCCAGCAGGTCTGGACTCTTGGCTTCCACCAAGCGGTAGGCGTGCTTGTTGAATTTATCCTCGGCGCTGTCCGTGATTGCTTCCCAATCGTGGTCATGCTGACCGATAAGGTTATCTTTTGCTTCTCTGTAGTACTCGACGGATTGGGGAATCTGCGCGCCACTCTTAATACTGGCTGCTCGGTATAAAATCCACAGCACCAAATCGAATGCGCTCCTCTCTTCCATCTCCTGACAGAAGGAATTAAAGGCTTGCACAGCAGCCAGCGGTGCAGCGTCCTTTTGCTGCAACGCGGTATCAGTATCTCTAACCTTGTCGGTTAAAGAATGATCGGTTCGGCACTCACCATGAGTGGGTTTTGACATTCCGCTCGCTGGTATGAGTGGGTTTGCATTCTCGGATGAGTGGGTTTCTGCGCTAATCTGCCCCCCCTCGTCACCGTTGGTCGCCCTTCCAACCTGAGATGATTGGGTTTCTTCAATCGCTTCCCACCACTTTTGCTGCTGAAAGATGTCGAAAATCTTGCGGTCCTTGATAAAGTATTGGACCGTGCAGTTCTTGCCCCGCCCGCCCTTCTTTCCCTGCCGCGTTGAAATATCCACAACGAGCCGATCCTTGTATTCCAACTCGCGGAGCACACGCCGAGCCTGGGCCGTGCTGCAACTCGCTTTCGCGGCTATGTCATTGAGTCCCGGCCAGACGTTGGGATAGCGGTCACAGAGGGCGCGGAGCACGGCTTTCTTCACTTTGTCCGGGCGGTGTTGTCCGCGAAGGTTAGGTCTGATGAAAACCAGATGGGAGGCGATATGCGAGAGCCTGTATGCGGACAGGCCGACGATGGGATTTATTTCAATTCGCTGCATTGGCGGCGGCCACACATTCTCTGCACGAATATCCTGTCGCGGCGTTGAAAATAAATACCCTCTGCGTGGGCCTTGCGCGCGGCCTGGCGATCCTCACGCCTGCCAATCCTCCGCAGGTCAATGGGGTATCGCTCGCCCTCGTATCCCGCTGCGTAAAACCGATAAAGCACGTCGCTCATATCCATGTCGGCCTCCAGTGATGAAAAATGTCGTGAGGGCAAAATGCCCCATAAGAGCCATTTTATCACCGGCCCGTCAACCTTTTTCAGCCAGCCGCAACCGTTTCCGGTTCCACGTCCGACGTGTACTCATCGGCACCCTCATTGGCAGGGTCACGATCCGCGTCCGTTTTGCGGATTTTCTGCGTGTCGCTGCGCGCTTGCACGCAGAGGATTCCTGGCCGCCCCTGGTCGCTTTCGGGATACGTCCTGAAAATGAACGCAAGCCGGGCCGGATCGGTCACGATGCAATCCGCCACCGGCGAGCGCCAGCGGTCCAACGCAGGGCGCGGCATGGTTCCAATTCGTGATGCGCGATTGCTCAAGGTTCTCCTCGCACTCGTACCACACCAGCTCGTCGCCGCTAATGGGGCAGCGGGGCGGGAGATGTTGCTCGCGTGCTTCGCGTTCAGAAAGTTCATGCACTAACACCTGCCAGAATAAAAAAAGGCCGAGATCGTGTTTGAGCACGATCCCGGCCTGGCGGGGTCCACTTTTAGTGGGGTTTTGCTCGGCGCTACCGAGCAAGATCAATTTGTTTTCCCGCCAGGGACTAAACCAGATTCCATCCGTTCGTACTTCGGGATGGTCGTGCCGCATCACAGGGATCGCATTCGCGCGTCCCTCTACTTATATATGTGTGCTTTTCGCGGGCTTCTTGTTCAATTTATTTGGGCGTCAGTCCGTTTTGCGGACGAGGGACTTTCTATTTCTGCGTATACGTTTGTCGATTTCCCTGAACAATCGTGCTATGTGACAATCGAGAAAGAATCGAGCAGATTCCCTATGGCCCAATCCCAGCAACCCGAAAACAAAAACCGTTCGACTCCGAGCCTGCCAGAACGAGCCACCGGGTATAAGCAAGAAGTTGAGAAGGTCGTGCGTGAAGTGGGGGAACACCCGCTGTATGAACTGAAACGCTCCTGCTCGTTCCGAAATCTTGCAGAGAAAATCGAGTTCGTGAAAGACATACAGTCCATAGCCACTTCACACATCCAAACAGAGAAATTCTTGGTTATAGGCGCTGATGGCGCGACCAAGACTTTTCATGCAGTCCACAATATGAACGAGTTCGACGAAGCCGCCGTTAGACAATTGCTGGAGAAGTACCTCAGCCCAGTGCCGGACTTTGAGTTATTTCAAATGACTTCATCGGACGGATGCCCTTTTGTCCTCTTCGTTGTTCCGAAGCAGAAAAGGCGAAGAATCCTCGCGAAAGTCACGGTAGAGGATTCGACGGATGCGAAATCGAAAATCGTGCTCCGGGAGGGCGACCTTTGGACGAAGGGTACATCCACTGGAAAGAGACTCGCCAAGCCCGAGGATTGGGACGAAATCTATGAGGAAGTAATTGAGACGGAGACAGAGCGACGGACAAGGCAGAGGACGGCCCATGCGCTCGAAATGGCAACCGCCCGAGAAAAAGTGCGTCTGAGCTATGGGCAGTCGTCCCTGCCCAGTTTTTTTACCGACGAAGAATTTCCGGCTTTGATGGAAAATTTGTGTAGTGCGCAAGATGGACCTCGGTTCAATGTGCTCTTGGAGCGATTGCGTGATGACCTGGTTGAAGGATGGCACCAAATAGGAGCCTACGAAGAATCGCCAGCACTGTTGGCTAATCCCGCCGCTTCTCTACTCGGGTTAAGAGAAAGAGTACGCGAGAATATTAAGAATGTGTTTCGCCCCGCGATGCACTGGTTGACTCTTGCCGGAATATACGTCGTAAAAAACAGCGGGCCGGTTGCGTTCTTGGATGCGGTTGCCGATTTGTTGAAGGAAGTATTTGACACGTCCCACCAGTTGGTGATGGCTCGCTCATTGACGCCTCTCGGAGCTACCTCCCCTAGCGCAGACGAGCATGTGAGCCATACCGTCCCGGCCCTTGAGAGTCTGGTTTCGCTTCATCTAATCGGTGCTTATCTGACTAAGCGGAAACGGTTTCAGTATTTGAGAAGTCTCTTTCGACCTGATGTGTATCCCGCTGGGCAGCGATTAAGCGAGCAAGAAAGGAAAACCCTGATGGCTTTTTGGCCGCTCGGTTTGGGGTGCGGGGAACCAGCAGAACTTCAGTATCGGGCCGGGAAAATCAATCATTGTGCCAAAAGGATTGAAACGGATTTGTCATACCTTCACCTGTTTGGCTCAGGAACAACCGCGACGGGGGCACTCTGTCAGTATGAGTTGTGCCTAGAGCTAAACTCCCATGTCGCTATGCCTAGTGACGACACCCAAGAATCGTCAGCTTACGTTGCAAAGATGTATCCCGAGATGTACTTCACCTTCTGGCCCAGCCTAATAGCATTCCCTCTTGAGTATATTCATGGCTTGGCGCTGACACTATTTTCCGAGATTAAGAAAGCGAAGCCCGATCTTCTCAAACTCATCCTTTTCGACTCGGCGTTCGTTGGCTTTTTGACGAGGCCGGGGTCAGACATGGTATTCGCAAGATTTCTGAGCGGTCTCGCAAGCAACCAAGCGCAGTTGCACATGGAGATGCGCCGGTTCCCTTCCATGCAATTTTGGCCGAAAGAACTGGATGCCGCGATTAAACAGTCGCGGAGGAACAAGACATAGCCCCAAATCCTGAGCGTCTGGCAGAGCGCCAGCGGGAACTGTAAGAAGTGGTGCGCGAAGTTACATGCTGGAAGGAAGCGCATGCAACGACGATGAAAGCGATCCTGCGCGAGTACCTGCAAGAAGAGGTAGACACGCTTCGACCGCGCACCTTGGAGGTAGTCAACGGCAGTGCCCAGCCGAGTTTACAGGCAACGAGTTTACAGAGCGATTCGAGTTTACGGTAAACTCTGGCCCGCACACGCCGCAGATAGGAGCCTACGCGGGAATTGGAACCGGAATCGTTGCGACGGCCCCACCGTGCGTTTCTCGCCCCCGGCACCACCCGTTCGCGCCATCGCTTCGTCCTTGAAGAAATCTGCTTTGGCGTGAGCAAGATGCGTCGTTTTCCCACGTGAACTCGCCTTTTTCGAACGCGCCAGCAAGCGAATGTACTCGTGCGCGACGCGGCATTCTGCGGCCTTCCGGAGTACGCGCATAAACACAAGTCAAGGGAGTTCGAAGCCGTGTAGACGCGCCGCCTTGTGATCGAATGTCAGGGTGCAAGAGCAACCCGCTCTGGCACCGAGCGCAGCGATGACGGAATCGGAGAACGAGCCCTCCCCCTGTTTGAGTGCGATCATGGCGGTGAATACTTCTTGCTCGTTTTCTATTAGAAGCACGTCCGTCTGAAGCATACGCTCGATAGCTGCGGCAATTTTTTGCGCCGGTAACCCGTAGGCGCGGTCTAGGACCCACACAGTCTCAACCATCGCTACAATGCTCACAAAACCAGGAACTTCTTCGGTGAGTCGCCGTTCGATGATCTCAGTCGCCTTTGCCGACTGAAGCGGATCGTCTTGGGTAAGGTAACGAACGAGGATGTTGGTGTCGAGCCCGATCATCGACGCGTCGTGGGCCTCGCGGCACGGGCAGCACCTTCAACAGCAGCCTCAGTCATCTCCGCGATCGTCACTGGCCGCCGACGCCGGGATTTGATGATGCCCCGTAAGGATGATGCAGAGAGTTTCGGGAGGAGCACAACGCTGCCATCAGGATGCACGAAGAACTTGACCCGATCTCCCGGTTTCAACCCAAGATGCTCACGAATGGCCTTCGGGATCGTCGCCTGACCTTTGACAGTGATCGTGGACTCCACAGGACCTCCATTACAACTATGTAAAAGTAATACCATAGCTCGCAATTCGCGTCAAGGAGGAGCCGTGAACTAGCCATCCCTGCCTCTTCCCTCGGACGCACCTTCAGTGAGACAGGGGAGGCGCAGGCAGGGCGAAGGCATAGAGAGTGTCCTGCACAGCGAGGATGACGTATTGCCGGCCGTCGAGCTCGTAGGTCATTGGAGAGGCCGCCATGTGTCCGCCGGCGTTCAGGTGCCACAGCGTTTTGCCCGTGGCGGGATCGAGAGCCAGCAGATTGCCGGAATTATCGGCGCTGAAGAGGAGATGCCCGGCCGTGGTAAGAATCCCTGCGATGCTTTCGCCGTTTCCGATTTCGTGATTCCACACGACCTTGCCGGTACGGTAGTCCAGCGCGCGAAGCGTCGCATTGGACCAGAGGTTGCGGTCGCGGCCTCCCCACCCTTCAGCCTTCCCAGTTGCTGTGCGGTAATAGATGCTGAAGACTCGGCGCGCATTCACGTAGAACAGGCCCGTCTGGGGATCAAAGCTGGGCGCCATCCAATTCGTGGATCCGTCTGAACCAGGCTCGACCAGCGCGCCGTCCGGGCTGGGAGCGGCCTCCGGTTTAGCGATGGGGCGGCCGCGAGAGTCGACGCCGGAAGCCCAGGTCTGGTCGATGAACGGAGCTGTGACCAGATGCTGGCCATTCGCTCGATCGAGCAAAAAGAAAAAACCATTACGGCTGGCTTGCGCGAGAAGCTTGCGTTTCTGGCCTTTGAACTGCGCGTCGAACAGGACGGGCGTTTCGACGGCGTCCCAGTCGTGCACGTCGTGTGGCGAAGGCTGAAAATACCAAGCCAGCTTCCCGGTGTCAGGATTCAGAGCCACGATGGAACAAGTGTAGAGATTGTCGCCGGGGCGCCCCTCGCCTACGAGCACCGGATTAGGATTGCCCGTGCCCCAATAGAGCAGATTCAGCTCAGGATCGTACGTGCCGGTCATCCACGTCATACCGCCACCGTGGAGGAGAGCGTCGGGGTCTTTGGGCCATGTTTCGGAACCCGGTTGTCCCGGGTCTGGCTCGGTGTACCAGCGCCATTGAACGGCTCCGGTTTCCGGATCCCGCGACTCGAGGAAACCGCGAACATCGGTAACATCCCCCGAGACGCCCACGATAACGTGATCGCGTACAACGAGCGGCGCCATCGTCGCAAAGTAGCCGAGTTTTAAATCGGCGAGCTCAACGTTCCAGCGAACCGTGCCATCCTTCGCATCGAGGCAGACCAAGTGTGCGTCAGGCGTAGTAAAGTACAGCCAATTCTTGTACATGCCCAATCCGCGATTGCCAATGTGGTCGCCTTCGGAAACACGCTGGTAATGCCAGATTTCCCGCCCGTAGCGCGCATCTACGGCCCAAACGTTGTCGGGCACCGTGAAGTAGAGAACGCCGTTCACTTCCAGAGGCGTAGATTTGATGGTGGACAAATGAGGCTGGAAGATCCAGGCGAGCGTAAGCGAGCCGATGTTTCCAGCATTGATCTGGTCGAGCGTGCTGAAGCGACGGCCCGAATAGTCGCCGTTATAGGTCGGCCAGGTATCAGTTGCAGGTTTGAGCAGAGCCGCTGCGTCAAGCCCTTGCGCAGTGAGTAACGGTACATGCGGTCCCAGTGCAAGCAGCAAGAAGACTACAATCATTGCTCGCAGGCACAAAGAAGGGGCCGTCTTATTCTGAAAACGATTCTCGCAAGAGCGCCTGCACTCGACCATTCGACGCAGCAGTTGAGAAAGCATTTTGACTCCCATCTCCTGATTCTGTGGCTTCGCCATTCCCTATTTCAGACTTTCCAGATACGCAAAGACGTTGTGAACATCCGCCTGCGTGAGCTTATCGAGCAGTTCGCGATGCGCAGCCAGGGGATCCTGCAGTTCGACCTTCACGCGATCGCGCGAGAATGACCGGTACCAGCCGGAGTCATCACGCAGTGCAATCACAAAATCATCCGCGTGCACCATTGGACCCTTGATTTGCTCGCCGGAGGGCAGCGTCACTATCGCGATGGTGCGCTTGCCACGGGGATAAAGCATGCGGGCTTCAAGATCAATGGGAGAGTACTTGGCAGCGATGGCCGCCAGATCACCCGTGGGCGAATGACAGCTTTTGCAGCCACCGGTTCCATTGAAATAAGTCTTTCCGGCCTCCGGGTCACCGGTGAGCAGCTTCTCGACGGGATACTCACTTGGGACGCGCGCGGATCTTAGTGCTTCGTCCGCGCGCGCGTGCAGATACGCGGCGATGTCGAGCACCTGCGGATCGGTCAGCGGCATCGGCGGCATGCCTTTGTCGGGGCGACCGAGACGAATGACTTCGCCAATCTTGTCGCCCTTCACGTCATGCGCCACAAGCGGCGAGCGAACAAGGTCAGGCCCTCGAGCGCCCGTAGCATCCGGGCCGTGACAGAATCCGCAGGATTGCTGGAACTGTTTGTGCCCGCGCTCAATCGCAGGGTCTTGGGGAGCAGCCTGTGGCCAAGCCGCGGAATTCCATAGGCCAAGGAAAAGAAAGATCGCCCCGCAAAGAATTGCGCCTTTGCCAAGCGGTCCTCGCCATGCAATCCGGTTCTTACGCATCTTCACTCCTCATTCCTCTGGTTCCCAGACATGCCCGGCGCATTTTCTCACGCAACGGCCAATCACTCAAACCTAAACCGCGGAGCAATTCCCCTGCACTTTATCCTTGAAACAAGAAATATCTCGTTTGCACCGGGAATCGCAAAGAGTTGGGAGATCACACTGTCAGTCCCTTGAAGGCTAACTAGAAATTCCTACCTTTCGAGCGCAGCGCGGTCCCAATTACCAAGCGTTGCCGCGGCTTCGTAAGTGCTCTGGCAAAACTCAAGTAACGAGGCCGTGGGCGACTCCGCCTTGCGCACGTCGTCGTACATCAGGAGAAATTCGTTGAGTTGCCGGTCGTAAAATGCAGCATCCGGACGGACACGCTTGTCTTTGAATCCCTGCGGCTCGGGAGCTGCGTACGAATAGAACGCCGCACCCTGGACGGTTCCGCCGCCAGGCCAAAATCCAACACTGCTCACTTCGTGGGAATAGGCTTCTCGAGTCATAGCGTCGGCGCCGGGTCGCTCCGGTGCCCGGCGGCTTGAAAACCGTGTCACCGCAAGATCGAAACTTCCCCAGAAGAAGTGTACCGGGCTGGACTTGCCGATGAACCTAGCCCTGAAGTGGTGGAAAACCGTATCCACGGATAACAGGATGCGCCAGAGCTTCTCGACCGACGCGCGGTCGTACGAGGCGTGCACGCGATCCTGATCAAAAGCAATCGGATTAGGTATTTCGACCGGCATCCTCCAGATTTTGACTTCAATTTCGGCCGACCGAAGCAATTCCATGAATTGCTCGTAGAACTCGGCGACTGAGCGTGGCTCCAATGGGAGTGTCTTCACCAGTCCGTCATTCGTCTCCAGCACAAGCTGATGGCGTATGAAGTCAAACCACAGCTCGAACGCTCTCCTGCCATAGGGAATGCGAGTTGTCGTCAGACCGCGAGCCGTTACGTACAACGGAACATTCCACCAGTGGTTCACAAGCGGCGTCAGACGCAGGCGGACCTTGCCAACGATTTGCGTCCACATGTGCAGCGTCGCGTAGGTTTCTTTCCATGAATCAAGCGGAAGAGCGGGCCAGCATTCCGGCTGATCGGTAGCGTGAACCATGGTCACCTCATCGATGTTGCAGTCGCGATTTGCCCAGTGGTCACAGTAAGGCGGTGCCGAAGGAGCGTAATCGATGAGCCGGAGTTGCTCCGGCTGGCATGGAGGGTACAAACAATCCTCCACAGATGATCTCGCCTGGTCAGCCAGCGTGGGCCGCTTCCACCGGGAAGCGCTTGGCCGCGACAACGCCAAGCACAATAAAAATCAACATCACTACGACCTGCGTCCCGAGGAACGGCGGTTCTGATTGCGTTGGCGCCTGCGCTTTCAGCGCGGGAACCTTCATGAAAAGCTGGGCGATCAAAACAAAGACGTTGAGATAAAGAGCGATGACCCCGCCGATGACATATGTGAGACGCCACGGGCCTGCCAGATGAAAAACATATAGCGCAGGAATCGCCACCGCCAAAACGAGCAAGGAGACGATGCCGGTGGCGTGCGAAGGCAAGAATTTATGGAACGGAAATAGGAATCCGGTCAGGCTCGTTAAAACCGTGGTCGTTAGAAAAAGCGCGGTCCAGCCGTTGCTCCGTTTCGCGCTCATGAATCCGGCCACCACAACGAATCCCGAAAGGATTCCCACCAAGCTCAACAGGACATGAAAGACAGTAAATGCTGTTAAGATCATAGCGTTTTCCTTTTCTCCGCTCTGCTGATTCCCCGGACCAGGGATCCTGATCCTACTAACTAAGTGGACGACCCGCTGCGAACAGAACGAGCACCCTGTCCACTCGTAAACCGGCGAGTCGTCTTTAGGCTGGCGCAATCCTAAATCACGCCGCCGCTGTGGTCGCTGCACCTTTCAGGAACCTCAGTAAGTCGGCGTTAATCGTGTCGGCCTCCGTCGTGGGCATGCCGTGCGGAAAGCCCTTGTAGGTTTTCAACGTGCTATTCCTCAGCAACTTTGCCGACAGCGGTCCAGAATCGGCATAAGGCACGATCTGGTCGTCATCGCCGTGCATCACCAGGACCGGCACAGTGATCTTCTTCAGGTCTTCGGTGAAATCCGTCTGGGAGAAGGCGACGATGCCGTCATAATGGGCTTTGGCGCCTCCCATCATGGCCTGGCGCCACCAATTCCAGATCACCGCCTGAGAGGGTTTCGCACCAGGCCGGTTGTAGCCATAGAACGGTCCAGCCGGCAAATCGTAATAGAACTGAGCTCGGTTGGCGGCGAGCTGCACCTGAAGCCCATCGAACAGCTCTTTCGGCAGCCCGCCCGGATTAGCTGCCGTCTTCACCATCAACGGCGGCACCGCGCTGATGATCGCCGCTTTTGCGACCCGGCTTTCGCCGTGCCGTGCCAGGTAGTGCACCACTTCGCCGCCGCCGGTCGAGTGGCCAACGTGCACCGCTTCCTTGAGGTCGAGATGTGCGGTCAGCGCCGCTAGGTCGTCGGCGTAATGATCCATGTCATGGCCGTCAGCGGTCTGGGAGGAACGGCCATGTCCGCGACGGTCGTGGGCTATGACGCGATACCCATGATTGAGGAAGAAAAGCATCTGCGTGTCCCAGTCGTCCGCGCTCAGCGGCCAACCGTGTGAGAAGACAATCGGCTGACCGGTTCCCCAATCCTTGTAGTAAATCTGCGTCCCATCTTTCGTCGTAATCGTCGCCATGGTGTGTCCTCCTTGATTGCTGCCTTAACCCCTGGAAAGAAATGCGCGAATATTCCCGGGAACAGATTTCGAGACGGAATGGTCCTTCAGCTGCCGCTCTTGGGGTGGCTCATACTACCACTTTTGGTTGGTGGAGACGTTGATAGACAAACTGAAGCAGCACTCGAACCGATTGAGTCTATCGCCCCTTGGCGCGCTCACCCCGGAGGGCCATGCAGGTCGATGACGCCTTGGCGACCAAGTGGCCGCCTTCATCCGTGATTTCACACTCCGTGTAACCAATGGTCTTGCCCCGTCGCACGACTTTACCCTCGGCCTTCAGATTAGCCTTCCACACGGGCCGGAAGAAATTGATCTTCAATTCCACCGTTGTGAAGGATTCCTCCGGCCCCAGCGTGCTCGCGAACGCCATTCCCATCGCGGCGTCGGCAATGTCACAAAGAATTCCGCCGTGCAGTGTCCCCATAGGATTGGCGTGTTGTGGTCCGGCTGCCAACGTGACCGTAGCTCGCCCATCAGCAATTTCTTTCGCCTCGAATCCAATCAGACGTGCCACCGGCACGTCATTCGTCTTCGCACGTGTCCTGAAGTCGGGCTTCAACTCCGAAGTACTCATGACTTTTTCACCCTAGCCTTGGATTCCCTTGCGCGGACGTTCGTTTCCAGATATTCCGTAAGATGACGCCAGGCAAGATCCAGCGTAGCGCCGTTCCGATGCGGCCGGCTTGCCATTTCTTGAACCTTCATCGTTCATCCGTCCCGCTGGCGGCACGATTCTTACTCGCACCTGCCTGATGAATGGACTCTGTTGCAGCTTCGCCGGTGATCAGGCGCGCGCCACGGCTGAAGGTTAGGTATTCAAATCCCCACTGGATGAAAACGATGATGCGGCTCTGAAACTCCACAATGTAAATCAAGTGGATGAACAGCCACATCAGCCAGGCCAACAGGCCGGAAACGTGGATGCCGAAAATGTTTGCAACCGCCGCCGCGCGCCCGATCACTGCCATCTCGCCTTTATTGAAGTAATGAAATGGCGGCGGTTCGCGCTTCCCTTCCACGCGCGCACGGATGACTCTTGCGGCGTACCTTCCACCCTGCATCGCCACTTGCGCGACACCGGGCAGGGGCGCTCCGTTCTCGTCGACAGCGTGAGCGAGATCGCCAATGATGAAAATGTCCGGGAAATTCGGAATGGTCAGGTCGCGATTCACCTTGATTCGGCCGCTGCGGTCCGACTCCGACTTAGTGCGCTCGGCAAGTTTCCTGCCAAAAGGCGTGGCCATGACTCCGCCGGCCCAGAGCACCGTCCTCGCCGCCAGCTTCTCACTCGAATCACCCCGCTTGAACGTAACCCCCGCATCGTCAATGTTCGTCACCATCACGCCTTTGATCACTTCCACGCCGAGGCGTGTGACCAATTTTTCCGCTTTGGCCGACAGATCTTCCGGGAAAGGGCCCAGAACTCTAGGAGCTCCTTCCATCAAAATGATTCGCGCTTTCTGCGGATCGATTCTGCGAAAATCGTGCCGCAGCGTCTCGCGAGCGATCTCCGCCAGAGCTCCGGAGAGCTCAAGCCCCGTGGCGCCGGCTCCAACGATGACGAACGTGAGCCATGCGCGCGCTTCTTCCGGTGTAGCGGCACGCTCGGCCCGTTCGAACGCGTACAGAATCTTGTGGCGGATTGCCGTGGCTTCCTCGACGGACTTCAGGCTCGGCGCCCACTGCCGCCAGGAATCATTCCCGTAGTAGGAGGTCTGCGTTCCCGTGGCCACAACCAGCGAGTCATATTCGAAGGAAGCGCCGTCACGCAACATAACTCGCTTTGCCTGTGGATCAACGTCCACGGCTTCGCCCAGAAGAACTTGGGTATTTTTCTGCTTGCTCAAAACGCCGCGCAGTGGCGCCGCAATTTCTCCAGGAGACAGTGAACCCGTGGCCACTTGGTACAGCAGCGGCTGAAAAAGATGAAAATTCCGGCGATCAATCAGCGTGACTTCGACCGGCGCGCGCTTCAGCTTTTGCGCGGCAGCCAGTCCCCCGAATCCGCCGCCGAGAATGACGACTCGATGCTTTTTGTCCATGCGCGCCGCTCCCCCGAACGCAACCTCACCCGCTCCGGTATCATCTCATTTACTGTGATTTTCTCGCGAGTGATGCGCGGGGTTGGCCTGCGAATTCCCGGTCTTTTCGTTGCTTGCTCCGTGCTCTTCGCGAAAGCGTGGCCAAATGCGTATTCAAAATCCTAACGCCAGATTTCAGCTTCAGAAAAACACGCTGCGCTTTCTGTGCTCGGTGCTGATCAAGAGCGGAACGCGCATTGAGATTTGCAAATTGCTCGACCCCGGCGTCTTTGACGATCCGCTGCAACGCGTGATGTTTGAAGAAATCCGCGAGCTGGGATCGATCGATTCCCGCCGCTTGCGGGAACTCTTGCCGGCGCGCGTGACCAACCGCGGCTTTCCAGACTTCGACCTGAACGAATTCCTCGCTCCACACGAAGTCGGCGAAAAAGAGATCGACCAGCTTTTTGAGAGCGCGTTGCAGCTCCTCGATCTCAGTCATCCGGACGAAGGGCTTTCCGTGGAATAATGGACCAACTTCGCCATGACTACGGCCGCCCGGCGTTCCCTCATTCTGATTGAAGCTCTCGCTTTCTCCGCTTACGTTGCTTGGTACATCTGGCAGCTTCAGGCGTTGGCCCGGTCGTCGTGGCTGGTGTTCCCGGTCTGGATGCTTGCCAGTTTCATTGTGCACCGCGATACGCCGAAGACCCTTGGATGGCGAGCCGACAATTTGTGGCACGCTACTAAGCGCTCGGCGTTGGTCTTTCTGCCATGTATCGCCGCACTCTGCCTTGTCGGGATTCTCCTGGGCGCCATGCACAGCCCGGCTCACCGCCTCCTAATGCCGAATCGTTTTTTTGGCTACATGGCGTTTTGCCTGCTCCAGCAGGTGGGGTTGAATTCCTATTCCACGAACCGGCTCCTCGGCGCAATCGATAGCCCTGCGCTTGCTTCGCTGCTCGCAGGCGCAATTTTTGCGGCGCTCCATTGGCCGAATCCCGTGCTGGTGCCGCTCACTTTTATCGGCGGAGTCGCCATGGCGTGGCTCTTTGCGCGCGAGCGCAACATCATCCCGCTCGCCATCTGCCAAGGAATTCTGGGCACTTTAGTTTGGTGGGCGTTTCCGATCGCGTGGCATCATGCCATGCGTGTAGGCCCGGGTTTCTATCACTTTCACCCGCGATAAGTGGAGCGGCAGGGCCTACAAATTCAAATGGCCGTAGGCTTTCGTGGTCGCTATTACGCTTTGCCTTGGCCCGCGCTTCCCTCTCGCATCGTTCGTCCAAACACCAGGAATTCCGAGCCCACACTTCGGGCAAGCGCCATTCCTGATTTGATTCTCCAGCACGTCGTGCCAAGACCGACGGACCAACAATTCCTCGCAATGTGGACAATAGGTGTTCGCGCCATCGCTGTAAATGTTTCCTTCATAGACGTAGCGAAGGCCGGCGTCGACCGCGATTTCCCGGGCATGATCCAGCGTCTTCGCCGGTGTGCGCGGCTTGTCCTGCAGTTTGAAGTCAGGGTGAAACGCGGTGAAGTGCAGAGGCACGTCCGGCCCGAGATGAGTCAGAATCCAATCGGCCAGCTTTCGCGTTTCGGCGGGATCATCATTCAACGTCGGAATCATCAGGTTGGTGATCTCGAACCAAACCGGCGTTTCCTTCTTCAGCCACGCCAATGTCTCCAGCACCGGCTGAAGATGCGTCAGGGTAATCTTCCCGTAGAAATTCTCGGTAAACGCCTTCAGGTCCACGTTTGCCGCGTCGATGTGATCGTAGATATCGTGGAACGCGTCGTAGGTGATGTAGCCGTTCGTCACCATCACCGTTTTCAGTCCATAGCTCCTGGCCGCCGCACAAATGTCTATGATGTATTCGCCCCAAATCGTCGGCTCGTTGTAAGTGAACGCGATGGAATCACATCCGTACTTCAAAGCCAGCAGCGGCACATCTTCCGGCGGAACATTCTGCGAACGCACTTGATCGGACCGCGACTTGGAGATGTCCCAGTTTTGGCAGAAGAAACAGCCCATGTTGCAGCCCGCCGTGCCCATGCTGAACACGCGCGTGCCCGGCAAAAAATGATTTAGCGGCTTTTTTTCGATGGGATCGACTTGCAGTGCGGCCGGGGAGCCATAACCGAGGCTATACAATTTTCCGCCTTGATTGATGCGGATGAAGCAGAAGCCCGCTTGACCTGCCCCGATGTGGCAATGCCGCGGACAAAGATAGCAGTGAACTCGCCCGTTGGGCTCCGCTTCCCACCAGCGCGCTTCGTGCAGTTGTTCCGTCTTCTGGAGGATCTTCAGCTCTTCCATGGATCCTCCTCCCCAAAAGTATTATACCTCCGGCAAAGAACCCCGCGCGAGTCATTCCAACTTGTTGAGGAGTACGTTCGACCTTCAGGCGTGGCGCCGGCGCTGGATGCGATTTCTTTCCGCGGCCCAATCCACAAACCGTTCCATGTGTTCGCGGTATTTCCAGGCAAGATGAAAAAATTTGCTGGCCGTCAAATTGGCGGCCTCTTTCCCGAGGAACGTCTCAAAGCGCCAGCGGATGTAAGGACTTTCCCAAGGCCTGAATCGATAGCCCCGAGCTGCATTCCAGTAGTACTGCACCGTCTTGAACATTTCTTGCGCCATGGGCGAATCGCCCAGCCCTCTTGGTCAAGACTCTAGCTTCCAGCCGCCGGAGTCGAAAGATGCTCGTGGACGAGCACCCAGCTCGCGCCGCGCTTCTCCCAAATCCCGGTATACCGGAGTTCCATCTCCGTAGTCTTACCGTCTTTTTTCGATTTTTCCATCAAATGCATGGGCACTGTCATCCACGCGATCGTCCCGCGGCGGTTCACTTTCAAATCCTTGCCCGCAGTCAGTTTGATCTCCGCCGCGCCCTCAAGGAATTCCTTCTGCACGCCCTCGTGGTATTCCTTCCAACTGTGATACGAAAAGGGCGCCACATCATAAAATACAAGTCCATCTTCCTTGGCATAGAACTTCGCCGGCGCATCCGCATTTCCCGTGCTCCAGGCAGCACAATAGCTGTCGATGAGCTTGCGAAACGTGGCATCGTCCGTAGCCTTCTGCTGCGCCCGCGCCCCAACAAATGTCAGCAACGCGCCAACGATCGCCATCACAACATACAGCAGCCAGCGCCATCGCTCGGCATGATTACGTGCAGCACCGCCCATGGAAACAGAAGCCGTCATTCCATATCTCCTGGCAACCTGGAACAAGACTCTTCAGGTGGAGGTCCCAAAGCGTGCCGCCTACCGTATTGCGAATTTGCTCATTTTGCAAGCGTTCATATTCGTTCAGCCCGAATTGATGGATTCTTGGCTGCTACTGCCCCTCTCCCACCCACTGTTCGCCGGTAAATCCCGCCACTTGGCCGAATCTAGGATGCGTTCCCCTGGAGGGGCCCCTATTCTCGCGTTGGGGCAAGGAAATGGCCCTTCAGGAGGCGAACATGGCGGCGCGGCAAGTATCCTCAAACAGCCTGAAATCCATCGCCGGAGCGCTTCTCCTCGCGCTCGGCCTGGCCTTCCTCTTCGGCAATCTAGAGGGGATAGCCGCCTGCATCAACAACTTCGCTGGCATTTCCGCGCACGATGCTGTCGGAATCGTCCCGGCGCTCGGCCTCGCCGGAATGCACGCCGTGCAGGCGTATGCCTTGGATCGCGACGCCTTCCTGTCGGGTCTTCGCCAGAACTTGGTATCATTCTGGCCACTCCTAGTTGTCGCCATCGGAGCAGGATTACTGAAAAGCGGACTCGACCGCCGGCTTACAAGGCCCCGCGCCTCGGCGGCTTCCTCCGCAGCGGAATCGCACTCATGAGCGCGAGAGATTACGGGCGCCACCGGAACTACAGGAGAAGCATGTGAGCGACGAAAAAAGTTTTGACCCGAAAAAGTTCAAGGATGAACTTCACGACCAGATTCATCGCACCATTCATTCCCGCTTCCAGAGCGATGACCCGAAACAGGGATCGCGGCGTAGCCCCATGATTGTCGGCATAGATCTTCGGGGTCGGGGCCGCGGCGGCATCGTTATGGGCGGCATCTTCATTTTGATCGGCCTTGCCTTCCTTCTCGATCACCTGGGAGTCATTTCCATCGGCAGTCTATGGCGGTTCTGGCCCTTGCTCATCGTCTTCGCTGGCGTCATGAACGTTCTGTCCCAACGCCGTGCCTGGGGAGTTCTTCTGATGTTTGCGGGCGTCGTTCTGGAGCTCAACGAACTGGGCCTCACTCACTTTGGCTGGGCTGCCTTTTGGCCCATGATGCTCATTGCCCTCGGACTTTTTATCATGTGGGGCTCATCTCAATGGAGCTCGAGAACCCCTGCTCCCACTTCGGGAACCGGGGATCCCCGCACCACGCTGAACGAGGCCGTCGTCTTCGGCGGCCTGGAGCGCCGCATGACCAGCCAGGATTTTCAAGGTGGCGATATCACCGCCATTTTTGGCGGCGTCGAGCTCGATCTCACTGAAGCCAACATCCAAGGGACCGAAGCCACTTTGGCAATCACCGCCATTTTCGGCGGCGTGGAAGTGCGCATCCCCCCCACCTGGCAGGTGGCCTTTCGCGGCGCGCCCATTTTCGGTGGTATCGAAGATAAGACGCGCACCGCCCGCGTGAACGATCCCACAAACTCCAACCTCAAAGTCCTGGTGATCACCGGCGCCGTCATCTTCGGCGGCTTGGAAATCAAGAACTGAGCTCTCTTAATGCACCCGCTGCTCACGCGCAACCGCCTGGGACTCTACCTGCTCGCTTGGGTCCCGCTCACTGCCACGTCGGCCTACGTCCTCGCCACTCGCGGGACGCTCGGCTGGCTGCCAGCAACTGTTCTCGCTGTGGCGGTGTTTCTGTTCTACGCTTTTCTCTGTCTCTCGGCCTGGTACCCCTGTCGCGCCACTCCCTTGGGAAGAGTCAGCTTCCTCCGCTTGCTGCTGACGCATTTGAGCGCCGCGGTGCTAATCAGTTTCGTTTGGACTCAAGCCGGCGCGGCGCTCGCCTACGCCATTCTCAGCCCCGAAAAATTCGAGGCCATCAGGACCCAGTTCCGGCCCCAACTCAACTCCATCTTCACCATCGGCGTCCTCCTCTACCTGCTTTCGGTCGCTTTCCACTACGTCCTCATCGCCATGGAAGACTCGCGCCACGCGGAAGCGCAAGCAGTCGAAGCACGCGTCCTTGCTCGCGATGCTGAATTGAAAGCCCTCAAGGCCCAGGTGAATCCTCACTTTCTTTTCAATAGCCTCAACTCCATCAGCGCGCTGACGAGCATTGATCCGGCTCGCGCGCGCGATATGTGCGTTCTGCTCGGTGACTTCTTGCGCTTGACGCTGGGCCTCGGCGAAAAGACGTCGGTTCGGTTTTCGGAGGAGCTCGACTTGCTTCAAAAATATATGGCCATTGAGAAGGTCCGCTTTGGCACGCGACTGACCATGCTCGAGGAAATTCAGGAAGAGTCCAAGCCCTGCCTGCTCCCGCCGTTGCTTCTCCAACCGCTCGTGGAGAACGCTGTCAAGCATGGCATCGCCAGTCTTCCCGAGGGCGGCCAGGTGCGTGTGGCGGCGCAGCGCCAAAACGGACGATTGGCCATTCTCGTTGAGAATTCCTGGGATCCGGACTCCCCGCCGCGCCGTTCGGGCGGCCGTGGGCTGAAAAATGTGCAACTCCGTTTGGAGGCGCGCTACGGAAAGGACGCCAGCCTTCACATAAACAACGAGGGCGACCTCTTTCAGGTTAGCTTGTCCCTCCCCGCGGAAACCGAGGAGCAACCGTGAGTCCTGCCCGCGACAAAAAATGGAAGGCCATCATTGTCGATGATGAAGAACTCGCGCGCCATGTGATTGGCGAATTTCTGGAACCTCATTCTGAGATTGCAATCGCCGCTGAGTGCGCCAATGGTATGGAAGCTGTGAAGGCCGTCGCGCAGTACCAACCCGACTTGATCTTCCTCGACGTGCAGATGCCCAAGCTGACGGGTTTTGATGTATTGGAGTTAATTGGCACCGAAACGCCTGTCATCTTTGTGACCGCCTACGACCAATACGCGATGCGCGCGTTCGAGGTCCATGCAGTTGATTATCTGTTGAAGCCCATCGGACGCGAGCGCTTTGAAGCTGCATTGGAAAGAGCGAAAAGCCGATTGGGTGCGAAAATGCCCGCCGCCCATGAACTCGCGGCCACCGCCCGGCCACCGCAGCAATTTCTCGAACGTCTCGTGGTGAAGGACGGCACCAAGGTCACGTTGATTCCCGTTGCTAAGCTCGACTACGCCGAAGCGCAGGACGACTACGTGGCGCTGGCCACTCAAGGCAAGAAGCATCTCAAGCAGCAAACCATCGCTGGCCTGGAGGCAGGCCTCAATCCGGAGAGCTTCGTGCGCATTCACCGCTCTTACATCGTGAATCTCGAACGCGTCGTTCGCATCGAACCTTACGGCAAGGACAGCCGCCTGGCCATTCTCACCGACGGCACGCGCTTGCCCGTCAGCCGCGCCGGCTACGCCCGCCTCAAAGCTCTCCTCGACGAGCGCCCTTCGCGATGAACGTCCTTCTCGATGAAAGAGGGTATCTTCTTTCCGTAAGCAGGCGAACAGCCTATATTGGTCCGTGAACACACTTGGACAATCGGATGCAGCGATGAAAACCGAAGCGCAAAAGATCGTGCAGGCAATGACGCCGGCCCAGAAATTGAGGGCCGCCGAACGCTTGTATTATTCCGCCCGGGAACTAAAGGCGGCTGCGTTGCGCGCGGAACACCCAGATTGGACCGACGAAGCCATCCATCAGGCTGTTCGCGCGATCTTCTTGTATGCCCGAACCTAACCTCTTTCTGATGTTCACACAGCGGCTGAACACGCTGGGCGTAGCCTACATGGTTAGCGGGAGCGTGGCGGTCATCATATATGGAGAGCCGCGCCTGACGCACGACGTGGATTTGATCGTGGTGCTGGATCGGGGGCACATTGCCCGGCTGCCCGAGTTATTTCCGCCAGCGGAGTTCTATTGTCCACCGTCAGAGGTCATCGCGGTGGAAGCGGCGCGCGAACAACGCGGACACTTCAATATCATTCATCATCAGACCGGTTTCAAAGCGGACGTGTATCTGAGTGGGCGAGATCCGCTGCACGCCTGGGGATTGGCCCGCGCGCGCCAGTTGGAAGTCGAAGGCCAAGTGCTCGTCGTTGCGCCTCCCGAGTACGTCATCGTGCGCAAGCTCGAATATTACGGGGAAGGTGGCTCGGAGAAGCACTTGCGGGACATTCGCTCCATGCTCAACACATCCCCGCAGGCCATCCAAATCGCCGAACTTGAACAACAGATCGCCGCTCGGGGCCTCCAGGAAGCTTGGCGGCAAGTTCAAAAGCGCAACTGACCAGCCCGCAGCCTCTGATGCCAAAGGCTGTGACACCCGGCGTGGTACACTGCCGGAACGCGATTGCCCGCCCAGCGAGGTCACCATGGAGTCTATGCCAACCAATCGCCCAGAAACCTCCATTCCACTCGGCTTTTCGCAGCTCGGTACGAAAATTGAGGACTTGTTCATCCAACAATACGACAGAATCGCCTTTCACCATAATGATGAAGCAAATGACTATCGAATTCAGGAAAGGCGTTTGTCTGCGCTGGTGTTGAATAGATCGATGTCCAACGAGGAACGGCTAGAAAATGCCCACGCAATAATCAAGTTATCTGACAAATATCAGCAAACCTTTGTTCGACGACTCCTCGACCTCAACAAAAAAATCGACCACGAACTACTCGGTTTCATGGAGTTACTAAACGCCCTGCCCGAACAAACCGGCGATTCAGGGAACGAGATTTCACACCTGAAACGATGGCTGTCCCTTTCACAGGACCTGCACCAGGCTCGTATGATAGCTACGACGAGCGGCGTCGTTAATAACGTCGGTGGCGACAGATGGATTCCGAACATAATTATCCAGAATAATGGACGCGAAGACATGATGCTGAACGCATCAGATCATGAACAACTCAAGATGCAAGCAGCCGATTCCGCTTTAGTGAAAGATGCGATTGAAAAAGATAGGCAGATCCAATTGGAACGAGAGCCTCTGACGAGGGGATTATTCCCTGCCTATGGGAACGAAATGAAATGAACTCAACCCACTGTAACGCCACAACCGACTCCCAAATCTACTCATCCCCTTGAGGGCAGAGCGTGGTTCAGGCTAGTTAAGGTGGCTTACATCGGGTCGTGGATCGTTGGCCTGGGAATAGCAATACTCATCGGCTTAAGTGGAAACGACATGTGGCTGCCTGTTGGCCTAGCCGGTGCCCTGGCGGTTGGTCTAATCCTCCTGAAAAGGGTTCTATTACGTAATCCTAGGTCGGACAACCGCAACCGAAAAGCCCGGTCGAGGTTTCATGGATCTCGAAGACTTGCAAAATGACCTTGCCGCGGTGAGAGCCAGTTCCCCCGACGTTTATCAGCGGCTGGTCGCTCCATTTTTCGATTCTTGGAAGCAACAATACGGACGTCGAATTCCGCTTCATGCAGTGGACCTTTTTAAGAGACGTATCGACGAGGAGATGAGTGAGATCAAAAGAGAGAAGCAGAGAATTCTGGATAAAGCTACAGAAAAGGGAGCAACGATTGATGTTGCGCAGCTCCGTGCGAAGATGGAAAAGGCCAAGGCTCAGTATCTGGGAGACGACCGAGCAGCGTTTAATCGAGGAATCGATCAGTTCGTTATGTCACTGGAGGCGAAGTACGGTACTGCTATACCGGTTGCCGAAGCTTCTGAATTGGCAGATCAACTCGAGGAGGATATCCGCAAAAATAAAGAAGTAGCGCGATCCGGTGAGCAGACTGTCTCGTCCTCTTCACTCGAACCCAAGCAACAAGACTTTTATGCGGGCACGAAAAGCCACTGGTCATCTTCCCCGGGCTCTTTTGAGCGCCAGCTACAACGGCGCGAAGGGAATCCTATGTTCCCGAAAGCGTTGAGAGAGCCAACGAATGAGGACATTCAGAAAGCACGAGCAAATGATGAAAGGGATTTCAACGCAGCCGAAGAAGCAGCGACAAGTTGGATAAAAGGCGTAGAAGCCCTGCTAGAGAATGGAGCAACTATCGGCACAATGGCGCCGCACCACAAGTCATCTTCCGAAGTGATGCAACTCTGCGCTATAGCCGGCGCGCCAGCGGAAAGTTACAGACTCAAAGTCAAAGGTATCGACAGTTCGATCGCTGCGCAGATTATAGAAGCAATGGAGAAACGTTCTCCGGAAGACGCTGCGAAAGTGCGGGAAGCAGATAAGAGCTGGGTGGCTTTAGGGAGCATTAGCTCCCACCCGCTTTTTGCTCAACTTGCCCGAAAGGACGGCCCAATCGGTGAGGATGAACAGGTGTCGACAATTCTTTGTGAAACCGTTCAAACAGTGAATGAAATCGTCGGAATCGTCAGCACGGCCCAAATGCAAGACGCAAAATCCTGGTATCGACAAGCCCTGGACCTGATGAAGCAAGCAAAGGAAGCCAGGTTTAGCATCCCCGCAATTGAAGAAAAACTTGCTCTCTTAAAGAAGATATAGACATCGGATTACTCTTGGGGATCACGGCTGCCCCGTCCCTTGCGTTTCAGTCCCAAGCAAAAGGTAAGGGTCTAGATTCAGTTCCATCGCGACACAAACCGGAGTCATTCCACACGGCCACTGACCAGTAACCAGCATTTTCCTTGCCTGGTTCCCCATCATTCCGATATAATGGTTCTGGTCAGAATTGCGCCCCGGTTTCGCCGGGGCTTTTTTATTTTCCAACTCAACTTAGGAGCCACCTATGTCCTCTCTTCGCTTACAGGACCGCAAGTCCTTGTGTCGTTTCACGCTCGCCGACGGCCGCCGTTGCCGCACTCCTCGCCTCCGCGATAATCCCCATTTCTGCTTCTACCACGCCCAAAAAGAAGCCCGCGCCCGCACCACGCAAAAACTCGGCAAAGACCTGGCCTACTTCTTCTCCGGCGACTACCTCTCCGCCTGCGATCTCGGCACTGCCCTGGCGCGCCTCATCCCCGCCGTTGTCCGCGGCGATGTAAAACCCAGAGCTGCTCGCACCGTCGCCTACCTCGCCCAAACTCTCATGCAGTCCCTCCACATCTCCGAGCACGAATACATCAACGCCTTCGGCACCGACGGCTGGCGCAAATCCATCCGCAATTCCGTCAAAGGTAATTACGACTATCGCTTCCCGCTCGCCCCCAAACCCGAACAACCCCAACCCCTACAACCCGACTCCGTCCCCTCCGCACCGCCGGTAACTTGTCATTCCGACGCTGTAACTCAGGCCGGAATTCATCCCGACCGGGTCGGAGGGCCTGAGGAATCTGCTTTTTCTTCAAACTCGTCACCCGCCACTCACCACTCGCCACCTCCCCAAACTCTGGCCCCGTCGCCGCACACTCCCTTGCTCTCCACGAGCGCCGAATTCGCTCAACATGTAGTGGCCGGTCTTGCACGTTCTGTGTGTCCCGATTCGACCGGGGAGACCGGTGAGAGTCAGGCTCCACAACCCGCACAGGCCGCTCAACCAGCAGCCCCATCACAGACCCGCTCGCCAATCCCAACACAAACCACTCCCCCTCCAACTCCGGCCCCCGCCCCATCTCCCGCCTCATCCCAGGAATCTTCTCTTTCTTCAAACTCGTCACTCGCCACTCACCACTCGCCACTTGCTCAAACTCCCGCCCCAAACAGGAACGCCTACGCGCTCCATTTCGACCACACCTGCCGCCTCCTCATCGACGGCAAACCCGTTTAGAATCAACACTTACACACGCCTCCCGTAACTGTTGATTCTAAACCATTTACACAAATACTAAGTCCTTTAAATGCAACATTTACAAGAAACACGGGGGGTGCTTAGAACCTCAGGCTAACAGGAAATCTTCGGCGCTGAGAACCAAAAACTTAGAACTAACAGCCTACAACTCCCTCAGGCGCTGAGACGTCGCACCCAAATGCGACTCGTGGCAGGCTTGCCCAGGTGCATCGTCTTCCCGTTGGATCGCAGCGTCATCGTCTCGTCGTACTCGCGTTTCAGCACTTCTACCGTCGTCGAAGGCCGCAGGTGCAGTCCTTCGAGGAATTCCAAAAACTCCGCATCCTTCTCGTATACGCAGAGAATTTCGCCCGCTTCCTTGGCCCGCAAATCGGAAAGCAGCACCGCGCCTTGCTTCCGAAGCTGCGGGATTCCCCCCCGCATCGGGACCCCATGCGGACAGCTCTTCTTGTCGCCAAATCGCTTGAGCAGTAACGCTTCTACTTCCGGAGAAATCGCGTGTTCCAGCCGCTCGGCCTCGTCGTGAGCCTTCGCCCACGACAGCCCGATCACTTCTGTTAATAGCATCTCCGCGAGCTGGTGTCTCAGCGCAAGATGTTCTGCTTTCTTGCGGCCTTTCTTTGTCAGATCGATTCGCCCGCTGCGCTCTACGCGCACGTGGCCGTCGCGCGTCATCCGCTTCAATGCAGCAGTCACCGCGGGAGGAGTCACTTTCAATTCCTCTGCGAGCCGCGCGCTGATGGGCGTCTGGTTCTCTTCCAGCATCTCCCAGATGGCCTTCAGATAGTCTTCTTGCGATACGCTTGTTTTTTCTCGCTGCAACGCCACTCCTATCTGGTCGTGGTCTTCTGCTGCCGTTTCTCACGCAAGCCCTCGGCCAGCTGGTTCACGCGCCGTCGGATGCCTTCGAAGACGCGCTGATATGTTTCCGCCGGGCGGCCGTACGGATCTTGCACCATCCAGTCTTCAACTTTTTCGTGACGCCTAAAGGCTTCTTCGCTTGGCTGTCCAGTCATGTTGATGATAACGTCTGCGGCTTCGGCGGCTTCTCGCGTGAACGCATCGGAAGTCAATCCATTTGTGGAGTAGCCATTCTGCACCAGTGTTTGCTTGGTTTGTTCGGCAATGAATCCCAGAGGGCTCAGCCCCGCGCTGGAGGGTTCGATCACGTCGGCGGCGTCATAGCGGGCAATCGCTTCGGCCATCGGACTCCGGCACGAGTTGCCAATGCACACGAAGAGCACCCTCGTCCGGCTGGAGTGCCGGGCACTGGAATCTGCGTTCTTTTCTTTTTCCACAATTAGGACTTTGCGCTGCCCGCCGCTTGACTCGCCCCGGCCGCGACAAGGCTGAGGAAATGTTCATGCACAGTGGTGTCGTCTGTCAATTCAGGATGAAAGGTGGCGGCCATGATCTGGTCCCGCTGCACCAGCGCAGGCTTCCCGGCGTACTCCGCAAGAACTCTTACACCCGGCCCGGCGCGCTCAATGATGGGTCCGCGGATAAAAACCATTTCGAGCGGTTCGCTTTTCAGTTTCGTGGGCCCGCTGACCACGTCGCTCGCGATCTGCCGCCCATACGCATTTCGCAGCACGGTCATGTCCAAAAGTTTCAAGGAATCCTGTTTGGGATTCTGCACTTCTGTTGCGAGAAGGATTGCTCCGGCGCACGTTCCGAAAATAGCTCCTCCCTGCTTCGCGAATTTTTCGATCGCATCCGCCAGGCCTTCTTCCCGCAGAAATTGCAACTGCGTTGTGCTCTCCCCGCCCGGCAGAATTAAACCGTCGCAGCCTTCGAGCTGCGCAGGAGTCCGCACCTCCGCCGTTTCCGCGCCCAGCCGCTCCAGCATCGCGGCGTGCGCTTCAAAATCACCTTGAACGGCGAGAATTCCAATTTTCACTCACGTACTCCACGTTTTCTTTGCAGGGTCAGCATGCTGCGCCCTTGCGCCCAGGAGAAAAACTCTTGACGGACGCTTACCATCCGCGCGTCGAGAGCATGTCCTTCTCTTCCATCTGCCGCACGTCGAGTCCGCGCATGGCTTCGCCCAGTTCTTCGTGCGCTTCGAGAACAGCTTTCGCATCCTCGAAATGCGTCGCCGCTTTCACCACTGCCTTCGCACGCGTCTCAGGATCGCTGGACTTGAAGATGCCCGATCCAACGAAAACCGCTTCCGCGCCCAGGCGACGCACCAGGACCGCATCGGCTGGAGTGGCGATGCCACCTGCTGAAAAATTCGGCACCGGCAGCTTGCCGGTCTTGGCAATTTGGCAAATCAGTTCGAGCGGCGCGCCAAGCTCTTTTGCCTGGTGCATCAATTCGTCGTCGCGCATTGTGGTGAGCTTCTTCATTTGGCTGACGATCGCGCGCATGTGCCGGACCGCTTCCACGACGTTTCCGGAACCCGCTTCGCCCTTGGTGCGAATCATGGCCGCGCCTTCCGCGATGCGCCGCAACGCTTCACCCAAATTGCGCGCGCCGCAAACAAACGGCACGCGGTAATCGTGCTTCCAAATATGATTCTCTTCGTCGGCAGGCGTGAGCACTTCGCTCTCGTCGATGAAGTCCACTTCCAGCGCCTGCAACACTTCCGCTTCCGCAAAATGGCCGATGCGCACTTTGGCCATCACCGGAATCGTCACCGTGGCCATAATTTCGCGAATCACTTTGATCGACGCCATGCGCGCCACGCCGCCCTCTTTGCGAATGTCCGAGGGCACGCGCTCCAGCGCCATAACGGCGCACGCGCCGGCTTTTTCGGCGATTTTGGCCTGCTCGGCGTTCGTGACGTCCATGATCACGCCGCCCTTGAGCATTTCCGCCAGGCCGACTTTCACGCGCCACTCATTCGACCCTTTCGTTCCGTTACCGCTTCCATTTGGTTTCTTCGCGTCCATTGCACTTCTCCTCTCGGTGCCGAAATGTTTTCTGATTTCCTTCAAACTAACGCCACGCGGCTGCGCTCTGCTCTGCGCACTCCGCGCTGCCGTTTGCGCATTTCAATCTTCAGCAAATCCGCGAGCGTCGCCACTCCGCGCGCAATTTGCTTTTCATCCAGACTTGCAAAGCCCAACCGCAGCGTGTTTGGCAACGGCGCTTGCACGTAGAAATATCGTCCGGGAGCAAACAACACGCCGCGTTCTTTCACGTGAATTAGCAATTCGCTGGCGTCGAATCCCAGCGGCAGTTCCAGCCACAAGCACATACCGCCTTCCGGCTTGGTCCAGCGCGTTCCTTCGGGCATGTGCTTTCGTAGCGCTTCGTCCAACGCCACCAAGCGCGAAGTGTAAACCTTGCGCATCTTCGCGAGATGCTTGCTGAAAAGTCCGCGGCGCAAAAATTCCGCGAGCGTGGCTTGCGCAAGTTGATCGGTATGCAGATCGGTCGTCTGCTTGACCACGCGCAATCGTTCAATCGCGGCTGGTGGAGCGACAATCCATCCGACACGCAAACCGGGAAAGGCCACTTTTGCAAAGCTGTCGATGTGAATGACCAGGTTGGAGCGGTCGAGCTGTTTTAATGAAGGAATGCGCTCCTCGCGCGCATGCAACCGCGCGTAAATGTGATCTTCCACCACGGGAACCTGGTGACGCGAGGCCAACTCCAGTAATTTGCGCCGTGACGCGAGTGGCATCGATGTTCCGGTTGGATTGTGAAAGTCCGGCGTAAGCAGGATGAGCTTTACGCGATTCGCCGCCAGCGTCGCTTCCAACGCTTCCAGATCGAGTCCCAACGGCGTGCCCGGCTCGGCATGCGTCCGCATCGGAACGCTCAGGCAGCGCGCCCGCGCACCGTGGAAAATTGCCACCGCACCCGGATATGTCGGATTTTCCATAATCACGGAATCGCCGGGGCGCACAAACGCTTTGCTGATCAAATCGAACGACTGCTGGCATCCATCGGTGATGAGCAGGTTTTCGTCTTTGGCCGCGATGCCGTCGTGATGCAGCATCTCGAGCAGTGCCGCTTTCAACGGGGGGTAGCCGTCTGACGGACCAAGATTCAGCACTTCCGCGCCTTCGCGCCGCAGCACGGCGTTCACGCAAGTTTGCAATTCTTCAATTGGAAAAAATTCTTCAGCCGGACATGCCATCACAAACGAAAGCGCACCCTCCGGCACATTGGCGGTGAGGCGGCTAAGGATTTCTTCCCCGCGTTCATCAGCGAAGAGCAGTTCCCATCGGATTCCGCCGTTGCCGTTCAGGACCGGAGGCGCGGGCGGCGTAATCTTTAGTCCATTGCCGTTGCCCTTGATGAACGTGCCGCGCCCCACGTGGCCTTGAATCAAACCTTCCGATTCCAGCTCGGCGTAGGCATTCGCCACCGTGGTGCGGTGAACGCCGAGCATGGTGGCGAGCTCACGGCTGGCGGGAATGCGGTCGCCCTGGCGCAAATCGCCTGCGTGCACGAGGGCGCGCAGTTGGTCGCGAAGCTGGATGTACAGCGGAACGTGACTCTGTGGCTGGAGATGAAGTGGAAGCATTGTCTCTCACCTTCGGCCAATTCTACCAGATATTGGCCTGTTGCAAGAGCCAATTTGTCTTTTGCCGAGGGCTTCGCCCAGCCGGTCGCTTGGGGTGACGCCCGGTCAAGGAAAAGAACCTCTCGCCGATTTTTGTTCATTTGCGGACACGGGTGTTCGAGCTCGAACACCGGTGTGGGCCCTGTCCGAACGCATCCATTTCATTTTATGGAGCTTAAGTGAATTCTTCTTTGGCCTGCGAAGTGCGTGCGAGTCCTCTAACCTGGCGGTCAGTGAGGATTCCTACTGTGCCAGGAATTTCAGGGAAGAATGAGGTGATCATCGAATGAGAACCTGCACGCTTTCCTCTACGAGGCTTGACAAGACTATTGATGTATCCCGCTTTTTGCGCGCCACGGGAGCCGTACTGGTTGGTGTTTCTGCGTCCCTTTCCGCGAACGCACAGGTCTCTCGTACGCCGGAGCCAACTACGCAGGAGGCGCGGAGCTTCACGCTGACGGATCTGAACGACCTGATCGTAACCGCCGGCGGGAAGGCAGAGACAGTCGAATACCAAGGACGCAAAGCGGTTCGCCTGACCACACAATCCGATAAAGATATCTTCGCCTTTCTCAAGGGAGTCCAGATTCAGGACGGAACGATTGAGAGCGATATCGCCCTGAAGATCACTACGCCTCCGGGTGTCCGGATGCCCGGCTTCGTTGGCATCGCCTTCCGGGCCAGGACGGATGCTTCGCATTACGATTTATTTTACCTACGGCCTGGGAATTCCCGCACCGAAGATCAGGCGATGCGAAACCACTCTGTGCAATACGTCGCTGCGCCGGGATTCGATTGGTACAAGCTGCGCAGAGAATGGCCGTGGATTTACGAATCCTATGCCGATCTACAGCCTGAAGTATGGATCAGAGTAAAGATCGAAATTCACGGAAGGACTGCGAAGTTGTATGTCGGCGGATCAGAGAATCCGAGCTTGATCGTGAATGGCTTGAAAGGCGAGGACCTGCAGGGCGGTGTTGCTTTATGGGGTTATCCTGGGGAGGAAGCCTATTTTTCCAACGTGAAGGTGATTCCTGCCAGAGCGGAGGCCGTAACGAATGAGGGCGAAGCCTCCGGAACATGGGAAGTAAAATTCGCCAGCGATTACGGCCGTTACGAAGGATCGATGAACCTCCATCGTGAGGGCAACGCAGTGAGAGGCATATGGTCCGGCGCGTTTGGCCAGGAGCAGCCGGTCAGCGGCACGTGGCGCAGCGGGTATGTCGAGCTTACGTTCAGCGGAACGTGGCCGAGTGAAAAGCCAGCACCCATGACGGCGACCCTGGCCGGATGGATTGATGGAGATTCGGCGAAGGGCCGAATGAAAGTGGAAGGCCGAGCCGATGGACAATGGACCGCTCAACGGAAGAAGTGAGCGTAGCACGAGACGGTCCACGCCGCGGCTCATGTCCTGCCCGCGCTAGTCATCCGGCGAGACCGGGATGTCCGGCAGCTGGTCCGATTTCTTGGCACCGAAATGGTCGGCAAGTTCCTCACCACTAAAGCTGTGAGTAAAGCTCTCTTTGATCTCGGGCAGCATCGAACTATTCCAGTCGTACCACTCCCGCGCGAGCCGCTGATAAATGTCCTTCTTGCGTTCCTTTAGGTTGGCGCGTTCCAGCGGGTCTTCGACCACGTTGAAAAGGAACGTGTTGTCCAGGATTTTGAGAAACTTGTAGTCACCGTCGCGCGCATCCGCCAAAGACCCCCTCGGCGGCGTCGCCGTGAGTCCTTTCTATGTAGCGACCGATTGAGGAGTTTGGACGCGCCAAAAATACAGGTTTGAATAGAGTTGTTATTGGGAACTAGCCGTGGGCATCTTGCGAGGAGCGTTTCCGAAATTCACGAGAACGGCCGATTCATCTTTACCAGGTTCTACCGCAATCAATGCAAAAAATGGTCCTATCCCTTTCGCGCGCCGTTCTAGTTCTTTCCATTTGCGGGCCAAGAACCAGGCTGCCCCGGAAGTGCCAAACTCGCCCATGCCGGCGCAAGCGATCCACGTCCTCTCAGGAAATTGCCCTGGGTGAATCTTTAAAATGATCCCATAGTCTAAATGCCCGTGATGTTCAGTAATCGTGGGCTCACCAGTCCACTTCCACACCATGAAATCAGGGTTCGGAGCAATGATTACAAGATCATTCCCCTCGTTGTTGAATACGTCGATCGTTTTTAGATTGGAGATCAGCCCAAACGAAATGAAGTCAATATCAAGCTTGCCTGCGAGCGAGTTGCAATCGATGAACGTTGATTCACGGGCACCATCCTTACCGAGTGCAGATGCAACGTAGGATGCGGCCCTTATTTCGCAACTACTCGTGATTTGCGAGGCCGAAAACCTTGCGTTATCGCTGTCACTTCGGACAAAAACAAAAGGCTCTCCGAGTGGACGCAAGAATGTTGCCGGAAGCGACACTTTTACATCGGGATGCAGCTTGAGAGGGGCGTAGACCAACTGATAGCGCCCACCTTCGCTGCCAAACACTCGCTGGAACCGGCGGCGGCGCCAGCGTTTGGACGTCCAGGCATACAATCCTGTCGCAACGATCGTTAGAATGCCACCGACCACGTTGTATGTGATGTTTAGTGCTGGCGATTCGAGAAAAGCCATGTCGTCGATGATAGCGAAGACGGGTTTGCGAAAACAGGTGGGGAGCTTTCTGGGACCAGTGCGTCTGCGGAGACACTTACCGCTGCGCAACGATCTCCAAGCGCAAGTCCCTCACCTCGTGGAATTATGCTTTCACGTTTCCTGCCTTACTGCAGCGCGTCGGAACGGAAAGGGGCGATCCGTTCGGAGCCGTGTTGAGCGCAATCGAATGGCTTTTCGGCACCCCTTAGAACGCAACACTTCACGCGTTCTGTTGCCTTTCCACAGCGACTCGGCCGCTTAAGGGCAATAGAGTCATCTGAGCGGGCGATGGGAATCGAACAAATACAACCGGCCAAAACAAGGTGTTTTCTTGGAAAAACGCTTTTCAATGGCGCGTAGTCTAACACGTAGCGAGGAACCGTGCTGAAGCCAGACCAGATTCTGAACGCGATTGCTGACCTTACGTCCGGCCCAGGACCAGGCGGTCGACGCGGCGGCTGACGTCGCGGAGGTAGGCCTCGTCG